>Ga0116143_10002512_pt1 | contig 19864 bp, 19 predicted proteins | sample AD_UKC034_MetaG_FD_89745 | JGI IMG/M metagenome (GOLD analysis project Ga0116143, IMG submission 89745) | Active sludge microbial communities of municipal wastewater-treating anaerobic digesters from USA - AD_UKC034_MetaG | ecosystem: Engineered > Bioreactor > Anaerobic > Digestate | place: USA...
AACTTTTTGCTCATCCATATTTGTTCCTGCCGGAACATCCTGCGTGCTTCGAGGATCGCCGCGCGCGATGCGGAAAAATTCGATTTTGAGAAATCTTTCAATACCAACTCGTACGGAAGGTTCAACCCAGCGCCAATGAACCTCAGCACTTTTTCTATATATGCATCTATCTGGGCTCCGTTGCGCGCAGGATTGACGGATGCTATATCTTCTCCTGGCCCCAAGTATTCGAGCATCCCTGGCTCGATTTCCTCCAGCCTTTTTGTCCCGCTGGTCGAATCCGATCGGTTTATCGCCGCGTTGTACGGATCAGCCTTTTTGATAAATAAAGCAAAACATGCCGCTACCCGCTGCGCGACCTCTTCCGCTTCCATATATCCGGCAAGGTTCTTAAACCTGTTCAATACCGGAGCAAAAAACGGGATCCCCCTGCTCTGCCCGGGCCGTTTCACCCAATACAAATGGAAAACGTTCAGATTCCCGTACTGATCACGTACAGGATACCTGATATAATTCTCTTTTGAGCTCGACCGGCTGGTTACCGAATACGTGATATCCCCGGGATGCGTTTTTTTGATCCAGTACGCGACCGGTTGCCCCCGGGATCCGAGCTCGATCCCGTCACGGATATTTTTATTTGACCTGAAATCCGAAGGAGTTTCGAGCCGGTCGGACTCAACCAGGTTTAATGCAAGGTTGTACGGCCGGTGGGGTTCATCGATCATTTCCCTCACCGCGATAACCTCGCCATTGATCAGCATTTGCCGCTCAACAAGGTTCTGGATCTCCCAAAAACTCATCCGCTCAGCCGCATCCGCGAACGGTTCCCACTTATCCCAGATCAGTTCCTGTTCGTTCTCCAATTTCTCAGCTTGATCCTCGGATATCCCTAACCGTTCCCAATCGATATTGCTCTGGGGCACTATACCGGTCCCTACGATATTTGACGCCATCGTTGCCACGACGCCGGCTGCTATGTCGTCATTACGTTCCAGGTCGCGGCTGCGTTCCCTCAAATCCGGCAGATCCGGGAGAAGATCCTCGTCTGCTGACCCGCCTCCGGGCAGCCATGAGCTGCGTAACCGGTCTTTGCTAGCTCCTTTATACCCGCCTGAACTCGCGAACATTTTGCGGGCGTAATCGTTGGCCGCCCGGGCCATCCGGCGCTTGAATTCCCATGCAGGAAACAAAATACCGATCACGCTGTCGAGCTTTTCCGGGAACTGTTTTTTCTGAACCTGTTTTACTTCTCTCATCGGTCTCCCTCGTTAGTCAGGATCCGTAAAAGTAACATAATTACGCGCACCGCCGTTTTCGATGGCGATCGCTGCTTCTAAATTCTTTCGCAGCTCAAACAATTCGTTCAATGTTGCGTATTGGATGTTCCTGCCCCCGATCGAATATGCCTGCACAGCGCCGCCGTTCAACCGGTTATTAATAGCGGTATTGACTTTTGATAGTAGCAGCGTGTTAGTAACCGTCTCATCAACAGCCAAGGGTGCAGATAATGTCGACGTCGACACAGCCTTGAAACTCTGAGAATACTTAACATCGATTCGCTCAAGACTGACTTCCACGATGTATACATCAGCAGCCGTAGGCGTGAACGCGATCTTCCAGTTTATGCCGGCTATATATGTGGCGCTTCCGGACGCGAATACTGTCCCGTCGCTTTTATAAACTACATACGTCACTGTGTCGGTATTAAGAGATTCGGGGACCGGGACCGCCGTGACAAACGACTCGTTGATATTTATATAGTCCATACGTTTTACCTCTGTTGACGGATAGTTTTCTCGATGCCTGTGTAATTTCCGCTCTCTTTATCGCCGTCGGTTGCGTCGTTAATATCCGATATCGTCCCGCCCAGCGTCCCTGCCTCCCGGCCTGTGATTGTACCGTTAAGCACGCTTTCAGCGATGCTTGCAGCCGTCTCCTCGCCGACAACCGCTTCTGCGTTCACCGTGGTATTAGACAAATCCACTGTTGTCTGGGTATCGTTCAGCGCCGTCAATGTCCGAGTCGTGGCGTTCCACGTGCTGTTTGCGACGCCCGACACTGCCGTATCGAGATAATCGGCGATACGTTTCCCCACGGATCCGACTGTCGTCAATGCCGACGTCAATGCGTCCCATACCGCTTGGATGGCTGCGGTGCTTAAAGCGTACCCTGTCTTATCATTATTCGTCGCTACAGTCACCCCGCCCGTTACGCTGCCTACCGCGCCGCTGACAGACGCAACGGCTTGCGACGTGGATACGGTCGTCCCTGTCAACCCTACCGTCGCCGTTTGATTGGTTATATCCGCCCAATTAACCCCGATATTATCGGACACGGCCAGCGTGCTTGTTCCAGTGCCGATATTCTGGTATTCAACGCTCAGGGTTTGATGATCGCCGTAAGTCGCGTCGCTGTTGTCCACAACAAAAATGTATTGTTCTGCCGCCGTTTCGCTCGCCGGAGGATTGAATGTGTAGTAATATATGCCGTTGGTCGCGTCCTCGGTCAACGTGATAGTTTTGTTAGTCCATCCCGAAGTCTTGAACGTCGAATCGCTGAAATCCAGCCAGTACGCGTTCGATGCTTTCTTGATCGCTATGGTGGGTGTTTGGCCTGTAACATGATCGCCTGAAGTATCCAAGATAACATAGGTGAATTGGTAGTCATCCTGGATATGCCGCGTCAGGGCTGTGGCATAAATCGGAAACATCAACAAACAGCAAAGGCAGATCGACAATATTCTGTTCATCACTCCTCCGAATAATCGTTAAACCCCGACAAATCCACTTCAGATAATTGGTATCCGCCGCCAAGCGACGTCATCAGCGCGTTTATCTCAGCTATAAATCCTGACACATGCGATCCCGCTCCGTTGCCGCCGGTCGTCAGGCTTAACAGAACCAGATCATCGCCGAATATCAAAAACCTTGCTGATCCGCTATCCCCGCCGCGAATATCGTTCTCCAAATACTTGCGTACTTCTGAACGATAGTAATACGGCCGGGCCGTGTATATCTTGTTTATCATCCATAAAATATACCCCGCCTCCGGTTCGCCCAGGTCAAATTTATACGGCACCTGGACAAGCGCATAGTCGTCCTGGCTTACCCAGAGCATCGGAAGCAATCCCCATTTGAGGTAATCTTCGCCCATGTGCGTACCTGGGGCATACGTATCATCCCAGGACGTACCGTTAATGACTTTGGCATAGCTGATTGTTTCTGGAACAGTACTATTAAGAACGCCAACGGTTATGTCTGGGTAATATCCTGACTGCGGCAAACTTTGCTTGGCGGTTAATATGCGGGTGACGATCGTATTGTCAGGCGCGACAAAACGGATCGTATCATTTACCGCGTACTGGTAATGTGTAGCGAATATAAGGTGCTGCGGCGAAATAAGGCATCCGTTGCGCCTGCCCGTGGGCGTTGAGTATACGGGAACGCAGGTGATATCCAGGTCCTGCGCCCAGCAATCCGCGTTCCTGACATACGTGCTTGTCGCGTGGTTGCGCGTCGAAAAGATTGCCCGGCGCGAAAGGTAATTGTCCGCTGTCGTATTCGACGTCCTGTTCTCAAACCCATCGGCGCAGTACCGACCAAGCGACCCTTCACCGAAATCGATGAACAGATCGTAAACTGACCCTTCGTTGTACGATACCGGCACGGACACGATCTGCTTATAATACCGTTCGTAGTTCACCGGCTGGACCATGATCCGGCACGTACCGTTCGACACGTAAGTCAGGTTACCGTTTGCGTCCACCGTGGCTATGTCTGGGTCGAGCGACGTGTAAACGAACCCACCCAGGTCGCGTGTCGCGTCAAGCGCTTGATAACCTTTAACCTGCCCTTCGGTGAAATAATCCGCGTCGTTCATGGAATATTGCGTCAAATCACGATATGTAGTATTAGTAACGGTGCTGTTGTTGGCGATCCGTGCAACGGCAGAATATTCCGAGGTAAACTGCGGATCGGGCCCGTGAACAGTGGGGCCTTCGGCGCTGAAGTTAAAGTTAAGCGCGAAAGCGGATGCTGTGTATAATACCAATAATATCGTCGCCATTGTAAGATGCGGTCTCATTCAATCCACCCGAATATATCAGAGACGCCACCACCACCAGCGGCATTGTCGTCCTGGTCAATACCTATATTAAACTGATAGTCCCCCGTCAAACCATTAGGTGTCTGTGGATACCCCGCAGCGAGTGCAGGTGAATTTGATGTAAAAGTAAAATCACCAGCGGTAGCATTAGTAAATAAGGGGTTATTCGTAAGTTGTGTGTTGTCTAAAATAATGTTGTAACCAGCGCCAGCCGTATTGTTGTAAAATATATTATTTTGAGTAAGAGGTACGCCACCAAACCAACTATTGCAACCATTATCTCTATTTATGCCATAACCGCCATTATTCATGATGATATTATTCATAAAAATGTTCGGTGTTCCTGAATTCCCTGTAAAACCTATACCATCACCTGTATTTCCATAAAATACGGAATCCAAAATTACTGGATTATAAATAAAAGCGCCATCTCCACCATTTGAATCAAATATAGACTGGAATATAATAGTAGGACTTGCAGATATAATGGCATACTCCGCATTGTCGTGAAAATTGCAACGGTATAACAGAGCATAAGACCCACCGGCATCATTATCGTGGCCTTTTCCGGAATTAGAGGCGCTTTCGCAGTTCACCCAGTAATTTCTATTGCCGCTACCAGGCGAAGTAAATCCCCAGCCTCCAGCACCAGCATTGGTAGATTTACAATTTATATACTCATTAACTCCACCACTCTCAGAATCTACATTGTTATCAGTAGCACCAGAGAATCTAAAATTAGCGACTACCCAGTTCTGTCTGGTATTCATAGCTAAACAGTGGTCTCTGGTGCTCTGACCATCTATGAGAGGTCGGTCATTGTCATTGCAGGTGTCATAATGACTAGTCTTATATCCTAAAAGATAGATTCTTTGATGACCGTAAGAACCGCCACTATCACCAGGAGTCGGCATTTCATTATAAGTTCCTGATTTGACATGAAACCTATTACCATCAAGGGCCACTGCTTGATCTACTGCTTTATCTATAGTAGCTAACCTACCACCTACATAGAAGGTCCCGGCTGTTTCATTAGTTCCGTCAGTGGGGTCGCGGTCTACTGAGATTTCGTTGGTGCTAATAAATTGCGTTATTTGATAAAAGCCAACCACAAAATGTGCACCTGCGCCGGTAGTAGTTATCTGAACTAGATTACCTACCATCGCTGGAGTAAATCCACCAGTAGCACTGGTGATACTCCAATATGGAGTTGTGTGGTCAGCGCATGCTAAATCGGTACCGGTTAATTGTGCGGAATCTTGCTGACTATAGTCTATTCCGCAAGGTTGTGCACCAGAAGTTGGTGGGGTAGCATTTCGAGTGGTATCGGTACCAATATTAGTCGAAGCAACATACCAATATGGCCCACCTGAAACCGTACCCATATATACTTGATAAGTTCGACATAATCCAGAAGCAGCTGGTGAAGTCACAAGCACGCTATCATTTGTAGAATTTGTTACTGTAAATGAAGTTTCAGGAGACGCAACTGACGCGCCATAAGCATCAGTGTAGGTTATGACGCAATAATAAGTGCCTGGAGATATGGTACCCCCGGTCTGTAATGTGCAAGTTGGTGCAGCTGGTGCGGCGGTATAAGGTGAATGAACAAAACCACCTCCGTTATTATCATCACCTGTCGTGGCCACGTCCCATTGACAGGCTGCTCCTACCGCAGCAAGACTATTTTGTGTGATACTTAAGCAGAGCATCAGAGAGAGAATTACTAAAGACAGTCTCTGAATGCTGAGCAATCTCTTCAAATTTCCCATCTTGAAGCTCCTTTTGATTCGAATAGACGATAATTACGTTACCATCAGCGGCTTCTGTCTGGCTTACCAAAACTTTTTTTAGTTGGGCGTTGGAGCTATGGATTAACCGCCAGGACGCATCTATTTCAACATTGTTAAGATTGCAATTCTCAAACGTAAGATCTTTACCTGATACTGCCACAGTATGAGGATTTACCTGGCTAAAATTGCAATCCTTTACGATAGTCCCGTCAGGAATCATGACCTTATGATAGGAATAATTATGGAGCGTAACATCGAATTTTATTGTTCCCCTGTCCACTGCATTCATATAATCAGCTTTTACTGGTATAGCACGAGGCAATATTTTACCCTTTAATATTTCTTGCTGAAGAGCCATTTCGCTTTGAGATAAGATTTTGTTTGTATCGGGCGTAACCTGTGCGGTTGCGACGCCGGATATAATTATAAATAAAACTGACAATATAAATTTTTTCACATCAAATCTCCTTTTACTCAAACACACCCTCAAATGAGCACGTCGCTTTGACATTATCCCCTATTACATTCGTTGTGTTCCACCCCACATAGTTCCCGGCGGCTATTGACGGGTTGCTTAAAGTGCCGTCGTCATTGGTATTCGTCGAGGTTATGTTCATATCTGAAGAATCACAGGGCACGCAATTCGCTCCATTAGCGTCGCATTCAGTGAGCATTCCAATAAGATTTGTTCCAGACGTTACTATGCCATGAATAGCTGTAATCGTCGCATTGTATGGGACACGCCACAGCGCCCTGTCCGCGCTCGCCGTTGCATTGGTTATTAAAAATGATTTATAAAAATTCTTATATGCTGTATGATTGTACATACTCTCATGCGTCCCCACCGCAGGATCACTCTCCACAGTCAAGTATCCTTCCGCGCTATGATTTCCCCAGCCATACGCCTCTTCGCCATGGTCCTCTTTAGTAGTATTCGCGTATTTGTTCGTTGACCCTTGGGTAAGGTCGTCAGTCGTATTGCCGGATAAATTCTGCAAATATGTCGCCGTATCATACCCTATGTGCCCCGTTGCATTTATCGTAACAAAACTTGCGCCCGTCGGCTGCGTCGCTGGGGCAAACCAATTCACGTTCGCCGATGCCACAGAATTACCCGTCAAATTCCAGTAGTAATGATGCGTCCCCTGGCTGGAATAAGAGTATAACCGAAAGACGCCGCTTTCGTACATCCCGCTATCCATGCCGACGGTAATATTCCACGTTTTTATTAATCCATCCACGTCAAGCTTTGAATCCGGCGTCGTATCTCCGATCCCAACACGATCATTAGCGGCATCAACTACGAGTACACTTGTGTCAAACGTCTGGTTGTATGCGCCGAAGGCGTTGGTCTGGTTATTGTAAATTAACGTCGCGGGCAAATCAGCCGGCACCACATTCGCCCAGCTGTATTTATGCAGATCAGCTTCCGGCGTGAACGTATGCGTTGACGTGGCTGAGGTGATGTTCAACAACGTGCTGTTACTCGTGGCAAGCGTCTGCGTGGTGGCGTTCAGGTCGTTGATGGTGATGATACCAGAACCAGCTTCCCCTACCTGGTCATCGCCCCATTCAGTCGCGTAATCCGTCGCGTTAGTCTTTTTGAGCACCTGGCCTTCGGTGCCGCCTGGTGGGATGAGGCGTGTCTGGGGGGCGAAGTTGGTATGGCCTGTGGTGTTCATTGTCATCACGCTTGTCTCGGTTGGTTCGTCGGACGGGAAATAAAAAGTAGCGCTTGAATCCATACGATCATGCGGTTTTAGGGTTAAAATTCTATTACTGTATGAGTCAGCATGAAATGTATCAAAAACAATAGATACGTCATTATAACTTGCGCCAAGTGTCATTTTTGACGGTATCCAAAACGTAGGAAGAGTTCCCCCTGTTATGCTGCCTCCATTAACGATAGATGTGCCCGCGGCATTGCGTACCCAAAACGATATAGAGCCTTCGTTCCATGGGTCGCCAACAGAAGCACGTCGTATATCAATAACGCCGTAATTTACGTATGATTCGTTGTAATAACCATATCCGGCTATGCCTCCACAAATTGCACCAGGTGCCATATCTGCCGGAGAAAGTAAGCTTCCAAAAGCTCCATATAGGTTAACAAGCCCGCCAGAGCCATAATCTTTGAATCCAAATATTCCAACACGTGCGGTATCATTAGCCTTAATATCCAACGTATTTCCTGGAGAAGTAGTTCCTATCCCGACCCGATTATTCGCCGCATCAACAAACAAAGTATCTGTGTCAAACGTCTGATTGTATGCACCGAACACATTCGCTTGATTCGTCTTGGCAGCGTTGGGAAAATCCATCAAATTACCACCTGCGGTCTCCCCGTCGCCTATCCTGACTTCGTTGGTATCGGACGTAGTCGCGATCTCGCCTTCTTCAAGAACGGTGGCATTGATGACTTCAGCCGTGTCATACCTGGGGATAAATATGCCGAGCGCGTTGCCGTTTTCGTCAAGGCCGAGGTAGCCGTTGGCGACGTTGGGACCGATGGGTTCAAATTTCTCTGACGTGTTGTTATAACGAGGAACAGTGCCGTTGGTCCAGCTTGATGAGGCGACGTCGAGAAGATCCTGGAAATAGTATATGATCCGCTGCTTGGCCAACTGGCCAAATGATGTCTGCGCGGTCAGTATGAACAGGATCGCTCCGACGAGTAGTCTTTCAAGAATGGTTATTTTGCGCATTCGTCATAATAAAAAAGACGGCAGTAAGTGGTTAGGCACCTAACTGCCGTCGAGAAACTTTAGTTCCGCTGGCCGGCGGAACATCCAATCTATATTTACGCTTTTACATTACACCTGTTTGTGCTTTTTGTAAAGATGGTCGTTACTACAGCGTAGTAACGACTTTATGACGCTGACTATGGTCATATTGTTCATTAGATGCTTCCATGCTCTTAAAATTCCAACCGCATTTTTTGCATTTATGATACCTGATTGGCGGCTTGCTCATGTATGTCTTTATGTTAGCGCTCCGGCACCGGGGGCACCGGACTGAGTAGAAGATCACACCGTACCGCTGGGGTTCAGTGCAGACGTCTGCACTATCGACTGGCTGGTTTTTCGGATCTTTCTCTGCCGGTATTGGATCCGGACGAGTCCGCGGGACGTCGGCCAGCCAATGTTTCTTCTTTTGGATCCATCTATCCATTCTTTATCCATCCGCTTTTACGCTGGATCCAAGGAGTCGGACGATCAGAATCAGAGGCCTCGGGCACGGCCATGACTGGCTTTGGCCTATCCTCGGCCTTCAAGGTATAAACATACAGCATTTCGGCAGCAGCTGCAGCATAAACCTCGGCATCCCACGAGTGAGTCTGGGCATGCCCTGATACCGGCTGCCACATTTCATAGGTCTGCCCTCTTTTCTTGTCGCGTTTGAGGACCTTGTGCTCATTACAGAACCACCTGATGTAATCGTCTGATGGATTCTTAAACAAGTTCCATTTCGGCGTATCGTCTCCTGTATTTATCATACGGGCGATCTTATCCTTGAAATATGCCGTATCCAATAAGTAAAGCAGCAATCCTCCGGGGATCACCCTGCCGTTAGGAAATTTATCAATGTTTGAGGTCTTAAACGGAACACCGCCCAGCTGGTCCTTGCCCTTAATTGCGCGCGTGCAATCACGGTGCTGCCGGCAAAAGTCGTAAACCTCGTCTGTCCTGTATCCGGTATCGAGACAAGTCAACCGAACCGCGAATGCCGGAAGACCATGGACCAATGAAGGGTACGTGTTATTGATCATAAGTTTTTCGACTTCGGCCCAGGTATTCACCTTTTCCTCGAGTATAAGCCATGAGTCAGGATATACGCCCCATCCTCTGATCGTACAGACAAAATAATTCTTCTGTACGTCCACGCCGCCGGTTAAAAGGATTACGCCATCCGGAACCGTGGCCTTTTCATAATCCCGACAAAGACGTCTCAACTGATCTGGCTTGGTCTCTTCGACTTTCTCCTGCCAGATCTGCGCCAACCAGCTATTGATGAAATTCATGAGCAGTTCAGGCCTGTCCTTCGATCGGAAGAATTCCGCAATGACTTCGGAGAACGTTAACCAGGGAGAATAAAGCGCGCTGATATGAAACCCGACATGCGATGTCTGGGGGAAATCAAGGTGCTCAGGCAGTTGACCTTTTGCATTGACCTTGATTGCTGCCGGCAGCCAGATTCCTTTAAGCAACATATTCTGTTTGTGTTGATCAAGTATCCTTTTTTTGCAGTATATGCACTCGTACCACGCTATCTGCTCGATCACGATCCGCTCAGGATCTCTTTCTGTTTCCGGAACCTTTATTTGATTGAAATCTAGAACTTGATAACTATTGCAGTGCGGACATGGTACATAATAATGCCGTTGATCTGATAGATCATATTGCCGCTGAATATATCCATCCTTAGTCGTCGGTGTGGAGCAATCAATGATCTTTCTATTCCAATACACCCGGGTTCGTTCTTGAGATAGCTTCAAAGGATCGGCCTCTTCTCCTGAGAATCTCGGGTATTTGTCTGTTTCATCGCGCAGTAGATATCGGACGGGCTTCGATGACAATGCTGCAGGGCTGTTCGCGCCGGCGAAATAAACATACATACGGTCGAGCTTCATCTGCATTTTTGTAAGATCATCGCTCTCTGATGTTTTATGTTTAGAAAGAGTCGGCGACAGATCGATCATTGGTTTTATGCGAGTCGATGATACTGATTTGGCGTCAGGCTCGCGTGGGTAAACCAAGAGTGTGGGCCCCGGATCTTGATCAATGATATACCCAAGGATATTTAAGCAGCATTCGGTTTTGCCAACCTGGGTCGATGCCATGATGGTGATCTTCTCAACCAGGATATTTTTGAATACATCCATGATCCCGCGCAGGTACGGAGTTCGATCGGTATACCATTGCCCGGGTTCGGATGACGTCATTGGATCCAGGTATCTATGTTTATCGGCCCACTGTGATACGGTGATCTCTTCTGGCAGTTTCCACGCGTTCTGGACCGCGCTAGTCCAAATTTTGGGTTTTGTTATCAATTGAGGCATTCTTTTTCCGTTTTCTTTCCTTTGTAACCGTGAACACCTTGCCGGTCGCAAATGCTGATATAATCTCCGTGATCCGCGCGCGCAACCTGCTATTAATCTGCCGGGCCTCGAGGCCCACGAGCGCGGCGGATATCTGGTTAGGCAGCGCGAGCATTTTGCGCTTGACGGTTAAACTGATCTGCACCAGCTCTCGTTCAACGGTATCCCTGGGCAATAGTTCAGCCATAGCCTTTTTAAATGCTATCTCGGCCAGCTTAGCTTTATATTCGCGATATTTCGCATCCCAGAGATCCTCCTGTGTCTCTTTTTTCGATCCCGCGGTCCCTTTACGCTGATTCTTGAGCTCCCTCCATGCACGGATCTCAAGGAGATCATATAAACCTTGTGGCGTAACCGGCATGCCGTTCTTAACCCATCTGGCCACAGTCCGCACGTCCACGCCCATCACCCGTGCAACCTTCTCCTGACTATCTACCGTACCAGGGGAATCAGGATCCTGCTCCAGCTGCTCAAGCTCCTTGATCTCTGTTTTAGAAAGTGACGGGGTTGAAGACTGACCCCGCTGCAACTTTTCAAGCAGATGTATATGCCGGCGCTTCCTGGCCATCTCCACAACCTTAATTTTTTGATCTTGTTGGTTTTCAATCATGATAGGGCATTGACAAATGATAAGCGCGACCGTAAAATAGTCCTACACGTCACGCGGCTGTAAAAATCTCATGCCCTTAACATGAGGTGGCTCGGGTTAACTCTCGGGCCCGGCCGCCCGTTTAATAATTAAAATTCTGCCATCTGCAAGTTGAATATCACCATCGCCTTTACCATGGCCACAACAGCATCCCGTGGTTTCTATCCCAGCGTTATTCAAAGCCTGAACTAAATCAGCTAAACAGGAATCAACGGCAATTTCATTGCGCCCACTCACCGGCATAGGTTTATATAGCTTCACAATTTTATCTGTTCCCCACTCACACATTAGTCAAGCTCGCCTTCTTCCCCGTGAACTCCTCCCACCTCCGGACTGCGACATCGCAGAACACCAGCTCGAGCTCCATGGCGAAGCAACGCCGGCCAAGGCGCTCGGCCGCGATGATCTGGCTACCTGATCCGCTGAATGGCTCGAAGCATATATCCCTTGGCTTTGTATGCACTCGCATGGGTATAGCAAATATTTCGGTGGGTTTAACGGTAGGGTGCTCAAGTCCGGAGTTGCGCTTCTTGCCTTCCCAATCTATCTCCCAAAGGTCACTGTAGTATTCCGGAGATTCAGGGTCCCCATCTCGCAGCAAATTGACGAACCACACAGATCCTATGCGCTTCTGTGAAGGCCTGGAGAACGGCTTGCTGCCCTTTCGCCAGCCAAACACACAAGGCTCATGCCGCCAGGGGTAAACTGAGAAAGTCAGTATTGTACACGGCTTGACCCAGATGATGTGCTGATGAATGAGCAGGCCGAATTCTTCCCAGATCTTCCTGATCAGGATCAGCCGGCGGTCCGCATGCCATAAATAAAGCGCTGCGTCTTGGTCTACATGGTTCAGGGCGATCGTATAAAAATTGCGGTAGAACTTCTCGGCATCCGGGATATCCACTTCATGGTATAAATTAGACCAGTCTTTGCCGCCATTTGGCCGATCTGCGCCCGTATAGTCAACCATGTAGGGTGGATCCGTGGCCAGCAGCTGCGCCTTCTGCCCATCCATCAACCTGGCTACATCCTCAGCCTTGGTGCTGCTGCCGCATAAAAGCCGATGATCGCCCAGGATCCACAGATCTCCGGGTTTAGTAGCGGCCACCTTCGGCGCCTCAGGGATATCATCCGGGTATTTGTTCCCCAGGGTTTCTATCTCAAGATCGTTACATTCTTCCCGGAGCTCCTGCAGACGAAGATTGAGATAATCCTCAGGCATATCCTGGCGCAACCGCTCAAGAATCGGAATCAAAGCCTGAGTCCAGAACCCTGCAATAGTTTGATTGTTTAACGTGACATTCATAGTCTGCTGCATCATATCATCAACATCGACCATGATGCACGTCACAGACTGCGCGCCGGCTTCCTGCAGGACCTTGAACCGCTGGTGCCCACCTACGATCTCCATGTTGCGCTTATTGATAATGAGTAGATCGATGTATCCGAACTTCTCAAGGCTGGCGCGAAGCCCGGCTAAGGCATCGCCCGTAATATCCCGAGGATTTGAAGGGCAGGGCTTTATAGATGAAAGCTGAATCTCTTGAATGTCTGGTTTAATATTGATCCGTGCCACTGTTACCTCCTGTTTTTCTCGTCGAGAAACGCTGACCGCGTGTATTTATACCTACGTACTACTTTATGACCATGACACACCCAAAAACACATTCACCATCATTTACTCAGGGCGGCGCAGCCGACCCGTGACCCGTCCACCCGGCCGGAAGGACCCGTGAACTATTTTTTTATTTAATAATATTAAGACGTGCATATTGCCCAAAGAATTTTAATGCTGCCTCATTGTATGCTCGGGCTGCATCTTTCTCGTCGATAAATGATCCCAGTCGTATGTTTTTTTTATTCAGCATTATTTGTGCTAACCATCGCCTCTTGATCTTAAGCCAACTCACACCTTTATAAATTGATGTATATCCTGAACATTTTCTTCTGTTCATTCCATTTTGTGAATTAGTTGCAATGCGCAGATTAGCACGAGTATTATTTAAACCATTACCATCTACATGATCTACCTGGATGTGATCGGCACTAGACAATCCCAATATAAATCGATGCATTTTAATAGCCGTCTTACGGTTGCCTGGCATATAAGTACGTGCATACCATATCCCTTTACGCATAGCAGCATGCCACTTAAAAGGGCTAACTTTATCGTAGTCTTGATCGTCGATGATGGCTTCTCGGCCTTGGGTTAGCGGTATTATCTTAGCCATCTATACCTCCTCGATGAATATAACTGTGCCTTCTTTGCCCTTGATGAATCGCACTTCAATGCTAGTAATAAATTCCGCATCATCTCTGAATAGGAATGTTCTTTTAAGCGCGTCTGTAATAGGCTTTGTGCCGCCAATATAATTATCAAGATCCCGATGTTGTGGTGTAGTAAAACTTAGGACGTAAATCAACTTGACGGGATTAAGAAATACCGGCTTCCCTTGCGCTATCCACTCTTTGCCTATAATATCATCAAAGATCTTTTGTAATTTTGAACGGCTCGTCCAGTGCATACGCAGTAATTCGTTCAAGGATGGTGGCAAACGGCGTAATGAAAAATATATCTGCTTAGGCTTAGAGTTCTCCATTCATCCTTAATAAAAAATCTTTTCTGTCTTCAATAGTGGCCTCGATATTCTTGTTGTTGGCCACTTTGAACATGTGCCGCCACCAATCCATGCCTTCCTGGACCAGATGCATCTCAACCCCGCCTCTAAGATCCGAGAAATTAGCAATGCAGTGGTATGTTTTTTGCTTGGTCACACGGATGATTTCTTTAAGAGCCCCTGGAATAAACTCCCGCGGTATATGTTCCAGGACATCAGTTGAGAATGTATAGTCGAATTGGTTGTCTTTGAACGGCATCCTCCAGATAGGCGCCTCAATGAATCCCGATCGATCTCCTTTGATGCCATCTAAAGTGATATCCAGTCCGGTAATCAAATAGCCATTGGCAAATAATTTGCGGGCCGTCTTCCCATTGCCGCATCCAACTTCAAGCAGGTTTTGGTTCTTATTAGCCGTAGCAATAATATGATTCGCTAATGGATCTGCACATCTTGACGCTTGGTGTCCAGTTCGCCAAAGGCCGGCGTATTTGCGCTTCTCTAACGACGCCATATTCTCTTCCATGCGCAGCGTTCTTGACGCCTGAAAGTGCTCGATCACGGGATCAGTTACTTCAGGCGATAAATCAAATATCTTGCAATACGATGCCGGCAATAAGTCTATCTTAATGCCACACCGCCAGCACGGTTTTGCGATTACTCTCTGCAGATTCTCCTGATCGAGTGTATCCGGATGTAGTCTATTTTCCTCTATCCATGCGTTTAATAATTTAATAGCTGGCGCCGAATTCTTAAAGAACATTGTGCCGCTTGCTAGTTGTGTTGCACGAAAGTAATGCACGGCAAAGTCACAGTCCAGATCAATACCAGGATACTTATGGAAAATAGCATCCGCATCAACATATATAACCGGTTGATTATATTTAATTAACATCTCCTTAATGAACTCCGGCTTATAGATACAGTTCTTTTGCCATGATCCAAGACTATCGATAACCTTAATCTCGTATCGTATATTTAGCTTGTCTAAGGATAAACGCAACCGCTGCGCATGCTCCTCATATCCTCCCTTGGTACAATATGCCACCACTATAAAGTTCATACGAACCTTCCATGGGATATACGGCAAGTAAGCGCGCCCAACAAATCATTATAGTTTTTATAGTAACAACGGGTGCACACACTCCCGTTAAAATATTTCTGCTTGCCGTATAATTCTTTGATCTGATCCATGCGGCCAATTCTCATGTCTTCTGGCATATCTAAATCTTCGTCTCCCTGGGCATATTGCGCGCCACAACATGGGTAGAGATATCCGTCCGCTGCGATGACGGGCTTGAGCAAACTGATCAAGCACCGTTCCTGACCGTGGACATACTCCTTACGCCCCTGGTAGATCACCAGTCGATCGTCCACTGCTCGCTTTTTAAGTGCTTCCTTTACCCAAACCATGGCTGTAGCCTCTTCAATTTTAATCAAATCGGAAACCACTCTGATATGCGTAAACTCGTTGGTATTCGCGAAATTGGTGTAAGCAGCCAGGTTATCCGGATCGAAAGACTCAGGAGCTAAGACCACATAGCTAAAAGCCCAGTCAACAATAGGCCCGTGGGCAATAGCTTTCGATATGATCTCCTTGGTGCCTTCCGTGAATTTGCGTTCATCAGAACACGAGATTCGGCACCACGTTATATGCTCAAAAACCTCAGTTGACAACTTATCTAATAATAATCCGTTCGTTACTAATCCCACGGATATCCCAGCCTGATCAAACATTTTTATGATCATGCCGATATCGGAATACATTAACGGCTCCCCCCCCCCGGTAATTGTGACAGCCTCACACCCGAGATCCTGCAGGTCTTTTATCAAAACCCTTATTTGATCAATAGATAATTCCTGTTCCCTGTTTCTTTTACTACATGAACAAAAGCCACAAGATAAATTACACTTATTGGTAGGAATCAGCTGCACATGGAACGGAGGTATATAATTTTGGTTAAGCTGATTAACTAGCCAGGAATTTTTGCAGATCTTAAGCGGTAACGAGTTCGCTGCGGTATACGATAATTTTTTGCTATCCATCTAACCTCCTTAAAGTTCTTTAATTGCCAACATCGCCCGTACCGGGCTATTCTTATAATAGTCTGAATAGAGGCGCGAAACATACCCTCTTCCTGTGAAATATTTTTCCTCGACCTTTGTGACGTGCTTCATTCCTGGGTTACCATCCTCATCCGCCGGTTGATTATCCAGTGCTTCCTGGCCGATCGGAGAAAAGAAGATCACTAATGTGCGTGCGAAATCCTCGCAATCCCCCACAACCTGGACCATCTTTTCATATTCCAAATGCTCCAGGATATCAAATCCAATGACAGCATCAAACGACTTCTCGATAAACAAGCCGCGCAGCTGAGTAACATCATATTTCAAGAATATCGGCCGGGGATAATCCTGTTTGGCTTTGATAACCGCCGGCTCGAAGTTATCCACCCCGATTAGAATCGGAGCGTGGAATTGAGCTATGATTCCCCCATGGCCGCATCCAATCTCCAAGATGCTTTGAACATTATAAAGCTGCATTATCGTCAAACACTCCCGAATGGGTTTTGAGATCATTGCCCCTCCGCCATTTGCAGCGCCAGTCCCAATACATTATCAAGATCTTTGAAATTCTTTTCAGTCACTATATTCACATACTTTGCAGCCATAGGATACCCTGCATACCAATGCAGCCCGATCGTATCCCGGGTAAATCGCACCGGCTTGGGTGCTGGAGAAACGTAGATCTCGGGGATAGTCAAAGCGTCGTAGGCGTAAACCACGTCCATGGGGAGATTAATAAAGTATGGATCCATTAACGGCAAAAGATGGCTCTCTGCATTTATTAAAATAGATCCCACGCTTTGATAATTATCCGGGGCAAAAAACTTATCAACTGATCTACGCAAGTGAGCAAAAAATTGATTATCCGGGCTGGACAGTAAGAATCCGATCGAATGCCGGTATTTAAGATTGGAGCAGACATACGTGTTGTAAGTCAGATCTAGATATATTGGCCGGAAGTAAATGATATCCATGTCAGACCATAAACCGCCGAAACTACCCAGAATCATCCACCTCAAAAAATCTGACTTATGTACCTCTGCCCAAGAATGAACGAATGTAGGTTGACGAAACTCAGCCCAATTGATCTCTACCTGAGCAATCGGCAGATTCTTTAACCGTGGGGTATAATCATCACCAGTAACCGCATATTTTTGTTCATGCGTTGGCCACGGTTTATCAGATGATCCTTGCGCCGGGTAATAATAGTAGACGTCCCATTCCGGGTTATATTTACAAAACGATTTAATGGTCATATACCTCAGGTAAGGTAAGGATGATCCACCCCAATAAAAATGCGCGATCTTGGGTATCATGTAGCGGCCTCCGCTGCCTGCCGGCGCTTTAACGCCTTCTCCCGGACAAACCGCGAATAATAATCCCGGTCCTGACTCTGAGCCAACTTCCATGAAATATTCTCATAATGCCGGCGGAACCATCCCAGGCATTCCGGCAAATAAGCAAACCGGCCGCCTGCATCTACCATACGCAGCACCATATCATAATCCTCACAGGGTTCTAGTTGAAAATCTCCGCACTTCTCCCTCAACTCCCTCCGCCATAGCCAAACAATCCCAAGGAAGTAATGATGCCTAAGATTGTGTGGATCCCAGTCCTGGTTAACCTCACTAGTAAGGTTCTTCCGCTTAACCTCTACCAGACCGGTTTGATCCATCTGCCCGATCTCGCAGTTGGTGTATACAAAATCGATATCCGGATGCGTTTCCAGGAAATCGTGCATGCGCCTGAACGCTTCCGGGTAATACTTATTATCTGACGCGAACCATGTTTCATATTTTCCTGTCGCATGTTGAAATCCAAGATTTAAGGCAGATCCTGTACCGCCATTGGGTTTCCTGATATACCTAACTTTATCCCCTCCGCCAAAATGCATCCCGGGTGTGTTATCTGTTGAACCGTCATCTACAATAATTAACTCAAAATCCTGGAATGTCTGCATAAGGATGCTATTCACCGCTTCCCTGATAAACTTCCCCTGGTTATATGTAGGCATCACCACTGTTATCTTAGACACCAATGATCCTCTTCAGGGTAATCTCATGCTGTTGACATATATTAATGATCCTATCCAGCTTCTCTGCTTCATCTTTCCACCTGCGGGCATTATGCGTAGTCTTTGAATTCTCCATCCCCGGCTGCGTATACCCCGCTTCCATATCCGCGCCCCACAGATCTATCTGTTGTGCGCCAGCTTTTATTGCCAGGGCGATCGCCATAAATACTGTATACTCGCGCCAGTTGATATCCTTCCCAAACGGCATCGATTCGTTAAATGCCGCTTGCGTGCTTGCCGGGAAACACATCTTGGGATACAGATCGAAAAATGTTTGCTTCGCCTGATTGTATTTCCGGATATCGGCTAGCCACCGGTCAGGAATAAAAAGAAGCGGCTTGTCGTGGGATAACTGCATGACTGGCCAGTTACCGCTGCGATCATATACCGCTTCAAACACTTCAAAATCCTGGACAACCCACCACTCGTATTTGAACGAGTAGAGAACCGCTCCGTTAACCGCTATCAGCGAATTATACTCTGATGCGCATAAAGGCCACCGGGAAAATCCTGCTTCGGCTGACGGGCCCGGGCATACGATCGCGTATTTCCTGTTCATGCCCCCACCACTTGTTCGACCCGCTTGAAAAAATCGCCTTTGTGGATATCGAATGCTTTGCGGATGAGTAAGGAAAACTCATCCACCGGCTTTCCCTGCTGAGCCGGTATGATAATATGAGTGACGTCCTTGGGTTTCCCTTGGCCCTCCAGCTCACGTTTCGTATAGTGCCGCTTTCCCGGCACCTTGGCAATGCTAGGGTACGACACATTGTTGTTTGTTAGATTGATGCCGTATGAATCCTTAAAAAATTCCTTTATTTCGCTTTGTTTCTTCCCGTCCTCGCGCATCACCTTGATCTGTTCCACCTGGCCCTCGGTTAATTTCGCCATGATCCCTCCCTTTTCTGAAACTGTTAGCGGCGGGACAGACGGCAAAATGACTCACCCAGGCGCCGTCCTTGTCGATCGATACCGGCATCTTCCTGCCTTCGGAAGTATCTGCCCAGGATATTCTCGCTTGACACCCCCTGCAGAAAGACGTGTTGCCTGCGACATATACCTCTGCCCCGCCTTTAAGTTTTACCCAGCCTGCCATTGACCCCTCTATTTCATCCCGGTTAACAACGCCACGTTTATTCCGCTGGCGTGGATTCTCTTTCTTATAATCATTGGTTTAACCCATCTTCTTTGAAATCTGTGCCACGATCTTGAATACTTAATATTGTCCTCTGCGTTTCTAAACAGTTGAGCGAATGGCATACAACCCATGCGGTACACTTCTTTTAATCTGTGGATATTCTCTCTTGCGTCGTTGCCTATCAAAACATAGCAGTATAAATGGTTTCTTGTAAACCCTGATTTTAATAATATCTGCACCGCCTTTCGTAATGCCTCAATGCCTTGAGGTTGATCACACGCAAGCCAAAGAGTAGATATTGAAAGTGATCTTAAATCATCTGC
>Ga0116143_10002516_pt1 | contig 19841 bp, 19 predicted proteins | sample AD_UKC034_MetaG_FD_89745 | JGI IMG/M metagenome (GOLD analysis project Ga0116143, IMG submission 89745) | Active sludge microbial communities of municipal wastewater-treating anaerobic digesters from USA - AD_UKC034_MetaG | ecosystem: Engineered > Bioreactor > Anaerobic > Digestate | place: USA...
CGGCCGTCGCGGAGGGTGATCTCGATCCCCACCCCGGAGTACTCCCCGGACAGGGACTCCTCCCAGCTCTGGTACTCCTCGGGGGTGAAGAAGGTGGAGTACGGGTCGCCCAAGGACTCCACCACCCCCCTGATCGCCCCATGGAGGAGGGTCGAGTCGGAGATCTCATCGGCTCGGTAGTAGTAATCGTGGATGAGCTGGTAGACCTGCCCGAGCGGGGAGAACAGGGTATCGCCGGGGGCGGCGCCAATGGCGAGCACGCCCACGAGCAGCAACGCGACGAACGACTTCCGCACCATCTCGCTCACCTCACTCCGATGTTTCGGGCCAGTTCAAGGTACTCCCTCGGCACCGGCTTCGGGCACCCGGCGAGGGCCGCGGCCAGGGGGACCGGCCCCACGTCCGTGCCATGGAAGCCGACCATCGCATCGTACTGCCCGGCGCAGGCGAGCTCCACCGCGGCGACCCCCAACCGGGTCGCGAGGAGGCGATCGAACGGGGTGGCGCCGCCGCCCCGCTGCAGGTAGGAGAGGACGGTCACCCGCGGGGTCAACGGGAGGCCCGTCTTCTCCAGTTCCGCCGCGAGCCAATACCCTACGCCGCCCAGTTGGGCGTGGCCGAACGCGTCCGTTCTGGCCTCCTCGGCCACCGGGCGGCTCCCGAGCTCGAGCGGCCGAGCGCCCTCGGCGACGACGATGATCGAGAACCGCCGCCCGGCGTCGAGCCGCCACTGGAGCGCTTCCTCCACCTGGGGGACCGAGAACGGTTCCTCGGGGGCGAGGATCACGTCTGCCCCGCCGGCCAGCCCGCCGAGGACCGCGATCCACCCCGCGTCGCGCCCCATGACCTCCACGATCAGCACCCGGTGATGGGCATGGGCCGTGGTGTGCAGACGGTCGAGGGCCTCCGTGACCACGGCGAGTGCCGAGTGGAACCCGATCGCGTAGTCCGTGCCGCCGATGTCGTTGTCGATCGTCTGGGGGATCCCCACCGCCCGCACGCCGTGGCCCGCCAGTCGGTGGGCCACGCCGAGGGTGTCATCCCCCCCGATGGCGAGCACCGCATCCACCCGCCGCCGGTTCAGGGTGTCCAGGATCCGGTCCACTTTTGGGGTGGGCGTCCATGTTCCGGTCGCTGGATCCTTCTCGTACGGGTTCGTGCGCGAGGTGCCGAGGATCGTGCCTCCGATGTGCAGGATCCCCGCGACCTCGCTCCGGCCGAGCGGCACGAGGTCGTCCTCCACCGCTCCCCGCCAGCCGTCGCGGAACCCGACCACCGCGAGGCCTGCCGGCTCGGCGCGCCGCACGATGGCCCGGATCGCCGCATTGATCCCCGGGGAGTCACCGCCCCCCGTGAGGACCCCGATCCTCTTCACGCTAGGCATAGAGAGACCTCCCTCCTGAACCGACCTGGGCGATCATGTCCGTCGCGACGGAGCGGATCGCCTCCTGGATCTCCTTCCCCACCACCCGGGGGTCGAACAGCTTCTTGTTGGGGCGCCACGGGCTTCCCCCGGCATCAAACGTGATCGGATCGAACGCCACCCCTCTAGGGGGGAGGATCTCTGCGCGGTGGTCGGCGAAGAACTCCGCCGCGGTGCGGGCGTACACGTACTGGTAGGTGGTGTCCTTGTTCACCTTGCACACGCCCGCCGCGACGAGGGCCCCGACCTGAGAAGAGGACAGCCCCGATGCCCCATGGAGGACGAGCGGGCGCGGCCGGCGGCCCGCCCGTAGCCGGTCCGAGATCGCGCGCGCGAGGTCCACGCGCAAGGAGAGCTCCCGCCCTGCCGAGACCCCGTGCTCGGTCCCCACCGAGACCGCGAGGAGAGCGACCTCGGTCTCCGCGACGAACTGAAGGGCCTGTTCTGGGTCAGTGTAGAACGCGGCGTCGGAGACGATCTCGTCCTCCGCGCCTCGGATCACCCCCAACTCCCCCTCCACGAGGACCCCATAGGGCCGGGCGAGCTCGACCACGGCCCGCGTCGCGCGCACGTTGTCCGCGAACGGGAGCGCCGAGGCATCCACCATCACCGATGAGCAGAGGCCCTCGGCGAGGGCGGGGCGGATGAACCCGTCGCTCTGGTCAGGCGTGACGTGATCGAGGTTGACGAACACCCCGATCTTCGCGTCCGCGGCCACCGCCTGGACGTAGCGGACGAGGGCCCGCAGTCCAGCGAGGGGGCGGCCCCCCCCGGCGAACTTTGCGGCCCCGACCGACACTTGGACCAATAGATCGCTTCTCGCTTGCTCGTAGGCGGCGAGGAGCCCGAGGAGGACATTCGGCTCAGCGAAGTTGTTGGCGATGAGGGCGAACCGCTCCTCGTGAGCGCGACGGTACACCTGTGCCAGTTCTCTTCCTCCCAAGTAGGGCATAGGACGGCCTCCTTCCTCCCGTAATGATACCGCTAGAAGCGAGCTTCCTTGGGGAGGACGACGATCCCGGCCTCGGTGATGGTGAACCGAGCTCGGTCCGTTTCGGGATCGTACCCGATCCTCTCCCCGGGGGGGATGCGCACCCCCTTATCCACGATCGCGCGGCGGATCCTCGCCCCCCGCCCCACGTCCACCCCCGCCAACAGGACCGAGTCCTCAACGGTGGCGTAGCTGTTCACGCGGACCCCCGGCGAGAGGACCGACCGCGCCACGTGCGACCCAGACACGATGGAGCCTGGGGAGAGGAGCGAGTTCACTGCGGTTCCAGTGCGGTCCGGCTCATCATGGACCGTCTTGGCGGGGGGCCAAGGCTCGTGGTAGGTGTGGATGGGCCATTCCCTGTCATAGAGGTTGAACTTGGGGGTGATGGCGACGAGGTCCATGTGGGCCTCCCAGTACGCATCCAGGGTCCCCACATCCCTCCAGTAGGGAAGGGGGTTCTTGTTCGCACGCTCGAGTGGGAAGGCGAACACCCGATCCTCGCCCACCATGCGGTTGATGACGTCCCGGCCGAAGTCATGCGAGGAGTCCGCGGTCTGGGCGTCCTCTTCGAGCCGCCGGGCGAGGACCGCGGGTCGGAACACATAGATCCCCATCGAGGCCAGGCACACCGCCGGATCGGTGGGGGACGGGGCGGGCTGGGCTGGCTTCTCCTGGAAGTGGAGCACGCTGCCCTCGCCATTGACCACGAGGACCCCGAGCTCGCCCGCGGCCTCCGCGAGGGGCACCGCCACCACCCCCACCGTGAGATCGGCCTCCCGTTCCTGGTGGAACCGCACCATGGGCCGGTAGTCCATCTTGTACACGTGGTCCCCGGCGAGGATGAGGATCGCCTCGGGAGCCCCTTGCTCCATGGCGAACCGCTCGACCGAGTACCAGTTTTGATAGATTGCATCAGCAGTTCCGAGGTACCAGTGCTCGGCCGCGCGCTGTTGGGGAGGGACGGTGATGAGGAACTCCCCCAGCGCAGGGCTGAAGATGCTCCACCCGATTTGGATGTGCCGCTCCAGGGACAGGGACTTGTACTGGGTGAGGACGAGGATGTGGCGGAGCCCGGAGTGGAGGCAGTTGGTGAGGGTAAAGTCGATGATGCGGTACAGGCCAGCAAAGGGGACCGCCGGTTTGGCCCGATCGCGGGTCAAGGGATAGAGCCTTTGCCCGCGGCCGCCCGCCAGCACGAACGCCAGTACGCCGCTCACCACGCCCTCCCCGTGCGAGTAACCCCGGCTGCGTTCTCGCACCGCCCGTACTTTACCGGGCGTGGTCCCCGGCCGCACGGGGCCGCGATCCCCGGCTCAACCGAGGTCGGGTGGGATGGGGTGGCCGATCTCGCCGTAGGCAGCGGCGACGTGACCTCGAAACACGCGGTCGAACACGGGTTCGTGGGCAGAAGTGTGGTGCGGACCATACCACCAGAACCAGTCGCTTCCCTCCGCGACGAGGAGGTGGTCGCGAGCCCGCGCCCGCGCCGTGGGATCCGGGCAGGACTGGACCGCATCGAGCGCCCGTGCGAGGTGGCTCCAGGCCGCGTTCTGCTGGGGGTGGCCGATCCACGTGCGGAAGTCGGCGTCGATCCACGATCCGGGCCACAGATCGGGCAGGGTCCGCGGGACGGAGGGCCGCGGATCGAGGTACCCCGACACCGTGGTCGGCACGAGGTCGGGGGAGGAGCGAACGTGGCGGTACAGGGCCTCCAAGAAGGGCTGGCCGTTCCGCTCGTAGAAGTCCCAGGCGTTCTCGCCGTCCATGGCGATGAGGACGAGCGGGGGTGCATCCCCGCGCCACGTCTGGCCGATCTCCCGTAGCCGCCGGACGAGGTCCTCGGCCGCGTCGGCCGCCGGCCAGCGGTGGTAGTCGAACCCGATGAGGTTCGAGAGGTACGTGTCGCGGAACAGGATCGTCAGTTCGCCCCTACCGGTCGCGAAGCGCCACGGGCGGTACAGGTCCTCGCGGTGGGGAGGTCGGCCGAGCGAGCGGGCGAGGATCGCCCCGTCGGTCGCGATCCAGCGCACCCCGGCCTGGGCGAACACCGCGGCCGCGTCCGTGCTCACCGCCCCCTCCGCCGGCCACATCCCGAGGGGGCGGCTCCCGAACGTGGCCTCGTGGTGGGCGAGGGCCCGGAGGACCTGCTCGCGGGCGTCGTCCGGGGCGGAGAAGGGCGGGATCGGGTCGCTCGGCTGCGCCCGGTGGGCGACCTGGGAGTCGAGGAGAAGGGGGAGGATCGGATGGTAGAACGGCGTCGCCGTGAGCTCGACCAGCCCCTCCGCTGCGAGGACCCGGTAGCGGGGGAGGACCTCGCCCACGAGGCGGCGATGGACGTCGGACAGATGCTCCAGGTCGTCGTGCACGAACCGGCCGCGCTGCGCCAGATCCCGGAGCGAGGGATCCCCATCGAGGACGGTCTGGCCGATCCACGAGAGGAGGAACCATCCCCACAACGCCCGCTCACCCTCCGGCGTGACGGCGGCCGCCCGCAGGCGATTGGGATCCGGGACCGGAAGCCCCCGCCGCGCCACCGGGAGCGGGATTGCGCCGGAGAGGAGGTCGCGTACAGCCCCCTCCCCCGCCGTGGCGGGGAAGTAGCCATCGCTCAAGGAACCCGCGGCGTACCGGGTCAGCTGCTCCGTCAGGCAGGGGGTGAAGTTCACCGTCACGGGGACCTCGCCCCGCCCGATGAACGCCGCCATGTCCGTGTAGTCCTTCGTCGCCCGGAGGCGGGTCCACGGGAGGAGGTTCTCTCCGCTCCCCGGGAGGGCGTACCACGGTTGGTGCATGTGCCACAGAAACGCGACGGACCTGGGATCCCATCGGCGGGCGATGGTACCCGAGGCTTGCCCCCAAGCCAACCGGGCCTAGCGGAGGGTGAGCTCCTGTATCTGTCCGTGCGTCTTGAGGCGATGCATTATACTGGCAAGACCGGCACACTCTATGTGCGCCAAAGGCAATGCATGGTCATCACTTTTGGCGCCGGGGGTGGTAGACTTGCCTTAGGGCAAGTCCGTCATCCTGGCGCTTGGCGATGGAGCAGCTACCGAGCGACAGCCGAGGAAGAAGAACCCCCGGACTTCCTCACCGCGGATTGGGTATTGTCCCAATTTCACCAGGACGTGCTCGGGCGGAGAAGGAATATCGGAAGTTTGTCAAGGAGGGGCGCGGGATCGACGTCTGGGCCGATCTTCGCGGTGGGGTGATCCTGGGGACGGAGCGGTTTGTGGAGGCGCTGGAACCGCTACTGCGGGGGAGATCCCCCGTGGTGGAGATTCCCCGAAGGGAGAGGCTGGTGACCCGGCCCAAACTAGAGGAGCTCTTTTCCGGTATCACGGACAACTCCGATCGAAGTGAACGGGTCGATCAAGCTGTTCGTACTTACGGGTACACCCTCAAGGAAGTGGCAAATGCAATGGGGTTGTACCACTCGACGGTGAGCGTCATCGCCAACCGGGTGGCAGAGGCGAGGAAACACCAAAAATGAAGACCTGACCCCCCACCTTTACTTCTTTGTCAACTTTGTCAACACCCTCCCGATTGTCCAGATTACTAGCGACACTCCTATGGCGCCAACAAGAGTAGGCCATGCCTGATCCCACCTTGCCCAGGCGGAGAACGTTGCTGGCCACGACCTTGTCTCGATGAACTTGCTCAAGAGCGATGCAATCCCATCGATTGTCGCGAGGCACAAGGCGCAGACCGGGATAGCCACTAGAGGAGGATATCGCCATATCATGACAAACGGTGCAGGTCGAAACTTCCTCCATGTCATGGCTACTTCCCGGTGAGCCAATCCCAGGCGCTTCTGAACGCGTTTCCTACGGGTGTGCGGACGTAGTTGTGAAGGGCCACATGAACTGTATGCAACGTCTCATGGGCTTTGTATGCCAAAGATGTAACAGCTACGCCTGTCGCTTTGGCAGCACGGGCAGTCCACCGGGCACCTTCCACCATTGCGCTGCGGACTATTTTTACCGCTGGTTGCGTTACAAATTCAGCAACTGCACCAAGCGTGGCTCCACCCACTGCCGCTATACCTACATCTTTCCAATTAATCTCGGTCTCACTACCAGCTGCTATCTTAACCCCTTGGATAGTTAAGTCCGTTGCTGCACTAACACTCCCGCATACTGCCATCGTCGCTATAATGGTGAGTGGATCAGCCTCACCATCGACTTGGAGAAGTTCAGCGTCCGGGAGTTCTTCGCCGTAGGGCAATGTAACTGAAGCTTCTTGCACCGGAGCCGCCTGGGCGTAGCTGAGTTGGGCGAACGTGGGAAGCAACCCGACCACGGCCACTAGAGCCACCGCCACTACCTTCATCCACGTCATCATCTCCACCACCTCCTTGTGGATGGCACTAGTATACTCCTCCTCCCTGTCAAGCCCTCGAGTTGCCTCACCAAAATGTGAGTGTGAAGGGGTCAGGTCTTCACTTTTGGTGTTAGGCGCGACACACTTGGCGTGTGGCACGCCCGTTACGCATCGAATATGAGGGCGCGGTGTGCCACATCACCAGCCGTGATAACGCCCGCCAGATATCTTCCTGGACGACGAAGACCGGTTGAGCTTCTTGAAGGCCTTGGAGGACGTCGTCACACGGTACACCTGGATCTGCTACGCCTCCTGCTTGATGCCAAACCATTATCACCTGCTTGTGGAGACGCCCGCTGCCAACCTCTTCCGGGGCATGCGGCAACTGAACGGGGTCTACACCCAAGGCTTCAACCGTCGGAGCAACCGGGTGGGGCACGTCCTGCGTGGTGGAGGCCGCGGATACACCCTCAAGGAGATCGCTGAGGCCTTGGGCCTCCAGTACGCCACGGTTAGCCGCCGGAGAGAGAGGCGCGAGGCGGGGCCGTCGTACTGCGAGATCTGTCTCTGCGCTATTGTTTTGGGGTGAATGAGCCGGGCGGAGGGGCCCTACGATTTGGGGGCAGGGGGGCTACGATGGGGATCAAGGACCTCCCGGAGGTGGATCGGCCGCAGAAGCTCCGCGCCCGCGGGACCCCAGGCGTTGTCGGACGCCGAATTCCTCGCCGTCCTCATCCGCACCGGGACGAGGGGGAAGAGCGCGGTCGAGCTGGCCCAAGCGCGCCTGGAGGACGCCGGTCCGCAGCTCGCGCGGTGGAGCGGGGACGACCTCGCCCCCCCCCGCCAGCTCGTCGAGGCGGGGAAGATCTGGGGATCGAGGTCCTCGTCCACATCATCGTGACGAAGACGAATCACACCTCGCTGCGCGAGCAGGGCTACATTCCGTGACCGGCCGGCGCTGGCCCGAACGAGGGATGCACGGAGAACAGCCGGCACGCGCTTTCCCACGTGACCTCCGCGAGTTCGGCCACGGGGATCCCCCGCAGCGCGGCGAGCCGCTCCGCCACCAGGCGCACCTTCCCCGGATCGTTGCGCTGGCCGCGGAACGGCTCGGGCGGGAGGTAGGGCGAGTCGGTCTCGAGCAGGATCCGCTCGAGAGGGATCGCCGCGGCGGCCTGGCGGAGGGCGTCGTTCCGGCGGTAGGTGAGGGGGCCCCCGATGCCGAGGTGGAGCCCGAGGCCCACGATCTCCTGGGCCCGGGATTCGTCCCCGCCGAACACGTGCACCACCCCGCGGGGCGGCCGCTCCGCGCGGAGCAGCTGGAGGAACGGATCCCACGCCGCCCGCTCGTGGAGGATCACTGGGAGGGCGAGCCGCTTGGCGAGCCGGAGCTGGGACCGGAACGCCTCGATCTGGACCTCATGCGGGGAGAGGTCGCGGTAGAAGTCGAGCCCACACTCGCCGACGGCCACCGCCCCCTGGCGGAGGAGGCCCGCCAATCGCGCCTCTAGCTCGGGGGTGAACGCCTTCGCGTCATGGGGGTGGAGCCCACTGGAGGCGAACACGTGCCCGTGCCCGCGGGCGAGCTCGAGGGCCGCCTCCGACGACCGGAGGTCCACCCCTACGTTGAGGACCGCTACTCCCTCCACCCGCAGCGCGGCGAGGAGCTCCGCGCGGTCGCGATCGAACGGGGGGAAGTCGAGGTGGGCGTGGGTGTCGAACAGGTTCATGAATCCCGGCGAGGCTCGGGCTCGATTGAGGCGAACGCCCACGGGAGGGACCCCACCACGTCGCGGGGGAGGGCGGCCCGCTCCGAGGCGCCGGCGGTGGCGAGCTCGGCAGCGAGGCCATGGACGTAGGCCCCCACAACCGCTGCGGCGAGGGGCGTTGCCCCGCCTACCCAGAGGCCCCCGATCATCCCGGCGAGGACATCGCCTGAACCGCCGTGGGCGAGGGCCGTGTTCCCGGTCGTGGTGAGGTACACGTCCCCGCCGCAGGAAACGGCCGTGGGGGGCCCCTTGAGGACCACCGTGGCGCGCGAGCTTCTGGCCATCCCCCGTGCCCAGCGGATCTTGTCCGACATGGCTTCGTCCGGATCCACGGCGGCGAGGCGGGCGAACTCGCCGACGTGCGGGGTGAGGATGATCTCCCCATGCCCCGCCCGCAGGAGCGACGGGTCCTCGGCGAGGGCGAACAGGGCATCGGCATCGACGACGAGCGGGACCCCGGACGCAACGAGCGCGTGCACCACCTCCTTGGGGCCGGGACCCCGCCCGAGGCCGGGGCCGACCACGACGAGGTCCATCTCCTGAGCCCGCCGCACCGCTTCCGCGGCCGCCTCAGGGGAGAGCATCCCGTCCGCGGCCCGGCCGGGGTGGACGAGCGCTTCTGGCAGGAGGGCTGCCACGATCGGGAACACGGGCTCCGGACACAGGACGTGGACGAGGCCCGCACCGGCGCGGAGCGCCCCTTCGGCGCAGAGGGCGGCCGCGCCGGCCATCCCCACCGCGCCCGCCACCACGAGGATCTTCCCGAACGTCCCCTTGTGGCCAAACCGCGGCCGGCGGGGGAGGAGGGAACCACAGAACGACGCGTCCACGACGTGCGCTACGGGGCTCACCTCATCCCACACCGACGGGGGGTAGGCGACATCCACCACCCGCGCCTCGCCGCATAGCCCCGCCGCGGGGGGGAGGAGGTGGCATGGCTTCAGCGCCCCCATGGCGAGCGTGAGCTCGGCCCGCACCGCCGGGCCGGGGACGGCGCCGCAGTCGGCGACCAGTCCCGATGGAAGGTCGAGCGCCACCACCGGGGAGCCGGGGGCGACGACGATCTCGATCGCCCCCCGGGCCAGACCGCGCGCCCCCTGGGCAAGCCCGATCCCGAGGATCCCGTCCAGCACGAGATCTGCCTCAGCAATCCTCGTGCGGAGCACGTTGAGTTCAGCCGCGCGGCGGATGGCAACGAGTCGGTCCGGGAACGACGCGCGGAATGCACGTTCCTGTTCAGCGGTGGGACCGTGGGGGGTCCCGAGGACGACCGCCTGTACGTCGGCCCCGGCGAGCCCGAGCCACCGCGTCGCGGACAGGGCGTCGCCGCCGTTTCCGCCCTTCCCGCACACGGCGAGGACGCGGCCGGTGGCGAGGCCACGGTTCCAGGCGCTGATCTCCGCGGCGGCCCCCCGTCCGGCCGACTCCATGAGGAGGAGCGGGGCCACCCCGTGCTCGGCGGCGCGGCGGTCGAGCGTTCGGATCGCTTCCGCAGTGAACACCTTCAGCACGGGTTTCATTCTAGGCCCGACTCCGCAGCCTGCCAATGGGCGATGACCTCCGTTGCGACCTCAGGTGCCGGGCGGCCGGTCACGTCCAGCCAGTGGACGCGCGGCTCGGCGCGGAAGAACGCGAGCTGGCGTCGTGCGTAGGCCTTCGTGTTCCGCACGATCCGCCGCCGCGCTTCATCGAGGTCGTACTCCCCGGCGAAGTAGGGGAAGAGCTCCCGATACCCGATCGTGCGTACGGCCGGGGCATCCGAGGGGAGGTCGAGGTTCCACAGCCGCCGTGCCTCCTCGATCAGCCCTTCCGCGAGCATCCGCGCCACACGGGCCTCGATCCTCCGCCCGAGCTCCGAGCGCTCGACGGTGAGCCCGACCGGGACGAGCGGCCACGGGAACGCCTTCTCGCTCCCCCACGACGCGGTGAGCGGCCGGCCGGTGAGGCGATGCACCTCCACCGCGCGGACGAGGCGCACCCGATCTGCAGGGTGGATCCGGGCGGCGGACGCCGGATCCACGCGTGCAAGCTCTTCCCGGAGCTCCGCGGTGGGGCGCTGGGCGAGCTCCGCCCGGAGCTCCGGGTCGGCGGCCGGCCCGGGGGAGAGCCCGCGGGTGAGGGCCCGCACGTAGAGCGTGCTCCCGCCGACGATGATCGCCCGGTGGTCGCGGCCCTGGATCTCGGACACGAGCCGTTCGCAGTCCGCACGGAACCGGGCCGCATCGTAGTGCTCCCAGGGGTCGAGGGTGCCGACGAGGTGGTGTGGGACCCGAGCGAGGACCTCTCGGGGAGGCCGGTCCGTCCCGATCTCCAAGCCCCGGTAGATGGCCCGGGCATCGGCGGAGATGATCTCCCCTCCCACCGCCTCCGCCACCGCCACCGCGACCTCCGACTTCCCCGCCGCGGTGGGCCCAACGAGGAGGAGGACCGTCATGCCTCCTCGGAGAGGAGGAGCTCCCGTAGGGAACGGAGCAACTGGTGCCGCGCTGGGTACTTCAGCTTCTCCAGCGCCTTCAGTTCGAGTTGCCGCACCCGCTCCCGGGTGATCTCGAACTGGCTCGCCACCTCCTTCAGCGTGCGGGGATGGCCGTCGAGGAGGCCGTAGCGCAGCTCGAGGATCTCCCTCTCCCGCGGGTCGAGCTCGGCCAGCGCCTCCCGCAACTCGTCCCGCAGCCGGGCCCGGATCGCTTCCTGGGCCGGGTCTTGCGCCGTCTCATCGGCGATGAAATCCCCTAAGGTGTCATCATCTTCGTCGGACAGCGGGCGCTCGAGCGAGGTGGTGAACGCGGCGGCCTGCTCGATCTTCTTCACCCGATCCACGCTCGTTCCGAGGAGCTCAGCGAGCTGCTCGTAGCTCGGCGGCCCCCCGTGCTCGCGGATGTACTCCCGCCGCAGCCGGCTCAGCTCCTGCACCGCCTCCATCGTGTGAACGGGGACGCGGATCGTGCGCGCCTGATCCCCGATCGCGCGCGTGATCGCCTGGCGGATCCACCACGTGGCGTAGGTGGAGAACTTGTACCCCTTGCGCCAATCGAACTTCTCCACCGCCCGCATGAGCCCGATGTTCCCCTCCTGGATGAGGTCGAGGAACGATAGCCCGCGGTGCATGTAGCGCTTGGCGATCGAGACCACGAGCCGCAGGTTGGACACGGCGAGCCGTTCCCGCGCCGCCTCCCCCTCGTGGAGGATCCGCTCGAGCTCGCGCTTTCGCTCCGGATCCGCGACCCCCTGGGCGAGCTCCTCCAGCGCTGCCGTACCCGCCTCGATCTTCTGGGCGAGCTCCACCTCTTCCTCCCGGGTGAGCAAGGGGACGCGGCCGATCTCGCGGAGGTACGTGCGCACCGGGTCGCGGCCCCGCTCCACCGGCTCCTCCTCCGGCTCGGAGTCGGCGAGCTCAGCGATGAGGGGGATGAGGTCGGTGAGTTCCTCCTCCTCCGTCGTCCCCGGTTCGGGCAGGTTGGGGGGAACGATCTCCGGGTCGTCGGGCATCCTCACCTCCTTCGCATCAACCGGAGGCGCTCCTGGCACAGCGCCTGCAACGCGGCGTTGAGCCTCTGCACCTCGTCCGCATCGCCGGCCGTCTCGGCCTCGACGAGGCGCCGGCGGGCTTCGTCCAACCGTCGGTTCAGGCGCGGAAGGTGAAGGAAGCGGGTTTCCGCGTCGGCGATGGCCTGCGCCTCGTTCGAGAACGGGAGGTCGAGGAGGGCAACTTGGGTCAGGACCTGCACCGAATCGGGGGGGAGCTCGCTCACCAGCCTACTGGCGGTCGGCCGTTCGCCCCCGTGCCAGAGCTCCACCCACTTCGCCACGATCGGACGATGTTCGGGGCGGAATTCGGCGAGGTCAAGGTCGCCAAGCACCCGCTCCGGTAGTTTCCCCGCGACGAGAAAATGGAGGAAGATCTCCTCCGGCCCGATCCGGGGCCGCTCTTCGTTGGGCACGGCCACGCGGGCCTCGCCGCGGAGGTAGCCCCACACCTCCTCTTCGCGCAGCGAAAGGAGGGCGGCGAGCTCGCGGGCGAGCTCGTGCTGGAGGGGGACGCTGCGGATCTCGGGCCAGAAGGTCTTCGCCTCGACGAGGACCTGCTCCTTGCCCTCCACCGTGGCCACGTCGTGCCGACTGGCGATGGCTTCGACGAAGAAGCGATGGAACGGGAGCGCCCGGGCGAGGACCTCCCGCGCCGCATCGGCCCCCTGGCCGCGGACGAGGGAATCCGGGTCTTCGTCCGGCGGGAGCACGGCCACTGCCACCCTGAGCCCGGCCGCGCGGAGGATGACGAGCCCGCGCAGGGCCGAGGCCTCCCCGGCCGCATCGCGGTCGTAGGCGATCACGACCTGGTCCGTGTGCCGAGCGATGAGGCGGGCCTGGGCGTCGGTGAGGGCGGTGCCCATCGAGCCGACCGCCTCCCCGATCCCCGCCGTCTGGAGGCTGATCACGTCCGTATACCCCTCGACGAGGACGGCGCGGCCGGCGGAGCGGATCGCGTCCCGGGCGAGATCGAGTCCGTACAGGAGCGTCCCCTTCGTGAAGAGGGACGTATTGGGGATGTTCACGTACTTTGGATCGCCGGCGAAGCTCCGGCCCGCGAACGCCACGGGGCGGCCCTGATCATCGCCGATCGTGAACATGACCCGGTCCCGGAACCGGTCGTAGTAGCCCCTCTCGCCGGCCACGACCAGCCCCAGATCGCGGAGCGTATCCACCCCCACCTGACCGAGGGTGCGGAGGAGCCCATCCCAGCCCTCCGGGGCGTAGCCGAGCTTGTACCGCTCCCACACCTTTTCCTCCAGCCCCCGGCCGAGGAGGTAGTCGCGGGCCTTCTTCCCCGAGGGCCTCCGTAGCTCGCGGGCGAAGTACTGGACTGCCTGCTCGTTTGCCTGGAGGAGCTTCGCCCTGCCCTCTCCTCCCGCGGTGCGGATCTCGATCCCCAGCTCGCGGGCCAGGCGGGACAGGGCCTCGGGAAACGATAGCCGTTCGATCTTCATCAGGAACCCGATCGCGTCGCCACCGGCGTGGCAGCCGAAGCAGTGCCAGAGCCCCTTATCCGGGGAGACGAGGAGGGAGGGGGTGTCGTCGGGGTGGAACGGGCAGCGGCCCTTGAACCTCTGGCCGGCGGGTTTGAGGGTGATGTACCGCCCGATGAGCTCGACGATGTTGACCCGCGACTTCACCTCCTCGACGTCAACGCTCGGCATCGCCAAGGCCCTCCAGGTAGGGGTTCCGCTCCCGCTCCCGGCCGATGGTGGTGGTCAGGCCGTGGCCGGGCAGGACCTGCCACGTGTCGTCCAGGCTGAGCAGCCGGCGGAGCGACTTCGACAGCGCCTCCCACGAGCCGCCGGGCAGGTCGGACCGTCCCACCGACCGGGCGAACAGGACGTCGCCCACGATCGCCACCTTCCCCTTCTCCCACAGGTAGGCGACCGATCCCGGGGAGTGGCCGGGGAGGTGCCACACGACGAGCTCCTCGTCCCCGAGGGGGAGGCGGTCGCCCTCGGCCAGGGGACGCGCGAGGGGAGGAGGCTGACGGCCCGTTAGCCAAAACGAGCCCACCTCGTCGGGGTGGTAGAGGATGGGGGCGCCGGTGCGGGCGCGGATCGCCTCGGCCCCGTCGGCGTGGTCGAAGTGCCCATGGGTGAGGAGGATGTACCGCACCGCATGGCCGTCCCACGCTGCAGCGAGGTCCGGCGCAGCGTCGCCCGGATCCACGACCGCGGCCTCGCCGTCCGCCACCAGGACGTACGCGTTCGTGCGCAGTGGTCCCACCACGAGTCGTTTGAACTCCACTAGTATCCCTCCCTCCCGGGCACGGCCTGGGCACAGGCCAGGACGCCGACTTCCCCGAACCCGGCTTCCCCGAGGGCCCGCGCTGCCTCGGAGGCGGTAGCGCCGGTCGTGATCACGTCGTCCACCACGAGGACGGCTTCCCCCTCGCCGCGGACGCGGGCGGAGAAGAGGCCGGTCATCGCCTTCTCCCGTTCGGCACGGGGGCGCCCCACCTGGGGTGGGGTCGGACGTCGCTTCGCGAGGAGGGGGCGGAACCGTATCCCCAACGTCGCTGCCACCTCCCGTGCCAGGAGCTCGGCGGGGTGGTATCCCCGTTCTCGCAGGCGGCGCGGGTCCGGCGGCACGTAGGTGACGGTGGCCAGCTCTGCGGAAGGGACGTCGCCCAGCGCGGCCGCGAGGAGCCGCCCCAGGGGTCGGGCGAGGGCGCGTTCCCCCTCGTACTTCAGGGCTTGGACCGCTCTTCGCAACGTCCCCTCGTAGGGCCCAATCGTGCGGGCCCAGGCGTAGCTCCGCCCCGCGACGGCACACGCCCGGCACAGGTCCAATCCCTCTTCGATCCCCATCCCGCACACGAGGCAGATCGCCCCCTCCCAGCGAGGGAGTGCATCCGTACACGCCTCACAGAGCGGGGCGAGATCCGGTACCGGCTCCTCGCACACGAAACAGACCGGCCGGAACAGGAGCCCCACCGCCCCCGCCGCGGCCCGCGCCGTTCTAGGAGGCGACGAACCTCGCCACATCGATGAGACGTGCCGCATAACCCCACTCGTTATCGTAGAACGCAAGGACCTTCACCACATCCAGCCGGTCGGAGAGGACCATCGTGTAGCTCGTGGCCACGACCGACGAATGGTTCCGGCCGATGACATCGCTCGACACGATCGGGTCGTTCTCAACGGCCATCGCCTCCCCGAGGGGCGTCTGCGCTGCGGCGTGGAACGCCTTGTTCACGAGCGCCGCCGCCTCCTTGGCGCTCTTCCCCGGCAGGGGCTTCCGCAGCTTCGCCACGAAGTCCGACACCGAGCCCGCGGGGACGGGGACGCGCATCGCGATCCCGTCGAGCTTGCCCGCGAGATCGGGGAAGATGGCGGGGATGGACCGCGCCGCCCCGGTGGAGGTGGGGATGATGTTCGCCGCCGCGGCCCGCGCCCGCGCAAGGTCCTTGTGGGGCGCGTCCACGAGGCGCTGATCTGCGGTGTAGCCGTGGACGGTGGTCAGGAACCCGTATTCGATCCCGAACGCCTCGTGGAGGACCTTCACCACCGGCCCGAGCGAGTTCGTGGTGCAGGAGGCAGCGGACACGATCGCTGGCTTCCCCCGCTCCGCGAACTGACCCTCGTTCACCCGCCACAGGATCTGCAGCACCTCGCCCTTGCGCGGCCCGCTGGGGGGGGCGGAGAGGACGATTCGCTTCGCGCCCGCCTTGAGGTGCGCCTCCGCCTTGTCGGGATCGGTGAACACCCCGCTCGACTCGATGACCACGTCCACCTTGTGCTTCGCCCACGGGAGGTTCCCCGGTTCCTTCTCCGCGAGGAACGGGATCTTCCGCCCATCCACGATGAGCGCTTCGCCCTCGACGTGGATCGGGAACGGGGGCCGCCGGTACACCGTGTCGTAGCGGAGGAGGTGGGCTGCCGTCTCGGCCGGGAGGAACGGGTCGTTGATCGCCACCACCTCTACCGGCCATCCGCCCGTGGCGATGATGCGGAGGGCAATCCGTCCGATTCGTCCGAATCCGTTGATCGCTACGCGTGCTGCCATGGTCTCTCCTTTCGGCACATCTGGATGAACAGGTCGTGCACCTGCGCGTCGTCGGTGAGCTCGGGGTGGAAGCTCGCGGCGAGGAGGCGGCCTTCCCGCACCAGGACTGGGACATCGCCCAGCCAGCCTAGCGCCTCGACGGTCGGGCCCATCTGCCGCACGAGGGGCGCGCGGATGAACACGGCCGGGATCTCCCCGAGCCCGTCCGCGGAGACGCGGGCCTCGAACGAGTCCACCTGGCGGCCGGTGGCGTTCCGCTCCACCGCGACGTCGAGGACCCCGAGGAACGTCTCCCCCCAGTTCGTGATCCGGCGGGCGAGGAGGATCATCCCCGCGCAGGTCCCGAACGCGGGGAGCCCCCTCGCGAGCGCCTCCCGGAGCGGGGCTGCTAGTCCAGTCCGCGTCATGAGCCGCCACATCGCGGTCGACTCGCCCCCGGGAAGGATGATCCCCGCGAGCCTTGCCAACTGCTCCGGCCGAAGCACGGGGCACCCCTCCACCCCGAGGCGGGCCAGGGTCCGCAGGTGCTCGCGCACATCCCCCTGGACCGCGACGACCCCGACCGTCATCGGTGTTGCATCAGCTCCGCGCTGGGGATCGCCTCGATCGTGATCCCGGGCATCGCCTCCCCGAGGCCCATCGAGACCTGCGCCAGGACCTGGGGATCGTCGTAGTTCGTGCAGGCGAGGACGATCGCCTTCGCCCTCTTCTCCGGGTCGGCGCTCTTGAAGATCCCCGACCCCACGAATACCCCGTCGCAGCCGAGCAGCCTCATCAGGGCCGCATCGGCCGGGGTGGCGATCCCCCCCGCGGCGAAGTTGACCACCGGGAGGCGTCCGTGCTCCTGGATGAGCTCGAGGATCTCCGCTGGGGCACCGAGCTCCTTCCCGTAGGAGACGAGCTCGGCCCGGCTCATCCCGGCCATCCGTCGGATTTGGTCGTTGAGGAGGCGCATGTGGCGGACGGCCTCGATCACGTTCCCCGTTCCGGCCTCGCCCTTCGTGCGGATCATCGCCGCCCCCTCCGCGATCCGCCGCGCCGCCTCGCCGAGGTCCCGGCATCCGCACACGAACGGGACCTTGAACTGCCACTTGTCGATGTGGTGGAACGGATCGGCCGGGGTGAGGACCTCGCTTTCGTCAACGAAGTCCACCCCGAGGGCCTCCAGGATCCGCGCCTCGGCGATGTGGCCGATTCGCGCCTTGGCCATGACCGGAATCGAGACCGCGGCCTGGATCTCCTTGATCTTCTGCGGATCCGCCATCCGGGCCACGCCGCCCTGGGCGCGGATGTCCGCCGGGACCCGCTCCAGGGCCATCACCGCTACGGCCCCGGCTTCCTCGGCGATCCGCGCCTGGTCAGCGGTGGTGACGTCCATGATCACCCCGCCCTTGAACATCTCCGCGAACCCCGTCTTCACCCGATACGTGCCCTTCTCCATCGCTCTCACCCCGGAGGTACAGTCCAAGTCCGGAGCCTCAAGCCTTCGCCCGCGGACTTGAGACTGCCTTCCTGAGCCGGCGGGAGGAATCGAACCCCCGACCCGCCGCTTACGAAGCGGCTGCTCTGCCTGCTGAGCTACGCCGGCCGGTGAGAGTAGCTTACCGAAAGCAAGAGGGGCCGCAAGGAACGACGGCCCGCGGCGCGACACACTTTCTACTGCGATGCGGCGTGACCTGTCCGGTTCCCTATCGTATGACCGTCCAGCTGCCGACCTCAATTCCTCCGGCCACGGTCACTCTGCCGCTCAACTGGTTCGCGGAGGGGTTGTACGTACCGGTTAGGGTGAGCATGTCCTGAGAGCCCGGGAGCTCGAACCGGAACATGAACTGGCCGGCGGTGTACGATCCGTCCCCGGGAGAACTCAGCCCAGCTATGAACGCCGTGCCGACGACGGTTTGATTCTGATGTGAAAGCTGCAGCGCGAACTGGTACGGTGCGCCTTGCAGGTACAGCGTCCCGGTCCACATCCCGCTCAGGTTGCCCCCGCCGCCGGTGCCCTCGGAGACGGTGACGGTCCACATGGCGCTCGCCTGCTTCCCGCAGTTATCCGTGACCGTGACCCCGATCGTCTGCGTCCCGGCCGAGGTGAACGTGTAGTTGACGGTGGATCCTGAGCCACCAACGCTCCACGTGTACGTGTAGGGGGAGCTCCCGCCGGTTGCTGTGGCCGTGAACGTCACTGCCGTGCCCACCGTCGCGGTCGAAGGTCCCATGATCGAGACCGTGGGGGCTCCGCTGAAGAGGCAGCACCCCGTGAGGAGCCCTGCCCCGACCGCCACAAGTACCGCTGCCGCTATCCTCTTCCCGCCCATCCTCTCCTCCCGGGCGCTCTGCCGTCCCAAGCACGACGAGCCAAGCCCTTCTCTGAGCTGTCAACCTCGAACCCCCCTTGGAGAGGCCGGCAGCCTTGATTCGCGTCGGCAGTATAGCAGGGACGGGAGATGGAGGGAAGGGAGGCCCGGCGCGCGACACCCCCTCGCACGTTGGGTGAGAGTCGCTGTCACCGATGGCAGGGAGGCGCTCTCCCCTACGATGTTCCTTCGTCATGGGCGCTCCCTCTCTTCTCCCACCCCTGGGGGAGAGGGTGGGAGGGGGGCGTTCCTCCGCCCTCCGCCTCGCGTACACTGGCGCCATGACCAACCCAAGCGGTCGCGAGGTCGAGATGACGGTGGAAGTGAAGGAGCTTCCGGAGCTCCACGTGGCTTGTATCCGCCACGTGGGGCCGTACAACAGGATCGGGAGCGCGTTCGAGAGACTGTTGCACTGGGCCGGGCCCCGCGGGCTCCTCCGGTTCCCGGAGACGAAGGTCATCGCCGTGTACCACAACGATCCGGACGTGGTCGAGGAGGCCAACCTCACGTCGAGCGTCTGCATCACTGTGCCTGAGAACACGGCCGTGGAAGACCCCGTGAAGAGGATGACGATCCCCGGCGGGCTGTTCGCGGTGGCCCACGTGGAGATCGCTGGGGACCAGTTCGGGGCGGCATGGAGCGCGCTCATGGAGTGGATCTCCACGAGCGGCTACCAGCCCGACGATCGGATGTGCTACGAGGTCTACCTGAACGACCACGAGACCCATCCGGAGAAGAAATTCATCCTCGACATCTGCGTGTCGATCTGCCCGCTGTAGAGTCCCGTCGTGGAGGGGATTGAGCTTCGGAAGGCGCTGGAGGAGGCGCGGGCCCTCGAGGGAGCGCGCCTGGCGAAGGTCCACCAGGTGGGGGACGTCTTCTTCCTCCGCACCTACCGCCCGCGCGGGGCGCTCGCCCTCGACCCCGGGGGCAAGGCGTTCCACCGCACCTCGCTCCGCCCGCCCACCCCCCCCTCGCCTCCCCCGTTCTGCATGCTCCTCCGCTCGCTCGCCGGACAACCCCTCCTCGCCCTCGATCAGGCTGGACTGGACCGGGTGGTGCGCCTCCGGTTCCCGGAGGCTGACCTCGTCCTCGACCTCCGCCCACGGCAGGGGGACGTGTTCTTCCTCGCCCGCGATGGACGGATGGCCTCGTTCCGCGGGGGGGAGCTACGGCCCGTGGATTTCGCGGCCGCCGATGATCCCGTAACCGGCCTGGGGCCCCTCCTCCGCCGCGCCGCCGCCGCCCACGTGGGGCACCCCCCGGCACCGGAGGAACTGGCCGCGTTCGCGGCGGACCTCCTCGCGCAAGCTCCAGCGGGATACCTGTACAGGACGGCGAGCGGGAGGGTGGCGAGCTTCTTCCCCCGTCCCGACCTTGGAGAGCCGGACGCCACCTTCCCCTCGTTCAGCGAAGCCCTGGACCATCTCCTCGAG
>Ga0116143_10002520_pt1 | contig 19816 bp, 16 predicted proteins | sample AD_UKC034_MetaG_FD_89745 | JGI IMG/M metagenome (GOLD analysis project Ga0116143, IMG submission 89745) | Active sludge microbial communities of municipal wastewater-treating anaerobic digesters from USA - AD_UKC034_MetaG | ecosystem: Engineered > Bioreactor > Anaerobic > Digestate | place: USA...
CGCCGACCTCGGCGAGAATCCCAACGTCAGCTTGCCCGCGGTCGCAAGCTGATCGGCTTCCCAACCTTGCCAGAGTCGATGACCTTCTGATCGCTCCTTACACCACGTCCAGGGACACGATCCCCCTTCCGGGTGATCAAGCGGCAGTTCGGGTATGTGAAGGTGCGCTACCGCGACCTGGCCAAGAACAGCGCCCAACTGCATACGCTGTTTGCCCTGTCCAATCTGTGGATGGCGCGCAGGCAATGGATGCGAGCCTTGGGATGAGTGCGTCCAAAGGGTCCGGAATGGGGGCCAGAATTGGCCGAAGAAGACAATTGAGCATGCTGAAAGCAGCATCTCGGGCAGTTCGCAGTCTTGAATCGACCTCAGTGGTCATTTGTGCAGACCTTCCTTAATGGCGGTGGGTCAGGGATTCGAACCCTGGAAGGGGTCACCCCCTTGCTAGTTTTCAAGACTAGTGCCTTCAACCGCTCGGCCAACCCACCGTTTCTGTGACGTGCCAGGAATCCGCCAAACGGCGCCAGCTACAGCGCCTGCGAACACGCTGACACGTTGTTTTCACTCCGCTTATTTCTTCTCACGCACCGCCTGAACGGAAGTTTTCAGGACCGGTCAATCGACCGCTCTGCCGCGCTTCCCGTACCTGACCACAAGACCAACATGGTGCCGACACTCCGACTCGAACGGAGGACCTACCGCTTACAAGGCGGTTGCTCTACCAACTGAGCTATGCCGGCGTAAAGCATGCGCTATGGGGGTGGGGCGAGCCCGGATGCTGGACATTCATTTGACAATGCGCAGGCTGGGGCGCCCTCGGGGCGGCATGGGCGGCTCATCTTCCCCAGGCCCGGGCCTCTCTTGGCTAGCCCCGTCGGGATCCGCGACACCGCGCTCGTCCGGCCAGGATCCCGTATCCAGGTCGGCAAACCCCATGCCTTGCCCGGTCTCCCGGGCATAGATGGACAATACGTTGCCGATGGGTACATCGATGCTGTGGGCAACGCCGCCGAAACGTGCCGAGAAACTCACCCGTTCGTTGTCCATCCGCAGGTTGCGTACGGCGCTGGGACCCACGTTGAGCACGATCTGCCCATCCTTGACGAAACCGGCGGGCACGCGGCAATGATCGTCGACGCGCACGGCCAGATAGGGCGTGTAGCCGCTGTCCACGCACCACTCGTACAGGGCGCGCAGGAAATAGGGTTGTTGCGGTAACGCGCTCATCCAGGTTCCACGCGCCGGTTTACCTGCGCATGGCCTTTTCCACCGGGGTCAAGGCCTCGATGAATGCCGGCCGCGCGAACAGACGCTCCGCGTATTTGAGGATGGGGGTGGCCGGCTTGGGCAGCTGGATGCCGTAATGGTCCAGACGCCACAGCAAGGGTGCGATGGCCACGTCCAGCATGGAGTAATCATCGCCCAGCATGAACTTCTGTTTGTTGAATATGGGTGCGATCTGGGTCAGATTGTCGCGTACGATGCCTCGCGCCTTTTCGGCCGCCTTGGGACTGCCGTGTACCAGGTCGGAGATGTGCGAGAACAGGTCGTGTTCGAAGTTGTGCAGGAACAGACGCGCCCGGGCGCGCATGACCGGGTCGGCCGGCATGAGCTGGGGATGGGGAAAGCGCTCGTCGATGTACTCGTTGATGATGTTCGACTCGTACAGGGTCAGGTCCCGCTCCACCAGGATGGGCACGCGGTTGTAGGGATTCATGGCGGCGATGTCTTCGGGCTTGTCGTGCAGGTCCACGACTTTGATCTCGAAGTCCATACCCTTTTCGTACAGGACGATGCGGCAACGCTGGCTGAAGGGGCAGGCGCTGCCCGAATACAGAATCATCATGGAAGCTCAGTCCTCGACTCTCAATGCACGTCTTTCCAGAATTCCCGCTTCAGGTAGTACGCCACCACGTAGAAAAATCCCAGGAACAGCAATACCGCCAGGCCCACGTTCTTGCGCAGGGTCTGAGCAGGCTCACCCATCCAGGTCAGGTAGTTCACCAGGTCTCCGACCAGGGCGTCATACTCGGCCTGGGTGATCTTGCCGGGCCGTACCAGTTGCAGGTGGTCCACCACCGCGTGCACCTGGCCACCCTCGCCCTTGACCTGCTTCATGACCGGAGCCAGGTGGCCCTGCAGTTCCTGCAGCACGTGCGGCATGCCCACCTTGTCGAAGACGAGATTGTTCCAGCCCGTGGGGCGGGAATCATCACGGTAGAAACTGCGCAGATAGGTATAGAGCCAGTCCGGCCCGCGTGAACGGGAGATGACCGTCAGGTCCGGTGGTGTGGCACCGAACCACTCCTTGGCCTCCTGTGGACGCATGGCGACCGTCATGGTCTCGCCTGGCTTTTCGGCGGCGAACAGCAGGTTGTCCTTGATCTGCTGTTCGCTCAGTCCGATGTCCTGCATGCGGTTGTAACGCATGTAGTTGGCGCTGTGGCAGTTCAGGCAGTAGTTGACGAACACGGCCGCACCCCGTTGCAGGGATTCATGGTCTTTGACGTTGACCGGGGCCTTGTCCAGATGAGGCGTGCCGGAGGCCATGGCGGCCAAGGGCACGGCCAGGAGCAGGGAGAGGATCTTTTTCACTTGTTGGTCACCCTTTCCGGAACCGGCTTGTAGCTGTCGGTCTTCGTGTACCAGGGCATGAGGAAGAAGAAAGCGAAATAGATCACCGACAGGCCACGGGCGATCCAGGTGTACAGGGTGGTGGCCGGCAGGATGCCCAGGACGCCCAGGCCCACGAAGGCGATCACGAACAGCGTCAGGGCGATCTTGAACCTGGGGCCGCGGTAGCGGATGGATTTCACTGGCGCGCGGTCCAGCCAGGGCAGCAGGAAGAAGATCAGCACCGCCACGCCCATGGCCGCCACGCCCGGGAACTGGGAGCCGAACATGGGCGGCACGGCGCGCAGGATGGCGTAGTAGGGCGTGAAGTACCACACCGGCGCGATGTGCTCCGGGGTCTTGAAGGGGTCGGCAGGGATGAAGTTGTTGGCCTCCAGGAAGTATCCGCCCATCTCCGGCGCGAAGAACACGATGGCCGTGAACACGATGAGGAAGACCACCACGCCCAGGATATCCTTGACGGTGTAGTAGGGATGGAAGGGGATGCCGTCCAGGGGATGGCCATCCGCATCCTTGAGCTTCTTGATCTCCACGCCGTCCGGGTTGTTGGAGCCCACTTCGTGCAGGGCCACCAGGTGAGCCACCACCAGGCCCACCAGCACAAGGGGGAAGGCGATGACGTGGAAGGCGAAGAAGCGGTTCAGGGTGGCGTCGGACACCACATAGTCACCCCGTATCCACTCAGACAGGTCCGGGCCGATGAAAGGCACGGCGGCGAACAGGTTGACGATCACCTGTGCGCCCCAGAAGGACATCTGCCCCCAGGGCAGCAGGTAGCCGAAGAAGGCCTCGCCCATCAGCACCAGGTAGATGATCACGCCGAAGATCCAGAGCAGCTCCCGGGGCTGGCGATAGGAGCCATACAGCAGCCCGCGGAACATGTGCAGATACACCACCACGAAGAAGGCGGAGGCCCCGGTGGAATGCATGTAGCGGATCAGCCAGCCCCAGTCCACGTCACGCATGATGTACTCGACGGAGGCAAAGGCCAGCTCGGCGTCCGGCTTGTAGTGCATGGTCAGAAAGATGCCGGTGACGATCTGCAGCACCAGGACCAGCAGCGCCAGGGAGCCGAAGAAATACCAGAAGTTGAAGTTCTTGGGCGCGTAGTACTCGGACAGATGCGCCTTGTAGCTGGCGGTGAGCGGAAAGCGCGCGTCCACCCAGTTGAGGAGTTTTTCCATGCTTGTCATCGATCCAGGAAATCAGGCTTGCTGGTCTTCGCCGATCAGCACCCGGGTGTCGGACAGATACTTGTGGGGCGGGATGACCAGGTTGGTGGGTGCCGGCGAGCCGCTGAACACGCGGGCCGCGAGGTCGAAGCGGGAGCCATGGCAAGGGCAGAACCAGCCCCCGGGCCAGTCGGGCCCAAGGTCGGCGGGAGCCACCTCCTTGCGGAAGGTAGGAGAACAGCCCAGGTGGGTGCAGATGCCCACGGCCACGAAAAGACCGGGCTTGATGGAGCGCGTGGGGTTCTTGCAGTAATCCGGCTGCTGGCTGCTGGTTTCGGAGGCCGGATCCGTGAGCTTGTCATCATGCTTGCCCAGCAAATCCAGCATCTCCTTAGTGCGGCTTACCACCCACACCGGCTTGCCGCGCCACTCCACGGTCAGCAGCATGCCCGGTTCGATCTTGGACACATCCACCTCCACCGGCGCGCCGGCGGCCTTGGCCCGGGCACTGGGCATCATGCTGATCACGAAGGGGATGGCCGTGCCGACGGCCGCCACGCCTCCCACCGCGCCGGTCATGTTGACCAGGAAACGACGCTTGGAGGCATCAACGCTCATGTCGCTCATTCAATAATCCTGCCAGATGGTAATGGACAGCGGACTCGGGCCACGCACAAACCCGATGCATCGGTCGAATGCACGCCTTGCCAGCCCTAAAAATCTGGGCATTCTACAGAAAAACCCCGGGATACTTAAAGTGCGTCCAACTCCGAGACGACGTGCAGGGGATGCGGCTGCTAGAATCTGCGGCCCGATTCGAGGATTCCGATGCGCAATGCCTGGCTGGTCTTTGCCCAGATCGTGACAGCCCTGGCAGTAGTGGCTGCCGCGATCCTGGTACTGGACAGATTCATCCCCGGTCTGCTGCCCTTCGCGGACAGTCCGGTCTCCACGCACGCGCTCACCACGGGCGAAGCGGCGTGGACGTCCACCGGCTTCGCGCCGGCCGCGGCCAGATCCCGCCCCTCGGTGGTGAATGTGTTCACCAGCCAGCAGACGCGCACGTCCCGGGGACGACTGCTGGACGAGTCCGGCATGCAGCGCTTCTTCGGCGGGCGCCTGAACTCGGACAGCCGCATCCAGCGGGCATCCAACCTGGGGTCCGGTGTGATCGTCAGCCAGGATGGCTACATCCTCACCAATCACCATGTCATCGCAGCAGCGGACGAGATCCAGGTGGCCCTGGCGGACGGGCGCAGCATGAATGCCCGGGTGGTGGGCACCGATCCGGAAACCGATCTGGCCGTGCTCAAGGTGGAACAGCAGGCCCTGCCCGCCATTGCCTTCGCCAGGCCGGAAAGCCTGCGCGTGGGCGACGTGGTGCTGGCCATCGGCAACCCCTTCGGCGTGGGCCAGACCGTCACCATGGGCATCGTCTCCGCCCTGGGACGCAGCCACCTGGGCATCAACACCTTTGAGAACTACATCCAGACCGACGCGGCCATCAACCCAGGCAACTCCGGCGGCGCCCTGGTGGATGGCGACGGCAAGCTGGTGGGGGTGAATACGGCCATCTTCTCGCGCACGGGGGGCAATCTGGGCATCGGCTTCGCCATTCCCATCTCCATCGTGCGCCAGGTCATGAGCCAGATCATCGAACACGGTGCCGTCACCCGGGGCTGGGTGGGCATCGAGGTGCAGGAAATCACACCGGAAATCGCCGAATCCTTCGGCCTGGAATCCAAGGTCGGGGCACTCATCGCCGGCGTGCTGCGCAACGGACCCGCGGATCGTGGCGGAGTCCGTCCGGGCGACGTGCTGGTGGCCGTGAACGGGAAGCCGGTGACGGATTCCACTTCCCTGCTGGAGCTCATCGCCACCCTGCCTCCAGGCCAGACCGCGGAGCTGCAACTCACGCGCGACCACAAGGCCCTCCGCACCGAGGTGCGTATCGAGAAACGCCCGGCGATACGCCACGAGACCCCTTGAGAAGGGTCGTCCGCCGGCCCGGACCGAAATCCCTTGCCCGGCGGGCGCGGGCCATCGCGATCAATGCAGGGTGGGGGGCGCCGACGCGGAAGGAAAGCCCGTACGCATCTCCTCGAGCGTGGCCGGGCGCACGGATACCACCGTGGCGGCCACCACGCAGGGCCTGCCGGCCAGGGGATTGTTGCCGTCCAGGGTCGCCATGCCGTCCCGAATGTCCACCACCCGGAAGGTGAGGATGTCCCCGGCATCGTTCTGCATCTCCGCCTGGGCACCCACGCTGCGCAGCATGGGGGGCAGGTTGTCCAGCCCTTCCTGGATGATGAGGGCAGGATCCGGGTCGCCGAAGCCTTCCTCCGGCGGCACTGTGACCTTGATGCTGTCTCCCTCCCGCTTGCCCTCCAGGGCCCGCTCCACCGCGGCAAACAGGCCACTGTCGGCACCCTGGACATAGCCCGTGGGCATGTCCTGCTGACCGAAGATGTTTCCGTGCTCATCCAGCACCGAATAGGTGATGTACACCACCTTGCCGTGGCCGATGATGTCGTCGCTCATGCTCTGCTCCATTTTATGGGGATGGTAGGCGTCCCTCTCAGCCCAGGGGGTGGATGTCCAGGCGCGCCGCCATTCCGGTGGGGCCGCCCACCTCCCAGGTCAGGGTCAGCTCCACGGCCTGCATGATCTTCTCGAAGCCCGCCTCGGACTGGGACACGGTGGTGTGGGGCTGGGCCCGGACGCGGGCGGGGGGCGTGATGTTCAGGGTCACCGCGCCCTTGAGGTAGTGGTCTTCCAGCACCAGGGTTTCCAGATCATTCCAGACGAAGGTCTGGCCAAAACCGCCGGGGATGACCGGCTGGTCATCCTGCCCCCGCAGCACGTAGCGACCTGCCGGACCATCGCAGCTGGGCATGGACAGGTTCAGGCGGGTGGCCAGGCGGCCGGTGGTGGCCTCGGTCCCGGGTTGCACCATGAGGCGCACATGCAGGGCATTGCCCCGAACACCGTAGATCTTGCCCACCCGTGTCATGCCCGCGCCTTCCCCCGCCTGTCCCAGGCAGAGCACGCCGTTGTCCTGCACCACCTGGCTCTCGTAGCGTACCGGCAGCTTGGCCTCGAAGTCCGTGTAGGTCTCCGTGAACAGGCCCCGGGCACGGCTGTCCGGGATGAGGTCCGCAGGTTCGATGGGGTGCTTGAAGCGCACCATGTCGTGTGCGGAGGCTATGCCCTCGCCGTCATGTTCCGGGGCGACGGTCACACCCTGACGGGCCTGCTCGTGATAGTGCTCCTCGTAGCGGCGCAGACCATCGGCGAAGTTCTGGCCCAGGGCGTAGCTGGACAGCTCGATGATGGCCGCGTCCGCATCGGGCCGCACCACGGCCTGCAGGGCCAGGCTGCGCAGGAAGACCTCCTGCACCCCGTCCAGGTCCAGATCGCCGGTGCTGGTGTCGGGCCGCTCCTGCAGGCCGTCCAGCCGGCGCTCCAGCTGCACGATGGCCTGCCACACCGCGCGGCGCAGATGGGGCAGGTAGATGCCGCCGAACATGCCATGCCAGTAGGCATCGTTGGCCTGAGCCTGGTGCAGCAGTTCCACCAGGTCCTGGCGCACCTGCTCCGCCGGCAGCCTGGCAAGGCGCGTGGACAGGCCCAGCATGCGCTTGTGCATCCAGTTGGCCTCGGCGTAGCGGGTCAGGAAGTTCTTCCAGATGCCCCCGCGGATGAAGGGCCGGTCCCGTTCCAGCACCCCCTCGTGCCGCGCCGCCCGCACCAGCTCGGCGTATCGCCGGCCGGCCTCGGCGGGCAGGGTCCACTCCCCCATCTCGCTGTAGGACACAGTGGGCAGGTAGGCCACACCCTGGGTGGACGTCTCGCGATGATGATCGGCGAAATGCCGGCTGCGTATCAGCTTCGAAGCCAGCACGCCCTCGATGAACTGCGCCAGCCAGCCCTTGCCATAGACCCACTCGTGGGTCTCGGGCCATATGCCGAACTTCTCGATGTCATCGAAATAGATGGCCGCCGCCGCGTCCCCGTCCATGGCCTGGGATTCGATGTAGGCCACCGCCTCGTGCGCCGGGGCGAAGGGCAGGCGGTATCGCAGGGCCTCGGAGATGGGGTAGAGGTCCAGCACACGGCCATCCTCCTCGGTGCTGTGAAAGCCGTTGAGTCTCTCCCGCGGGGTGCCGGCGCAGAGGAAATGGAAGTCGTCCACCATCACGTAGCGGATGCCGGCATCCGCCAGGGCGGGGACTACCGTGGCCTCCCATACCCGTTCCGTGAGCCAGGCCCCCTGGGGGCGCTGCAGGAAATACTGTTCCAGGCGGTCGGACAGGGCCATCAGCTGGCTCATGCGGTCCCGGTAGGGGATCGCCGCCAGTACAGGTTCCATGTCGCCGGCACCGAAAAACTCCACCTGACCGCGCTTGGCCATCTCCCGCAGCAGGGCCATGTCGTCGGCATGGTTGAGCATGAGCCATTCCAGCAGCCAGCCGGAGGCATGCAGGGCGAAGCGGAAATCCGGGTAGCGGTGGACAGTTTCCAGGAAGGGCTTGTAGCAGCGCTGGTGCGCGTCCTCCAGCACCTCGGGAAAGTTGCCGACGGGTTGATGCGCGTGCACGCCGAACAGGAGGGAGACGGTCTTGGGCATGGGAAGACGGAAGGCGGGAAAGGGTTACAGGTTACAGAAGAAAACGACGGCGCCGGGGTACGCACCCCGCGCCCTCATCCCCCGCGTCGCATGACTCCGCCGGATTCGGCCGCGCCACCGCCGCGGCTCAGGGGGTGTTCCAGGTAATCCGGCGCAGGATGGTTCAGGGCTTGGTACAGGCGCTTGAGCTTCTGCCGGTAGGTTCGGTCGAAGCTGGCCACGGCTTCCGCGGGATTGTAGTCACCGAACCACCAGAACCAGTCGGAGCTCTCGCAGCTCATGAGCAGGGGTTCGGCTGCGGCCTGTCTGGCGGCATCGGCGGCGTCGAACACCGCCTTGGCCTGCGCAAGCCAGTCCCAGGCCCGGTTCTTGGCGGCATCCCCCATCCAGATGGAGAAGTCGCCATACACCCAGCTGCCCGCCACCAGGTGGGGCAGTTCCCGCACGGTGAAGGAAAACAGGTCCAGATAGTCCTGATAGGTGGTGACACAGATGTTCGTGTGTTCGATCAGGGCCTCATACAGCCCGTCGAGGAAGTAGTAGCCGTTGTAGGCGTAATACTCCCAGGCATTCTCGCCATCCAGGATGATGCTCACCACGGGATGCGGGCCGGTGGCATGGCGCCGGATCTCGTCCAGGGCATGGATGAAGTGCCGTACCGCATCCGAGCCGAACCAGCCCTTGTATTCGAAGCCGATGAGGTCAGAGAGGTGATCGTCGCGAAAGAACAGGGTGGTACGCGTACCCGGCAGGCGATAGGGCCGGGTGATCCACTCGGCCTTGTTCTCCAGGGCATGTCCGCTGGCGGAAAGGCTGTGGCGCAGCACCCCCTCGCCCGAGGCAGCCCACTGCACGCCCTCCTGATCCATCACCCGCACGGCGGCGTCGGATACCCCGCCCTCGGCCGGCCACAGGCCCAGGGGGGGGTGGCCGAAAAGGCGTGCATGCTCGCCTTGTGCCGCGCGCACATGCCGGCGGGCCCGGGTTTCGCCCCCGGGATAACCCGGGGCCTGAGGCAGGGGCGCATCCGGCCGGGCCTCCCGCGCGGCCTGGAAGTCCAGCAGCAGAGGCAGGATGGGGTGGCTGTGCGGCGTGGCCGAGAGTTCGATCTGACCCCGCTCCGCCAGCATTCGATAACGGGGCAGCAGGTCGATGATGACCTCGCCATACAGATCGAACAGGGCGCGCCGGTCCTCCAGGTTGAAGCCCACCCCTTTCTTCATCAGGGCCAGAAGATGGGGGTGACGCCTGCGCAGGGTCTCCCCGGTCCAGGCCAAGTGGTACCAGGTCACCAGATCGGCCAGATACTGGGCGGAAAGATAGTGCGGCCCCCCCCCATCCCCCTCGCTGGCAGTCTTCCACAGCGCGTGCAGCCGCCGATAGGCGGGAAAGGGATCCAGCATGGTGGGGTGGTTGAGCTTGAAGCATTGCTCCACCATGGATTGCCTGGACTGGGCATCCAGGCTGCCCAGATCCGGATCGATGAGCCGGGCAAGGAAGGGATCGCGCAGGTCGCGGGGACCCTTGGCGGCGCGGAACTGGCTGGCGTAATCCTCGAGCTGGGCAGTGAGACTGGGCACGAAATTGACCACGCACTGCATGTCCGGCCAGGCTTCCAGGTGGGCCGCCATGTCGTGGTAGTCCTTGACGGCATGCAGGTAGGTCCAGGGCAACTGGTACCAGCCATCCGCATCACGGTAGTCGGGCTGATGGAAATGCCAGCAAAAAATCAGGTGCAGCATCAGGGGCGGAAAGTGATGGGAGGATATGGCCAGACGCAGGACGATCTGCCCGCGTCTGGCTCGCAAGTATAGGCTACGCTTCCCGCTTCCTCCGTCCCGGTCCTGCGTCAGCGCAGGTGATGGATGAACTGCCCGAGCATCTCCGGCGTGACCAGGGTGACCCCCCGGCCCGTGACATGGAAATGGCGCTCGTCCTCCAGACGGTTCACACCGATGGTCATGCCCGGCGGAATGGTGCAGCCCTTGTCGATGACCACCCGCTTGAGCACCGCGCCGGCGCCGATACGCACGTCCGGCAACACCACGGCCTCTTCCAGGTAGGCACCGTCGCTGACGTGCACGTTGGAGAACAGCACCGAGCGCCGCACGGTGGCACCGCTGATGATGCAACCGCCGGACACCATGGTGTCCACCGCCATGCCGCGGCGATGGTCCTCGTCGAACACGAACTTGGCCGGAGGGAGCTGCTCCTGGTAGGTCCAGATGGGCCAGGTCTTGTCGTACAGGTTCAGCTCCGGAGTCACCCGGGACAGATCCAGGTTGGCCTCCCAGTAGGCATCCACCGTACCCACGTCACGCCAGTAGGCCGGCTCGTCCTCACCGTGCACGCAGCTCTCGGTGAAACTGTGGGCGTAGACCCGGTAACCGGTCTGGATGAGATGCGGGATGATGTCCTTGCCGAAATCGTGTTCCGAGCGCGGATCGTCCGCGTCGCGCAGGAGCTGCTCATACAGGAAGCCCGCATTGAACACATAGATACCCATGGAGCACAGGGACATGGTCGGGTTGCCCGGCATGGCGGGTGGATTGACCGGCTTCTCCATGAAGGACACCACGCGTCCCTCGTCATCCGTATCCATGACCCCGAAGGCCGATGCCTCCTGAACGGGCACCTCCAGGCAGGCCACAGTCATGTCCGCCTCGTTGCGCACATGGCTGGCGATCATCTCGCCGTAGTCCATCTTGTAGATGTGATCTCCCGCCAGGATGAGCACGTATTCCGGCCGGGTTCCTCGCAGGATGTCCAGGTTCTGGTACACCGCATCGGCAGTACCCTTGTACCAGTCCGATTCGCTCACCCGCTGCTGGGCCGGGAGGATGTCGACGAACTCGTTGAACTCGCCGCGCAGGAAACCCCAGCCCCGCTGGATGTGCTTGATGAGGCTGTGCGACTTGTACTGCGTGAGCACCGAGATGCGCCGGATGCCCGAGTTCATGCAGTTGGACATGGGGAAATCGATGATGCGGAACTTGCCCCCGAAGGGCACCGCCGGCTTGGCGCGCCAGTCGGTGAGCTGCCTCAGGCGGCTGCCCCGTCCGCCGGCGAGGATCAAGGCTACGGTATTCTTGGTCAGCAGACTGACGAAACGTGGTGCTTCCTTGGCCACGCATACCCCCTTTTCAGATGCAACGTGCGGGACACGACATATACGCGATATGTTTGTCCAGAATTCTACGCCGTTTAGAATGCATGACGTATATCAAGTTCCATCCCGACACACGGCGCGTAACGCTATTCTTCATGGGTTTTCCGCGCCGCGCTCCGGCTCACACCATGTCCAACGACCTCGAACGGCTGATCCTGGCCCGCCATCACGACCCATTTGCGCTGCTGGGCCTGCAGCAGGTCCAGGGCAAGCCCGTGCTGCGAGTATTTCGCCCGCACGCGCAACGCGTCGGCCTGCTATTGCCCCAGGGCGAGGTGGAGATGTCCCGGGTGGATGCGCGCGGCATCTTCGAGTGGCGCGGCGAGCCGCCCCGTCCCTGGCGCCTGCGCCTGCAGGAGGGCGAACACGAGTTCGAGATCGTGGACCCCTACGCCTTTGGCCCCAGCCTGAGCGACGAGGAAATGTATCTGTTCAACGAGGGCCGCCTGCTGGAGGCCTGGCGCAGCCTGGGCGCCCAGGGCATGCGCCTGGACGGGGTGGAGGGCGTGCGTTTCGCCGTCTGGGCCCCCAATGCGGAACGGGTCTCGGTCGTGGGTGACTTCAACAACTGGGATGGCCGCGTGCACGCCATGCGCAGCCGGGGCGGGTCCGGCCTGTGGGAGCTGTTCATCCCCGGTCTGGTGGCCGGCGATCTGTACAAGATCGAGCTGCGCAACCGGGATACCGGCGAGATCCTGGTGAAGTGTGACCCCTTTGCCCAGGGTTTCGAACTGCGGCCCGGCACCGCTGCCGTGGTCACCCACCCCAGCCGGCATGTGTGGGGCGATGCCGCGTGGCTCCAGGCGCGGGCCCGGCGGGACTGGCTGCACGCCCCCTTGAACATCTATGAGCTGCATGCGGGCTCCTGGCGCCGCCACCCGGACGGAAGCTTCCTGACCTGGCCGGAACTGGCCCAGGCCCTGATCCCCTACGTGGTGGATATGGGCTACACGCACGTCGAGCTGCTGCCCATCACCGAACACCCCCTGGATGAATCCTGGGGCTACCAGACCACCGGCTATTTCGCCCCCTCCTCCCGCCATGGCAGCGCCGACGAGCTGCGCGCCTTCGTGGATGCCTGTCATCAGGCCGGCATCGGCGTGTTGCTGGACTGGGTGCCCGGCCACTTCCCCATGGACCGCTGGGCCCTGGCACGCTACGACGGCACCGCCCTGTACGAGCACGAGGACCCGCGCCTGGGCGTGCACCAGGACTGGGGCACCCACATCTTCAACTACGGCCGCGCCGAAGTGAAAGGCTTCCTGCTGTCCTCTGCCCACTACTGGCTGGACCAGTTCCACCTGGACGGCCTGCGTGTGGATGCCGTGGCCTCCATGCTCTACCTGGACTACTCCCGCCAGGCCGGGGAGTGGCTGCCCAACCGGTTCGGCGGACGCGAGAACCTGGACGCCATCGACTTCCTGCGGGAAATGAACACCATGGTGCATGCCCACTTCCCCGGTGTGCTCACCATCGCCGAGGAATCCACCGCCTGGCCCATGGTGTCGCACCCCACATACCTGGGCGGTCTGGGTTTCTCCATGAAGTGGAACATGGGCTGGATGAACGACACCCTGGCCTACATGGGTCTGGACGCTGTGTATCGCCGCTTCCATCACAACAATCTCACCTTCGGCCAGCTCTACGCCTACACGGAGAACTTCCTGCTGCCGTTCTCGCATGACGAGGTGGTGCACGGCAAGGGCTCCCTGTTGGGCAAGATGCCTGGCGACCCCTGGCAGAAGTTCGCCAACCTGCGCCTGCTCTTCACCTACCAGATGACCTCGCCGGGCAAGAAGCTCAACTTCATGGGCAACGAGTTTGGCCAGGGCCGTGAATGGTCCGCACGGCAGGGCCTGGACTGGCACCTGCTGGACATCCACTGGCACGCCGGCGTGCGGACCGCCCTCAAGGATCTGAACCAGCTCTACCGCGGCCTGCCCGCCCTGCATGAACTGGACTTCGACGGCAAGGGCTTCCAGTGGGTGGATTGTCATGACGCGGACCAGTCCATCCTGGTGTTCCTGCGCCGGGATGCCCACGGCCGCGCGCTCATCGTCGCCCTGAACTTCACTCCCGTGCCACGCGACGGCTACCGCATCGGCTGCCCCGAACCCGGCTTCTGGCGCGAGATATTCAACTCCGATTCCACCTTCTACGGAGGCAGCAACCTGGGCAACGGCGCCGGCCTCATGAGCGAGGACCAGCCCTGGATGGGTTTTGCCCAGTCCCTGGTGCTGACCCTGCCGCCCCTGGCCGGCGTGATCCTGGCCCAGGACTGATCCTTCGACATGACCATCGCCTGCCACCTGCTGCAGCCCGGTACCCGCAAGGCCATCCCCCTGGAGGCCGTATCCGCGTACATCGCCAAGGGACAGGACCTGGTGTGGTTGGAACTGCGGGGCATCGACCAGGACACCGCCAAACATCTGGAGCGGGAACTGCACCTGCACGAACTGGCGGTGGAAGACGCCCTGTCCGCTCACCAGCGCCCCAAGGTCGAGGACTATCCGGGTGGTCTGTTCCTGGTGCTGCGCACGGCGCGCTGGTGGAACAACGGCATCGACCACGGCGAGACACACATCTTCTGCGCCACAGGCTACCTGGCCTGCATCCGTCACGACCCGGGGCCGGCCTATGTCGCGGTCCAGGAACGCCTGGTGCACATGGGCCGCAAACTCAGCCCGGGTCTGGCCCTGTACGCCCTGCTGGACCACATCGTGGACGAATTGCGCCCCCTGGTGGATCGGCTGGAGGAACGCCACGCGAGCCTGGAGGCCATGGTATTCGAGGAAGGCTTTTCCCAGGGCATCCTGCGGCACCTGTATGACACCAAACGCGAGATCCTCAAGCTCCTGGCCACTGTACAGCCCCTGCCGGAGATCTGCGAGAACCTCATCCGCCTGCACCACGGCGTGGTGGAAGAAGACCTGCGCGCCTATTACCGCGACGTGGAAGACCACGCCCTGCGCCTGATCCAGGCCCTGGACCGCCTGCGCACCATGGTAGGCGACACCATGCAGCTGGCCCTGGCCACCGCCAGCATGGAACAGAGCGAGGCGGTGCAGAAACTGGCCGGATGGGGCGCCATCATTGCCGTGCCCACGCTGATCTTCAGCCTTTACGGCATGAACTTCGAAAACATGCCGGAACTGCAATGGCCCTGGGGCTATCCACTCGTCCTGGCCGCCACCGCCAGCCTGTGCTACTGGCTGTACCGCTACCTCAGGCGACGCGGCTGGATCTGATCTTGCCCGCAACGACATGCCCGATCCGACCCGCTCCCCCACCTGGACCGCCCTCGAGGCCGAACGCAAGGCCTGGAACGCCCTGCACCTGCGTGACCTGTTCCGCAGGGACACGCGGCGCTTCGATCGCTTCCACCTGCTCCTGGACGCGGAGGGGGATGCCCTGCTGCTGGACTACTCCAAGAATCTCATCCGCCCCCAGACCCTGAAGCTGCTGCTGCGGCTGGTCCGGGAGGCGCACGTGGAAGCCTTCCGCGACGCCATGTTCGCAGGTGAGGCGATCAACCTCACGGAAGGCCGTGCCGTGCTGCACACCGCCCTGCGCAACCGTTCCGACCGGCCGGTCGTGGTGGAGGGCCGGGACGTGATGCCCGAGGTGCGCGCGGTCCTGGCGCGCATGCGCGTCTTCACCGATCGGGTGCGCACCGGCAAGTGGAAGGGGCACACACGCAAGCCCATCACCGACGTGGTGAACCTCGGCATCGGCGGATCCGACCTGGGTCCGGCCATGGCCTGCCAGGCCCTGCGGCCCTACGGCGGCAACATCCGCGTCCACTTCGTCTCCAATGTGGACCCCAGCCACCTGCACGACACACTGGAAGACCTGAATCCGGCCACCACCCTGTTCGTCGTGGCCTCCAAGACCTTCACCACCCAGGAGACCCTGCTCAACGCCCAGGCCGCTCGTGCCTGGCTGCTGCACAGCACACGGGACGAGAAGGCCATCGCCAAGCACTTCGTCGCCGTCTCCACCAACGCGGAAGCGGTGCGGGCCTTCGGCATCGACCCGGTCAACATGTTCGGCTTCTGGGACTGGGTGGGGGGGCGCTACTCTCTGTGGTCCGCCATCGGCCTGCCCATCGCCCTGTATGTCGGCATGGACGCCTTCGAGGAACTGCTGGCCGGCGCCTTCGATATGGACGAGCACTTCCGTCACGCCCCCCTGGACGCCAACATGCCCGTGATCCTGGCCGTGCTGGGTCTCTGGTACAACAACTTCTGGGACGCCCAGGCCTGGGCCGTGCTGCCCTACGAGCAGCACCTGGCCCGCTTCCCTGCCTACCTGCAGCAGCTGGACATGGAATCCAACGGCAAGGGCGTCATGCGCGATGGCAAGCCCGTGCAGGTTTCCAGCGGCCCCATCGTCTTCGGCGAACCCGGCACCAACGGCCAGCACGCCTTTTATCAACTCATCCACCAGGGCACCAAGCTCATCCCCTGCGACTTCCTGGCGGGCCGGGAGTCCCACAACGACATCATCGGCGAACACGGCGGCATGCATGCCGTGCTGCTCGCCAACTTCCTCGCCCAGACCGAGGCCCTCATGCGCGGCAAGACCGCCAAGGAAGTGGAGACCGAGCTGGCTGCGACGGGCATGCCCGAGCGGGAGGTCCAGGCATTGATTCCGCACAAGGTCTTCCCCGGCAACCGGCCCACCAACTCCCTCATCTACCGCAGGCTTACCCCGCGCACCCTGGGCCGCCTCATCGCCCTGTACGAGCACAAGGTCTTCGTGCAGGGCGCCCTGTGGGGCGTGAACAGCTACGACCAGTGGGGCGTGGAACTGGGCAAGCAACTGGCCAGGATCATCCTGCCGGAGCTGACGGGGCAGACGAAGACCGGTACCCATGACGCTTCCACGACGGGGCTGATCGGACATCTGCGCGGCGGCTGAGGCTCCACCTATCCTGCCTCGCGGCCTCAAATCCGAAGTACAACGAGACCCTGGGGCGGCGAGCGTGACCGTCCGCGTCAGGCTGAGCTTCCCCTGGTTTTTTGACTTCCAACGGGAGGATTTCCTGCTACGGGTCTCTCCCTCTGTCGAACGTGTATACAGTTCTTCAAGAGCAGCACCGGCGACTGGTGGCCGAGGGTCGATTGGAAGTGTTCGTGGTTGCAGAACACCTTGCATGTCGGTTCTCCATCCTCATCGTCGGCGCCTGGCTGGTGATGCAGCCCGAAGCGGGCATGACGGTCGGCATGCTGGTGGCCTTCCAGATGTTCGCCAGCCGCATGAGCCAGCCACTGCTGCGTCTGGTCAGGCTGTGGCAGGAATTTCAGCAGGCCAGCATCTCCGTCAAGGCGACTGACTCGGGCGAGCTGCTGCCGCGTGGCTTAAGCGATTCCACGCACTTCGAGTGCCGGATGTGCGCATGGCAGGACCGGTGGAGTTGCCCGATTCCACGGACACCTTAGCGTTCGACAAAGGAGTCCGAAATGCCCAATCGCAAGCCCCCCTACGCGGCGGCCTTCCGCCAACAAATAGTTGAGTTGGTCAAAGCCGGCCGAGAACCCAAAGACCTGGCCAAGGAGTTTGGCTGCCACGTCAGCAGCATCCATAACTGGGTCAGCCAAGCCAATGCCAGCGCCTCCCCCAGCGCGGCTGCTCCGCTGAGCAGCGCCGAGCGGGAAGAACTCATCGCCCTGCGCCGCAAAGTGCGGCAGGTGGAGATGGAGCGTGACATCCTGGCAAAGGCTACGGCCTGGTTCGCGCACAACGGCGACAAGACATCCACGTCGTCTACACGCTGATTGCCGCGAACCAGGCCGATTTCCCCGTGCGTACGATGTGCGCCACCCTCAAGGTATCCCCCAGCGGCTTTTATGACTGGAAGGACCGTCCCCCTTCCCCCCGGGCGGTGGCCAATCAGCAGTTATTGGCCCGCATCCAGGGCATCCACCAGGCCAGTGACGCCACCTATGGCCGGCCCCGCATCCTGGTGGAGTTACGGGAGGCCGGGGAACGCGTGGGCAAGAATCGTGTGGCCCGGCTGATGCGTGAACACGGCATCCGGGGGGTGAGCCGGCGCCGGAGCTATGTGGTCACCACCCGATGGGATCCCCGGCAACGCCCGGTACCTGACCTGGTGAAGCGGGCATTCGTCGCCACGCGTCCGGATCAACTCTGGGTGGCGGACATGACCTATCTGCCCACCTGGGCAGGCTTCCTGTATCTGGCCGTGGTGCTGGATGTTTACAGCCGCCGGGTGGTGGGCTGGGCCTTTGCCGAGCGCATGACCGCTGAATTGGTCATCGCCGCTTTGGACATGGCCGTCACCCTGCGCAAACCCCGGGAGGTGATTCACCACTCGGACCAGGGCAGCCAGTACACCAGCCTGGCCTTTGGCCAGCGCTGTGGACTCATGGGGGTACGTCCTTCCATGGGGACGGTGGGGGATGCCTACGACAACGCCATGGCCGAGAGCTTCTTCGCCAGCCTGGAGTGCGAGCTCATCGACCGTCGGGTCTGGAAAACCAAGACCGAGGCCCGGCTGGAAACCTTCACGTGGATCGAGTCCTGGTACAACCCAAGGCGCCGCCACTCCGCCTTGAATTACCTCTCCCCCATTAACTTCGAAAGGAGCAAAACAGACCCCGTACTTCCTTCACCAGAAAACCCCGTGCATGATCACGAAACCGTCTAACTGACGATCCAAAATCTGTCCGTGAAAACGGGGCAACTCCACGGTGCTGGAGGGGGTACTCATGAGCAGTTTCCGTTTGGCCCAGGCGCTCGGCGAGCGTCTGGTGGATGCGCGCGAAGCGGCGCTTTGTCTGAACCTGCCGATGTACTGGCTCACCCACGCCAAGGAGCGTCGCCGGCTCGGTCTTCCGGGCCATTCTGCGTGTGCCAGCCGATCCGGTCATGGGCGGCATGACCCACCCAGTCCGCTTCTGTTCTACCCTATCTTCTCTCGAAATCTGCGCCAACTTCTTCGCCGTGGCACACGCAGACGACGTTGTTCATCAATCACCTGCGCGTGTGCTGATGGGAATGGTTGGCTCGCGGGTTTGCACGAGCAAAGCACAACGGCAAACCCGCGAGGCCAGCCTCCACGTCAGCCCTTGGGCGGGAACGGGTCGTCACCGTAGCTGTTACGCTCACGGATATGGCCGTCACGCCCTTGGATGAGCATCTCGCTCTGTTGGTTGATGGCGATGTCCCGCGCACGGTCAATCGCCTGTTGCTGCGTGTCGTGGACGGAGGTGAGGCGGTCGTTGCCTTCACCACGCACACCCCACTGTTCACCGCCGTTGGTCGGCCGGCACAAACTCTTCCAGCCTTACCGTGCTGAAAAGACTCTCGTTGTAGTGGTCGGCTCCTCGCATGGATCCCCGTCTCCTCGGCGTCCTCGCGTTCGATACTCGCTCGGGTGCGGGAGCGCGTCGACCGGGTTTTCAACAGCCTGCTAGGGAACATCTGAACAAGTCTGCCGAACCTGTCAGAATGTGGTTTGTTGAACGAGACCCGATCAGGACAACCCCGATGAGCCAGCTGAGCTTCTCTGATGCCGAGTTTGTCGGCAAGCGCAAGCTCACCCGCCGCGAGAAGTTTCTCGGCGAGATGGAACGGGCGATTCCCTGGGCGGTGTTCGCCGAACTGGTCGAGCCCCACTACCCGAAGGCTGGCAATGGCCGCAGGCCCTATCCGTTGGAGGTGATGCTGCGTATTCACTTCATGCAGCAGTGGTTCAATCTGTCGGATCCGGCGATGGAAGAGGCCCTCTACGACAGCACGTCGATTCGTCGCTTCGCCAAGCTCTCGCTTACCCGTGGCAGCATCCCCGACGAGACGACGATCCTCAACTTCCGGCACCTCTTGGAGAAGCACAACCTTGCCGCCGATGCGCTCGAAGCGGTCAATCTGACCTTGGCCGACCAGGGCATCACCATCCGCAAGGGCACGATAGTGGACGCCACGATCATCGAAGCGCCCAGCTCCACCAAGAACGCCACGGGCACCCGGGACCCCGAGATGCACCAGGCCAAGAACGGCAACAACTGGCACTTCGGCATGAAGGCGCACATTGGTGTGGATGCCGACTCGGGCCTGGTGCACACCGTGGTGGGCACGACCGCCCACGTCAACGACGTCACGCAAGCGCAGGCCCTCTTGCATGGCGAGGAACAACGGGTCTACGCGGCGCGGGCTACACCGGAGTTCAGAAGCGGGAAGAGAACC
>Ga0116143_10002522_pt1 | contig 19808 bp, 19 predicted proteins | sample AD_UKC034_MetaG_FD_89745 | JGI IMG/M metagenome (GOLD analysis project Ga0116143, IMG submission 89745) | Active sludge microbial communities of municipal wastewater-treating anaerobic digesters from USA - AD_UKC034_MetaG | ecosystem: Engineered > Bioreactor > Anaerobic > Digestate | place: USA...
CGCAGCAGGCCACCGCGTCGCGCGGCGCGAGGCACGTGGCGAGCGCCAGGACCGCCGCGAGCGCGCCGACGGGCGCGCCGCGCCGCAGGAAGCCAGAGCAGGGCCGTGCGCGCGGAATCCGGGTCGTTCTCATGGCTTCTCCTCCACCGAAGGCACGTCGTCCTTCGCGAGCGTGGCCTGGCCGCGGGTGGCGTCGGCCAGGGCGGCGCGGGAGGCCTCGAGCGCGGCCTGCTCGATCGAGATCCGGAGCACCAGCCCGGTCTCGGAGTAGGTCTCCTCCAGCTTCTCCGCCCCGTGGGCGTTGAGCACGGGGTAGACCGCACCGGTGAGCGAGAAGGGGGCGGTCAGGAGCGCCGTGACGCGCGGCCGGACCTCGAGCTTCCCCGCCACCCGCAGGCACTCGGCCGCGGTGCCGCCGGGCTCCCCGTCGTCGCTGAACCGGTAGTCCTGGCCGATCTTGTAGGCCCAGCAGTTGTGGGTTGCCTTGGGCTCGCTCGCCGAGGCGACGAAGGCCATGGCCTCCTCGCGGGTCTCGGTCTGCGCCGCCCGCGCGATGAAGCTCCTCTTGATCTCCGCCTCGAGCGAGCAGGGCTGAGCCAGGGTGAGCATGGGACTTCGAAGGTACCTCCGCGCGAGCCCCCGTTCAACGACCTCGAGGCAGGGGCGGATTTGGCCGGCCTTCGGCCGGGGGGATTCCACGAGGTACGTGTAGCGCCCCGGAGGGCCGGAGAGCGGGGCGAAGGACCTTCTCTTCGAGGGTAAGGCGGCAAGAGCTGTGGGAGAGGTTCGGAACCCGACCCCAAGGGAAGGATCCGGGCCCCAAGAGGCTATCCTTCAGGGGTGGAATCGGGGCTGGGGGCCGCGAGGGGTGGAGTCCGGGCAGGCCCCGGATGGGCTTCTACGCCAGGCTCCAGCCACCCTCACCCCACCGCGCCGTTGAGTAAGCCGAAGACGCACTCCGGTCTGCCCGCAGCGCGGGGCGGGCCCAGGCGCATGCGCACGCTGGCGGGGTAAGGCGCGAAACCGTGCGCCTCGAGCAGCGCAACCCCTGCCCGGTTGGGGGCGGGCAGGCCCACCACCCACTCCCGGCCTCCGGGACCTGCGGGGAAGGCCGCCAGGCAGGCCCCGAGCAGGGTCGCTGCGGCCTCGCTGTCCTCGGCGACCCACGGGCCGAGCTGGAAGCCCTTGGCCGTGGGCACGGCCAGGGCAAAGCCTGCGAGCTCCCGGCCGCGGCGGAAGGTGAAGGCTCGGGCTGCACGCGGCAGGAGCGCACTCAGGAGCGCCGACCGATCGTCGCCGTACCGCGGTCGGTCGAAGGCCAGGAACTCCGAAAGCCCCTCCAGCCCTGACGGCTCGACGCCCCTGGGTAGGCCCCGTTCCACGGGGTCGGGCCCCAGCGGCCGGCGAAAGCGCAGCGACTCGAACTCAGTTACGAAGCCCAACCGCCGGTAGATGCCTTCGCCGGCAGGATCCGCCTCCAAGCGGATGGTCTCCCGCCCCAGGTCGCGGAGTCGCGCGACGCCGCTGGCGGCGAGCTCCGTTCCCAGGCCTCGACGCCGGAAGGCCGGCTGCACGATGAGGTTGCCGAGCCAGCCAGACTCCATGAGGGCGGTCGTGGTCACCCACCCTACTGCCTCGCCGTCCGCCAGAAGCACGCAGGCGCCCTCGGGATCGGCCACGAGCAACGCCTCGAGCTGGGCGCGGCTCGGTACCCAGCCCTCGGCACCCATGGCAGCAAGGAGCAAATCCAGGTCCTCGGGCCTGAAGGATTGGCTGCGGAACTCCATGAACTCGAATCCAAGCGCGTTCCGGAAATTCGATCAACCTCGGGACTTTCCTTCGAGGTGGGCAGGGGGCCGGGCGGGAGAGCCCCGGTCGGGATATCGTGGAGGGCAGCCCAGCACCAGAACCGGGCCCTCAGAAGAGGGCCTTCCTTAAAAGTCGGGGCGGAAGACGGAGACCACCCACGGGCCAGCCTAGGCGGCTGCCGGAGGAGGAGGCGAAGGACCTTCTCCTCAAGGGTGAGGCAAGAGGGCCAGGCGGATGCCTGGAGCCTCGATCCTCTTCGAGATGGACCTCAGGGGGCAGGACTCCTCAAGGGCAAAGCCCGGGCGGCCGAACCAGGAGGCCGACCTGCGCAGGGTGGACTTACTGCTCAGGTGGTCTGTCCCCTGCCCTGCCCCGGTGCCAGGTGCCTTGCTTGCGGCTCTGGGGCCCCCTCCCTCCACGACATCCCGGCTCAGCGCACCCTGGGCACCACCGTCGTCGTGCAGATCACCCCGCTCTGGTCGATGGCCAAGATGGTGGACCCGGTGATCGAGAAGCTGGCGCGCGCCCTCAAGGTAGACATCCGAGACCTGTTCGAGGTCGAGCACGAGGAGACCTCCCCGGCCGCGCTCCGAAAGAAGGTCGAGGCCCTCGTGCGCGCCTGCGATGTCCGCACCCTTCAGCAGGCTGTCCGGCTCCTGTGCGCCATCCTCCGCTGACCCTGTCCATCTTGGTGCCCGGCCGACGGGCCGGGAGCAGGACTGGCCGGCTTCCTGCCGCGGGCTCAGATCGACCAGAGCTGGTCAGTCCGGGCGCTGGTGGCCGCGCTGAAGAGCGAATCCAGGGAAAAGGTCGACTCACGGCGTCGGCGGCTGGAGGTCCTTCCATAGGTAGAGTGCTGTCCGTCCGGTGGCCGGGCGATCCACGCCGCACGCGTCCCTGATGCTCTCCCCCCGCTGCTCCCACCAGAGTAGCCGATGTCCCGCGGCGGCCATCGGGGCCGAAGCGTCGTGGTAGGGCCTGATGTCGGTCACCAACTCGGACTCCCCGGACTCGAGCCAGGTCACGTGGGTTCGGCGGTAGGTCTGGTCATTCTCACCGTCCAGTTCATACGCGACGAAGCCGTCGCCCAGCCGGATGTGGCAGCCTCCTGTCCCGCAGAAGGGCACGAGGACACGTGTATTCCCCGTGTCTCCGCCGATGGCGACGACCCGGGAGCCGAAGACCCTGGCGACGACTTGGGAGCCGTCGAACGCGAGGGAGTCTCTGCTCGAAGCGAGATCCCCCGTGGCCATAGCACCGATGGATTCGAGATCCGCTACCAGGCGGCGTCCAGCCGTGCTGAGATCCAGGATGTAAAGCTCCTTCTTTCTGGTCTGCGCGCAGAATCCACTGGCCCTCACGAAGGCTACAACGTCTCCCACGATCATGCCTGCATAGGCCACGGAGTCGCCTGCGATAGTCGCCTCGAGCGACTCTCGCAACTGGGTCCCAGTGTCATACAGCCAGAGATCGTGCCGGCGCCCCATGGTCATCAGGCCCTGCGGATCCTCGCACAGCTCGTCCCGCCACATGGAGTACACCAGTCGTGACCCCGAGATGGACAGGCTCGAGGGAAAGGCGTGCTCTGGATTATCAGCCCTCTGAATCTCGCCGCTGTTCAAGTCGTACACCGTCAGCAGCGCATGCCGGGGTATTCCGCCCGCCTCGGGTACGAGCTCCCACCAGGCGATCCGCTGCTCATCGGCCACTGGCTGGAATGCGGACTTACCGGTTTCGCTCACCTGCTGCTCTTGGCCGGTCTCCAAGTCGAGGGTCCATACCTCCCCCAGAAAGAGATCTGGCGTCGTTTCGAGTCCCCGGAGGTAGACCGCCTTGTGCCAGCGCTCACCAGCCAGGGCGTAGAACACCACCCCCTTGGTTAGGGCGTCAGTGGTCCAAAAGCAGGGCAGCAGCGTACCTCCGAAGGCAGGAGCGCAGCGGTCCCAGACACAGCCGCTGGCATTCGAAGTCATGTCATTCGGACAGGGGTCAGGCTCCCCGTCACAAGCGGCGTCGGGATTCCCATTGTGGTTTTCCGAGCAACCCCCGGCACAGCCCATCGTCGCCCAGAGCGCCGCAGCCAGCAGGCAGTGCATGAGCGCGTACCGCAAGCTCGACATCCGTGGGGCCATGCGCGCTGTCCTTCTCACCAGTCCTCCGTCCGTTCCGGCCAGTCCGGTGTTCATCACCTACGATACCGGCGCCTCTGGACAAACACCAGAGCAGCGAGGACGAAGAGCAGCAGCGTGTTCACCGCGCCGCCGGCGCTTCCGCTGGAAACGCTGCAACCGCAGCCGGAGTCGGTCGGCTGTGGATCCGGGGGGTCCTCTTCTACAGGGATGCAGTACCCCTCGTCACACACTCGGTCCACCCCACAGGTTGTCCCGTCCGCAGCTGCTTCGTGAACACAGCTCTCTTCGGGATCGCAGCTATCGAGGGTGCAGGGGTTCTGGTCATCGCAAAAGTCCGGACGTGCCTCTAGGCAAACGCCCGCCCGGCATGCCAGCGGACCGCAAGGCCCGAACCCGCAGTCCGTGTCATCGGGTGCCGTTTCAAAGGTGCAACCCTCGAGCGGATCGCAGCGATCATGGGTGCAGGGGTTCACGTCATCGCAGGCGAGCGGCGCACCTGCCGTACACTCGCCGGCCACACAGGATTCATTGCCGTTGCACAGATCGCCATCAGCGCAGGCGGTCGCGTCGGGTAACGGCAGGCACTCGCCCTCGGTCCCTGGCAGGACACAGGATTGGCACAGGCCAACGCACTGAGTTCTGCAGCAGATGCCCTGGGTGCAAATCTCTGATCGACATTCACGCCCATCGCCACAGGCTGCGCCATCTGACTGTCCCATCCAGGGAAGTGCGCTCCGCAGCCGCTCCTTTTCAGCTGACGCGACGAGCAGGGCATGGAGATTCGTCCCGTTTTCGGTCTCCAGGATCCGGAGCAAGGCCTCCACGTTCTCCTTGGCGATCACGGTGCGCCGACGATCCGCATAGGCATGGACATCGGCGCTCTTTGCTTCGAGGTATCGCGAGTAGGTCTCGGGGCTGACCAACTCCTCATTCGTCGGCTCCCTGAAACTTGGGTAGCCATCCATGTTCCTGGCAGGGACACCGGGCAGCGGATCCTCGACGCCATCGAGGTAGGACCGGTGCCTGTGGAGGTTGTTGCTGCCCGAGAAGTCCAGGCTGGCGTGAAGATCCTCGAACACGACCCTCGGAGTCGGGCCCTTCGGTGGGTTGAGATCCTGGTTCTGACGCCACGAAATCCAGCTCATCGCAGCATCGGCGATGCCGTCGTTGACGATGCTTTCGCCAGGGCTCATGGTCATGGCTGAACTCACAATTGCATAGGCGGTCAGGGTCGGGCTGAGGGCCTCAGGCGACAGCATGCCAGCCACAGTTTCGTGCACCAGATCGAACACATCGTTGGGCCGCAAGTAGGCGCCTGCGTCCAAGTAACTCCCCAGCGTCGAGGCAATGGAGCCCGAGAGGTCGTCCCAGCAGGGGCTGGGAGGGACGCACTCGTAGATGGTCCCTATCCACCTCAGGTAGTCTGCATCCATCCAATAGTGGCCCAGCCCTCGCATCCAACCCTGCAATACCTCGCTGGCTTCCTGCGCCTGTCCGTCAGGTGGATCGTCGCGTCGCTCGCGGTAATTCACGTCGATCCGGTTGATCTTGTAGCCGAACACAAATCGGCCGTCGGCGGCCGGCGTGCACTGACCTTCGGCCCCTTGGATCAGCCTTATCCGGAACTTCTCGATGACCTTCGCAGGAGAATCCGCAACCGAGTAAACCAAGCTGGGCGGGACTTGCGCCGGACGGTCGTAACGAGCGACTTCGATCCACTGGCGCATCGGTTCCATCGCGGGGTCGAGCAGGTAGGCCTCCACGATCAGGTAGTCGCCCTCCTCATCATGCCAGTCGCTGCGCGGATTGAAGGTCAACGCTACCCGGTTCACCTGGATCTCGCAGATCTCGCAGGCAGCGGGGAAATTGAACGACACCTCGTTGGCGCTCGAATCCGGATCATTGTCGTTGAAGTAGGGGTGCCCGGTTTCCGCAATCCCGTTGACTGGGTGGATGAAGAACCCTCCGCGTCCCAGCGTCGGCAGCCGGGAACCGACGAGGGGTCCAGGGATAATGCGTAGCCAAGCAGCGGGGTCCTCGGCCGCCAACCCCGCGCAGTAGCCAGCGGACCGCATCCGCTGGATGTACACACCGAACGCATTTTTCAAGATGCCAACAGTGCTCGCCACGGCACGGTTGTGTCCGAACGCGGCCACGCCCCACCAGTTGTATTCATTGGCATGTGCATCGGCCGTCGAATTCTCTGCTTGCCACCTAATCGCGAGGGAGAGGGCCGGGACACCCATTCCTGCAAGTGGAGCCCACGCGCTCTCCTCAGCGATGTCCGTCGTCAACCCCTCTCCGATGGCCTCCTGTCCTGGGTACCACCGCTGGAGAAAGGCCCTGATCGTATCCGGATGGTAGAACTCATTGAAGCTGTAGGGACTGCAGTGCTGCGGGTCGGTGACCCCATTCCTGCACAAGAAGCTCTCGATCGCCCGTCCTTGCGACCAGCTCTCGAACATGCCGTGCCCACGCCCCATGTAGAGGTAGTTGTGGTGCGGAACGAAGACGTCCTGGGACGCATGCAGTGCCGGAGCCAGCTTGACGATATCGGTAGACGCCCCCCATTGGTCCATCCAGTATTCCACCATGTTGTCCAGCGGAATGTACTCGGCGCCGCTAACTGAATCTCCGGGATGAACGTCGTGCGTGTGGCAAGTCAGTCCGTTGTAGTTCAGCAGGGCGGGGCAAAATCCCAAGGAAACGGCGTCGCTGTAGTTGGAGTCCGTGGTCAGCGCTGCCAGCCCGCCCATGGTCTCGTTTTCATTGTGGCAGTCACCCTGCGAGAATTCGCCGCAATCTCCCTCCAACCATTTATAGCGGTAGCCGAGGCGCTCCTGCGCTTCCCTTCCCTCACACTGGTTCATCCGAGGCACGAGGTCAGCGGCGTAGTAGGCACCGATGAAGTGGTTGAGCGAGGTGATAGTGTAGGCGCCGTACCCTGTCCGATTATCACCGAGGTTGAAGTAGGGCAGACTGCCCACCTTGCCTTGGAGGCCTCCGAGTTCCGCGAGTTTTCCGTATAAGGCGCAGAAATACTCCCCCACGAGCGGCGTCGAGGCGCAAGCGGCGGCGATCAAGTGCGCGTCGATGTTGATGCTCATGTCGTCGTAGTGATCGACATGGCCCATCTCATCGCGTAAAGCGCAGGCTGCCGAGTAGTCCGAGGTCGGTCTGCTGGAGATGCGGAGGAAGCGAATTTGTACACCCGTTTCCTACAAGAAACTTGTACGAATTTGGTGAGGGCTACATCAATCATGAAGACTTGGACTATCGCATTCCTTGTTGTAATGCTCGAATCCCAGGGCGTGGTGGTCGCAGACGAAAAGGGAGATGAGGCTGCTGCCATCCCAAGTGCTGGAACTCTCACGGCGAAGAGTTGTAGTCTTGGTTTTCTGGAGGTTATCGAAGGGGCCGAGTCAGGAGAGGCAGTATTGGGAGTCCGGATTGCCTTCAGAGCTGTGGGAGACCACTGGGAAGCATTCGGTAGTGCGGCCGATAACGAGCATGCAAGTGGTTCCGAGACACACGCACCAAAGACTCTGAATTGGCGGGTTCCGTCACTCGGCGGTCTAGAGTTTTCCAGCGAGGTTTACCAGTCTGTACAGATGGGCGATGCTGGAATCCACAGAATCACCGGGCTCCAGGACACAGCTCGCCTGGTGCCGAAGGAGGATAGTCGCTTCACCGGTTGGCGTGGAGGGAAAGGCTTCTTTCCAACGCCTGTATTCACCTGCGAGTGTCATGTGAAATCATGTACTACCCGCCGAGGCCGGGTTACCCAGAGCGATGTCAATCGGGCCCGGGAACTAATGTGGCAAGCGCTGGCTGTGGACTCGGACCCGGCGGATCGTCTGCCCGAGGCCGAGAAGATCTATCAGTCCGTAAGAACGAAGGGCCTGACATGGAATCGTATTGCCCGACTGGGCGAAGTGTATCGCGCTGGACAGGATACTTGGTTTTCCTTGAGCATTTCAGGTGATCTCCGTCCAGATCCATCAATTCCTGCCGAAGGAACAGATTTCGACAAACACTGGTACCTCGTAAGAGGCAAAGACATCTATTCCCTCGGCGTAGGGCTCGAGTTCATTTCGAGTGAGGACCTCAGCTCAGATGGTAGTTGTGAACAACTATTCTGGATGCGAGGGTACGACACTAATGGCTATGTTCTAGCGACAGGAAAGATCCTGCGTATCGTCGAGTCAAGTTGGAGCTACCACTGATTGGAGGGGTTTATGGGGTTAGGGCTCTTCTCCTGCTCCCATACCTCCAATTCGACCCCCACCTGCCGACGTAGGCCTCGGGGCGGCGCTCGGCCGTCCTCGTTCGTGAGCGGCTGTGAATACTGGGAACAAACACAACCTTTCGCACCACTCGCGTTGCTTGGGTGGGCTACTTTTGGGACCTGGTTGTTCTGGGTCGCTATGCCAGTAGCCTTCCTGGGCCTGCTCGCTATCGGGGAGCGACTGTTCCGTCGGGTACTCAGTGCAGTTTCGCGAAAGAAAGACAGGGGACAGCCGCAGTAGTCCTTTCCCCTCACATGCCTCCCCACTCCCGGCCGGCCAGGTACATACGTGAAGGCCGCCTCAATGATCCCCCTCATTTTGTACCGCACCCGGGTGGGAGGGCGCACCAATGGCTCCTGGATCTCACCCGGGTGGGCTGCGCCACCCGGGCTGGGGCCGAGCGGTGCCGCTCGGCCCCGGCCGACTACGTGAACATTCGATCCCGAACAGCGCTTTAACAGCACAAGGGGCCCACCCTCTGGGTGGGCCCCTTGTGCTGTGATGGAGCTGATCGGGATCGAACCGACGGCCTCTAGAGTGCGATTCTAGCGCTCTCCCAGCTGAGCTACAGCCCCAAGAGCCCGCGTATGATGCCCCTGGAACCTCCGCCAGTCAAGCGATTTTTCGCGTCCCTCCGCCGCGCGCCGGCGACCTTCCGTCCTGGCCGTTCACTGGCCGCGGAGGCGCTTGACCTCCCTCAGCACCGCGGCGTCGTCCTGGTGGCGAGGGTCATCGATGGCGCTCTTGATCTGGAGGAGGGTCTCCAGGTCGACCCAGTTGCACTGGACCGCGCCATAGGAGTCCCGGACCCTCAGGGGCCAGGCGGCGGAGAACTCGACCTCGCCGACGCGCTGGAGCAGGTCGACCCGGCTGGGCGCCAGGCCGATCTGTAGGATCTCGTCGACCGCGCCTGCGCTCAGGAGGTGGGGGCTGGGGAAGTCTGCCAGCGCCCGGTTGGCGCGCGCGATGTTCTCCGGATCGGGATCGATCCACAGATCCATGTCCTTGGTGTAGCGCGGCTTGGCGTGGTAGATGAACGCCAGCCCGCCGACGATCAAGTATCGGACCTCGTGCTGCTCCAGCAGCGCGAGCAGATCCTCGAAGTCCGCTATGGTCTCCATCGGCTCTCCGGCGGCTCGTGATCCGGCTTGACGGCTGCGATGTCGCGGTGGATCGCGACCAGGGCCGAGAGGCGATCCTGGGGCGTGAGCTGCTGCCAGAACGCCAGGTCCCACCGGCTGGCCTCCTCGAAGGAGTGTGCGACGTGCGCGACGATGCGCCGCCGGCGCGACCGGGCGCGCTCGGCGCGGGCGGTGCGGTCGTCCGCGCCGCCGGGAGCGCCGGCCGGCTGTCCGGGATGAGCCATGGCGGGCCACCCTCCTCGCTCGTTCGATGTTATCCCCGCCGGGACCGCAGGGCAACCTCCACTCCCCTTCCCTCTGGCGTAGAGTGGATGGCGCCGGGTGCCTGAAGGCCCGTCCAGGGCCTCACGGCAAGGAGCGCAGGATGGGCCCTTGACGGCCGGGGCGAAAGGGCAGCACGATCGGAGCTCGAGGAGGCTCCGTGCAGCGCCTGCGCCGCATCGCCCTCATGGTAGCGACCGCGAGCTTGCTCGCCAGCCTGCCCGGGCTGCTCCACGCCGCCGCCTGGTCGCAGGACCCGGCCGGACAGCAGGCCGAGCCGCTGGCCTGGCAGACCGCCACGGACCCCGCCCGGCCGCTCGGCGCCGAGCCGAGGCGCAGCGCGCCGCCACCGGCCAGCGCGCACGCCGTCCGGCTGGCGTTCTCCGATCCCTCGGCCGACTCCGTCCGGGCCGGCCGGCGCGCCTACCTGACCTGCCGCCGCGGCGGGGACGACCTCCCCGCCCAGCGCCCCCTGCTCTTCCGCCGCATGGGCGGCGCCGACGAGCCCGACTCGCCCAGCCGCTGACGGCTCCCTGGTTCCCGCCAACCTGTCAGCGCAGGCGCGGCGCCCCCGGGCGGCGCGCCGGAGAGGAGTCGGTCATGGAAATCGCATGGAACAAGCTCATCGCCATCCTGGGCGTGCTGGTCTTCATCGTCGCCGTCGTCGTCCTCGGCCGGCGCGGCTCGAAGAAAGGGCCCGCGAAGCCGGGGGACGAGCCGCCCGCGCAGCCCTAGGCCCAGCCAGGCGATCTCTTCCTGGCCTCGGCGCGGCGGGTGTATGCTGGGCCCGCCCGCCATCGCCAGGAGGTCCGCCATGGCCGATCGGCACGTCCTGCTCCGGGAGAGCACCGACTCCATGGAGCTCGAGTACCTCGCCGACCTCCTCCGCCAGGAGGGCATCGAGGGTTTCGTCGAGGGGGTGGAGAGCCCGCAGCTCGTCGGGGTGGCCGGACACGTCGTGCCGCTGCGGCTCATGGTCCCCGAGGAGAAGCTGGCCGCCGCCCGGGAGGCGCTCGCCGCGGGTGAGCAGGCTGCGGACGAGCGCGCGCCGGAGGGCCCTGGGGAGCTGCCCGAGATCACGCCCGAGGACTCGGTGGAGGGGCTCCGCGACCGGCGCAACGTGTTCCTGGCCGGCGGCGCGGCCTTCGTCTGCCCGACGGGCGGGCACCTGTACGCCCGCCGCAGGCTGACCGCCCTCGTGCTGGCGCTCGGCTGGCTGGCCGTCCTCGCGGGCCTGTTCCTCCTCGACGACCGCTCGAACCTGCTGCCCGTGGCCCTGTTCTTCCTGCTGGCCGTGGACTCGGCGGGCGGGATGCTGGCCGCCCGGGCCCACAACGCGGGCCGGCGTCGCGGACCCGGGGGGCAGCTCGCGCTCGGGCTCGTGCTCCTCGGGGTGGCCGGGCTGGGGATGTTCTCCCCGCTGGCCTTCGAGCGACTCGACGCCTGGCGGGTCAATCGAGAGCTCGACCGCTTCACCCTGGAGGCCACGCCCCGCGCGGTCCAGGTCACCAACCGCGGGGACTTCCCGCGCTCCGTCCAGGTGGAGGCGTCGCTGGAGGCTCCCGGGATCGTGCGCTGGTCAGACCTGGTGCGCCAGGCGGAGCGCGGCCGCGGCCACCCGAGCTCGGACGTCTACCCCGTTCGGCTCGAGCCCGGCCAGCAGAGCCAGTTCCCGATCGATCGCTCGGCCGCCGGGGCCTGCTCCCCCGGGGCCGACGACGGCGCGCCGGGGATCCTCGTGGGGCTGGAGCCCTCCCTCCTGGACCGGCCCGCCGGGGCCCCGCGCGAGTGCAGGCTCCGGGTGCTGCTCATCAGCCTCGATCCGACCTCCATGCGGCAGCTCGGCGGCAAGGTGTTCTACCTCCCCTACCCGCCCGGGCCGTAGGGGGTCGCCTTGCGCCTGGCCCCGCTCGCCCCGATGATCGCGCTCGCCGGTCTGCTCGCCCTGCCCGGCCCGGGCGTGGCCCGCGAGCCCCGGGGCAAGCAGGAGATCCTGGCCCGCATCGACCAGCTCCTGGGCGAGGAGCTGGCCGGCTGGTGCCGCGCGGTCGAGCTCGCCTACCCGCCCCGGACCACGCTCCTGCGGGTGTTCAAGCGGGAGCGGGAGCTCGAGCTCTGGGCCGGCGCCGGCCCCGGCGAGCCGCTCCGCCTGGTGCGCAGCCTGCCGGTGTGCGCGCTGGACGACCGGCCCGGCCCCAAGCTCAAGCCCTACGACGGCAAGACCCCGGAGGGCTTCTTCCGGCTGGGCTTCGGCTTCCAGAGCCGCTGGGACTGGATGTGGATGCGGCTCGAGGCCGGACACCTCGACGAGCCCGGGCGGGCCGGGGTCGGCTCGACCTTCCAGCTCCCGCTCGGCTACCCCACCGAGGTGGACGCGGATCACTCGCGCGCGGCCGGCTTCCGCGTCCCGGACCCGGCCATCAGCCTGCACGGCAACTGCGTCACCGCGGGCTGCATCTCGATGCGCAACCGCGACTTCCTGGCGGTGTTCGCCTTCGTGGCGCACCACGCCCGCGCGCGCCAGGGCAGGGTGCAGCTCCACGTCTTCCCCTTCCGCTTCGACAGGCCCTGGAGCCTCGAGCGGGAGAGCGCGGGCTACGTCCACCTGCGGGCCCTCGGCCCCGAGCGGCTGCGCCGGTTCTGGGAGAACCTGGAGCAGGGCTTCGAGCGCTTCGAGGCCACCCGCGCCCCGCTGCGGATCGAGATCGCCCCGGCCGCCCGGGGGCCCAAGGACGCCCGCCAGCCGCGGCGCTACCGCTTCCGCTGAACGGGGCGTCCGGGCCAGGTCCACAGGCCAGCACCGCGGGCGCCCCTGCGGGAGCCAGGCAAAGGACAAAAGGCCTTGCATTGTCCCGTATGACGCGAAACAATGAGTCCCCACAACCCTCTTCGGAAAGGAGACATGCATGCAGCGCTTCGCAACCCTCACCGCGGTCGGGGTCCTGGTCGCCCTCCTGGCGCCAGCGGCCTCGGCCCAGGTGCTTGGTCCCTGCGGGACCAAGAAGGCCCAGCAGCCAGCGGAGGCAGCCGCCGCTCCGGCCGCCGCGCCCGCGGCCGCCGGGCTGGTGGTCAGCCCGGTGCCCTTGCCCGGTCAGCAGGCGCCCAACTTCGAGCTGCCGGCCGTGGTGGGTGACACGGTCAAGAACATCAAGCTCTCGGACTACGACGGCAAGTGGCGTGTGGTCTGCTTCTACCCGGCAGACTTCACGTTCGTGTGACCGACCGAGTTGTCTGCGGTCGCAGACAAATACCCCGAGCTGCAGAAGCTCGGCGTCGAGGTCATCGCCATCAGCACCGACAGCGTGTTCTCGCACATCATGTTCAAGAAGTCCTCTCCGACGGTCAAGCACGTGAAGTACGCGCTCGCCGCCGATCCCAGCGGCGCGGTGTCCCGCGCCTACGGCGTCTGGATGCCGGACTCCGGCCTGAACCAGCGCGGTCGCTTCATCATCAACCCGCAGGGCACCATCATGGGCGTCGAGGTGCTGGCGGGCCCCATCGGCCGGAGCGTCGGCGAGCTGATCCGCCAGATCCAGGCCATGCAGGCCGTGGAGAAGAACCCCGGCAAGGCCGCCCCGGCGGACTGGGCCCCTGGCAAGAAGGACATGATCACCACCCGCGTCCCGGAGGACGTCGGCCGGTACTAGCACGGGCCCACCCTCCAACTCCGGCGCCGGCCGGCCGGGCTACTCGAGCGCCTCGGGCTGGACGAACAGGTCGTCCGCGAACACCCCGGTGCCCAGCGCCTCCACGTCGGCCTCCAGCACCAGCCTGACGGCGGATGCACCCGCGGGGATGCGCGTGCGGTGCTCCACCCTGCTCCACTCGGCCGCGTGGACCCCGCCGCCCTCCACCCGGCCCCACAGCGAGCCGTCTCCGTCGAAGATCTCCAGCCCGATGGCCACCCGGGTCCGGGCCGTCCAGGTGCGCAGCCAGCCCCCCCAGCGCAGCGCCAGGCCGTCCCCGTCCACGACGCCGAGGAGGTCTTCGAGCTCCATCACCTGGCCCAGGCTGGACAGCCCGGCCGGGCCGGGCTCGAGGTCCAGGGGCCCCCCGGCGAACAGGAGCCCCCGCCCCGAGCGGCTGAGCGGCGGGAAGATGGCCAGCCCCACCGGCGTGAGGTCGGTCAGCCGCTGCCAGCCCGCCGCGCTCCAGGCCGACAGGCCGCCGTCCTCGGCGCCCGGATCCCGGAGCAGGTCGGGCCCGAGGAGCCCGTGCGGCGCGCCCTGGCAATCGAGGCCCAGGTAGAGCTCGTCGAAGACCGCGTCGTTGGACCCGCCGTTGAACGCCTTGTGGTGGCTCATCCAGGTCAGCCGGGCGCTGCGGGCGCCGGGCGGCAGCGGCAGCGCGAAGGCCAGCGGGTGCCAGCCCAGGGTGTCGCGCCGCCCCGAGCTCGCCCGGCCGAGCACCCGCCCGCCCTGGGCGTCGAGCGCCTCGAGCACCAGCTCGCCCTCGTCGTAGGGCTTGACCAGGTTGGAGGTGTGCGGCCCGTCGCTCTCGGTCCGGTAGCCCGTGGCGGCCTGGCCCGCGGCCAGCAGCCGGCACCGGCGCGCGTCGATGGCCCCGGCCCAGGCGGCCAGCTCCACCTCCTGGCTGCCCGCGGACCAGCGCACCCCCTCGGCCGGCCGCTCCGAGAACCCGGTGAACAGGCCGAGACCAGCGCGCGGGAGCTGGTTCTCGCGCCCGGCCGCGGCCACGGCGCCGCCCTCCGCGAGCCAGCCCGCCAGGCCGTCCTCGGCGCCCGGGTTGACCAGCAGGTCGGGCGGCGGCGGGTCGGGCCAGCCCCGGCGCGGGTCGCGCAGCGCGGCGAACGGATCGACGGCGAAGGGCCGCTCGTCCCGCGGGTAGAGCAGCTCGGCACCGACCGGCTTGTGATCCGAGAGCACCGGCTGCAGGTTGTGCACCTCGAGCCCCAGCACGAGGGGCTGCAGGTCGCGCCGGAAGAAGACGAGGTCGATGAGCTGCGAGCCCTCGGTGTCGTCGAAGCGCGTGGAGGGCCAGGAGATGCGCTGGCCCGGGTACCACCCCATGGAGGTGGCGGCGTCGGCGAGCCGCTCCTCCAGGATGGCGATCTGCGAGCTCAGGTGCTCGTCGTTGAAGTCCCCCATCACGACCAGGTGCTGCACGGGGTCCGCGGCCAGGTGGTCGTCGACGAGCTCGCGGCACTGGCGATCCCCGTCCAGGTTCCAGCCCAGGTGGGCCACGTAGACCGAGAAGGTCACGCCCTCGAGCTGGGTCGTGGCGTGCACGAACGAGCGGCCGGTCCGGAGCTGGACCAGCCGCAGGTCCGCCAGCGGGGTCCGCGACAGCAGGGCCACCCCCTCGCCGCCGTGGTGCGCGAGGCCGGTCCGCGCGGCGATGGGGGCCAGGTAGTCGGCGGGGCACTCCTGCAGGCCGACCAGGTCGAGCTCCTGGCCGGCCAGGAACGCCCCGATGGCCTCGGCCGAGGCGAAGCGGCCACCGTACAGGTTGAAGGTCATCACCCGCAGGCGCACCCCGTCGGGCAGCGCGGGCTCCTCCGGGGCGGGCCCCACCGGCAGGACCAGCTCCCCGGGGGTCAGCCCGGGGTCGATCCGCCTGGGCGGCTCGGGCGGGCCGCACCCCAGGCAGAGGATCGGCAGGAGGAGCCAGGGGCGGACGACGCCGGCGCGGCGCCCCGACCCGGCGCTCAAGGCACACACACCCGGTGGGTGCATGGCTCGAAACGCGCGCACAGGTCGAGCGGGACGGCGCACAGCGGCAGGTCGAAGTCGTGCTCGAAGCGCTCGCCGTTCTCGAAGCGGATGCTCGCCGAGCCGCTGACCCGGGCGCCGCTGACGCCGGTGAGGGTGACGCTGCCGCCCGCCATGTCCAGCGCCGTCGTCCCGGGCAGCGGCTCGCAGGCCGCGTCGTCCTGGACGGCCTGGGCCGTGGACGCGCGGAAGGCGCCGGTGGGCGGCTCGGCCAGGAAGGGGTAGGTCGCGGGCCCGGCGGGGTCGATCGCAGCCGCGCCCACCTCGCCGCTGAGCACCAGGGCCAGGACCCGGGTGGCGCTGGCCTTGTTGCCGCACAGCGAGGTCGCCTCCATCACCTCGCAGGAGTCCGGGTAGCTGGTGAAGTCCAGCATGATGCCGGCGAGCGCCGCGGAGCCCACGAACGGGAGGTCGCAGGTGGCGGGCGCGAACACCAGCGCCGAGCCGCCCGTCGGGACGAACCCGTCGAAGAGCGTGGACCCCCCGCCCGAGGAGCCGCAGCCGGCCAGGGAGAGCGCCACCACGCCGGCGAGGACCAGGCGGACGCCTGCCGATCTCATGGACGACCCCTTTCTGGCGCGGGCGCGGCCGCGCGTCCCCGAGTATACCGCCTTCCGGGCTCGCCCCCCAGCGCCTCCCCTGCGGGATCCACAAGCCGCCGGCGTGATACGCCCGTGACCGGCCCCGCGGCAGGCTGGCGGACAGGTCAGGCTGGGGGTAGATTCGTGGCGGGACACCCGATGGCAGGAGGCGATGGATGATGGACGCGATGAGGACGCTCGGGCTCGCGGGGCCGTGGCTGGCCGGGCTGCTCGCCCTGGGCTGCGGCGGCGGGGAGGGCGACGACGGCGAGGTGCTCTTCAGCGCGCCGCGCGTGCACACCCTGACCAACGACTTCGGCGACCAGGAGCAGGTCCGTGATCAGCACGTGCTGTGCACCCTCGACCACGAGGCCCTGCACGCCCGGGTGCTGATGAAGGCCGAGCCGACCGGGTTCCAGGGGTTCGACGTCGAGTTCCGGGCCTGGCGCGCCTACCTGCTCCAGGGCGCGGAGGTCCGGGCGCTCCCCGCGGCGGACATCGCCTACGAGGCCCGCCACCACGGCTGGGACGTGATGCAGGTGGTGGTGGACGGCCGCCGCTACGTGTACCGCTGGAGCGACGCCTGCATCGGCTACCGGCCCTGCACCCCGAGCTTCGACCGCCTCGACGTGCGCGACGCGGCCAGCGCCGACCTGGTGGCCTCCATGCTGCCGGTCACCTGCGCGGTGCTTGCGTCGAGCGGCAAGCCCATGCCGCTCACCCCGCTCGCGCGGGTGCCGGCCACGGGCCCGGAGCCTGAGGGCTTCCTCTTCTTCGACATGGGCAGCCAGGACGGCGCGGCGGACGAGCGGCCGGTGCACCGCCTGGGGCTGTCGCCCCAGCGCATGGACGTGCGCGAGGCCACCTGGGCCGACCTGGCCCTGTTCCTCGACGACCACGGCCCGGATTGCGACGGCACCCCCTGCCTGGACCTCGACGCCCCGGGCGTGGGGGTGGCCGAGGTCGGGGGCGGCCACCGCGCGGAGCCGGGCCGCGAGGACGAGCCCGCCGGCCACCTGTCCTGGGCGGGGGCCGAGGCCTACTGCCAGTGGCGCGGGCTCGACCTGCCCACCGAGGCGGCCTGGGAGTACGCGGCCTCGGCCGCGGGCGCCCGCGCCTACCCCTGGGGCGACGAGGCGCCGGACTGCAGCCGCGCGGTGTTCGCGGACTGCCAGGCCGCAGGGCCCCGCGCGGCCTGCTCGGCCCCGGGCGGGGCCAGCCCGGAGGGGGTGTGCGACCTCGCGGGCAACCTGGCCGAGTGGGTCCGGGACTGGTACGACCCGGAGGCCTACGCCGCGGCCTGCGATCCGACCACCTGCACCCCGGGCAGCGAGCCGCCCTGCGAGTCCTGGAAGTGCTATGACCCGGGCGGCCCCGAGGCCCCGACCGGGGAGCGGGTCCTGCGAGGCGGCGCCTTCGACTCGCCCGCGGGTGGGCTCCGCGCCGCGGCCCGGGGCCACGCCCCGCCCGGGACCACCGCCGCCGGCGTGGGGGTGCGCTGCTCCCGGCCCGGCCACCACCTGGGCCCGGCGCCCGCACCCTGAAGCGGAGGGAAGGACATGCGCAGGAGCTTCATCCTCGGTGCGCTCGGCCTGTGCCTGACCGGCCTGCCGCTCTCCGGCTGTGAGAGCCCAGAGGCCGAGGAGGACGGCGGCTGGGACGCCGGAGAGGACGCGGCCGACGCCCAGGACGCCGGGGAGGACGCGGCCGACGCCCAGGACGGCGCGGACGAAGGGACGGACGCGGCCGACGCCCAGGACGGCGCGGACGAAGGGACGGACGCGGCCGACGCCCAGGACGCCGGCGAGGACGCGGCCGACGACGACGGCGGGCCCACGCCCACCGGCTGCGCGTTCGCGTTCACGGCCCCGCGGCTCCACGAGATGGTGGACGAGATGGGCAACCCGCTCGAGGTGAGCGATCGCCACGTCCTGTGCGCGCTCGAGCACGAGGACCTGCGCGCCCAGGTCCTCATGCAGGCCGAGCCGACCACCCCCATCACCTGGGACATCCCCTTCCGGGCCTGGCGGGCCTTCCTGTGCCGGGACGGCGTGGTGAGCGAGCTCCCCGCGGCGGACATCGCCTACGAGGCCCGCCACCACGGCTGGGACGTGATGCAGGTGGTGGTGGACGGCCGCCGCTACGTGTTCCGCTGGAGCGAGGTGTGCGTGGGCTACCGGCCCTGCACCCCGAGCTTCGACCGCTTCGACGTGCGCGATCAGGCCACCTCGGCCCTGCTGGCCGGGATGCAGCCGACCACCTGCGTCGAGCTGCCCGCGAGCGGCAGGCCCCTGCCGCTCACCCCCGCGGTGCGGGTGCCCGCCGTGGGCCTCGAGGTGACCTACCCCATGGGCAGCGCGGACGGGGCGGCGGACGAGCTGCCCGTGCACGACGTGCTGCTGCTGCCCCAACGGGTGGACGCGCGCGAGGCCACCTGGGCGGACCTCGCCCAGTTCCTCGACGACCACGGCCCGGACTGCGGCGGCGCGCCCTGCCTGGACCTCGCCGTCCCGGAGGTGGGGGTGGAGCAGGCCGGGGAGCGCTACCGCGCCAAGCAAGGCCGCGAGGACGAACCGGCAGGATACCTCTCCTGGGCCGCGGCCCAGGCCTACTGCCAGTGGCGCGGCCTCGACCTGCCCACCGAGGCGGCCTGGGAGCTCGGCGCCTCGGCCGCGGGCGCCCGCGCCTACCCCTGGGGCGACGAGGCGCCGGACTGCGACCGGGCCGTATTCGCGGGCTGCCAGGCCGGCGGACCCTCCGTGGCCTGCTCGGCGCCCGGCGGCGCGAGCGCCGAGGGGCTGTGCGACCTCGCCGGCAACCTGGCCGAGTGGATCCAGGACTGGTACGCGGCCGACTTCTACTCGACGCCCTGCGACCCGCTCCCCTGCAGCGACCCCCGCGGGCCCGACACCCCGACCGGGGCGCGGGTGCTCAGGGGCGGGGCCTTCGACTCGCCCGCGGGCGAGCTCCGCGCCGCGGCCCGCGGCCACGCCCCGCCCGAGACCGCCACCGCCCGCGTGGGGGTGCGCTGCGCGCGCCCGTGCCTGGTCTGGGACTACCCGGCACCCGAGCCCTGAGGCGGGAGGCCGAGGGAAACGCCCGGGGCGTGTGGGGCAGGCTCAGCTCGGCTCAGCTCACAGGTCGTCGCTCTTGGCCTCGGGGGGATCCTTGCAGCCGGCGTAGAAGCTGGAGGACTGGAACATCTTCCAGATGCCCTTGTCGTTCTTCTTCACGAAGAAGGGCACCTTGCCGGTCTCCACGCACGAGGTCTCGACGAAGCCGTGCCAGGTGTTGTCCCACTCGCCGGACAGCCCGCCGGTCTTCTGGATCTTGTGCGCGCTCACGTAGTACTTGTAGGGCAGCTCGGGCAGCTTGTAGCCGTTCTTGCACTCGGTCCCCAGCACGAACGAGTTGGCTACGTAGTCCTTGTCCTTCTGGAAGCCCGAGGTGTTGATCTTCTGCCACTCCGAGGAGCCGATCTGGTAGCCCTTCACGTCCGGCCTGCGGGCCTTGGGCTGCATCTTGATGGTCTCGTCGAGCTGGCTCATGTCCATGCCGATGACCATGCAGCGCTCGCCCACGTCCCGGTTCGTGGCCGCCACGATCTGGGCCACCAGGTAGTACACCATGGCGCCCTGGGGCGAGGTGCACAGCTCGTCCCGAAGCGCGGTGCACTCCTCCAGGGTGGTGGGCACCTTGTCCACGGTCACGAACCAGGACTCCTTGTCCTTCTGCTCCACCTTGCCGCCCGCCAGCGCCGGGGCGGCCACGAGCACGACCAGGACCAGGGCCAGGGTGGAAAATAGACGGGTGTGCATGAGCTCCCTCCTCTTGAGATAGGTTGCCTGACGATCGCAGCGAA
>Ga0116143_10002526_pt1 | contig 19793 bp, 16 predicted proteins | sample AD_UKC034_MetaG_FD_89745 | JGI IMG/M metagenome (GOLD analysis project Ga0116143, IMG submission 89745) | Active sludge microbial communities of municipal wastewater-treating anaerobic digesters from USA - AD_UKC034_MetaG | ecosystem: Engineered > Bioreactor > Anaerobic > Digestate | place: USA...
CTGTATTATCAGCAGAGAAATCGGCAGGCACGCCTGTCCCACTGGAAGACGACCCTGCGAAGACTCAAAACGCTGGGCATCGATATCCGCCAACTCAAGTCTTGCATGCCGGATGAGTCATGAATAAGTCGCGCTGTCGTACTAGAGACACACAGGCTCATCAAGCGTCCTGTTGTGGATTGCCTGAAAAGCATCCATGATCGCAGTGGAGATCCGCTCGTGGCTTGGTATGCTCTCCTGCGGACCCATATTGCCGGCCAAACAGGGATCGGGCCTGCATGCACCGACCCAGCGATCGTCTGTCTCTCGCTATGGGCCGGGCGTGACCGAATACCCCAAGCGGCCCCAAACCGCCCTCTGCATTCTCTGGAGATCGCGCAGGCCATCTTCTGTTTTCGGCTCACGAGCCGCGTCTTCCAGACTCTCAAACACGGTATTGCGAACAGGCAACAGCTCGCGTGGCATCTCCGTAGTGTCGCGGCTCCATTTCCAGTATTCTGCGTGCCCATCCGCCATGGACACGGTTATGCCGCCGGCGTGAAGCGGCAAAGGCGCACTGAACTTGTCCCACCTGGGCGCCAGGTAGTAGTAGTGGTCCTCCCCGTTCGGGGTTTGTCCCATATCTACGAAGACGGCGCGCGCACCGGGCCCAGGGGAGACAATGTCCGTCAAACGCGTGAGTCTCAGCACGGTGTTGCCCACGCGGCAGCCGGACACGGTGTTGCCCACGGGACCGGGCACGTACGTCCCTTCGATCTTAGCACCGTTGGCCGCGGAGACGATGCCGTAGGTGGCGGCATGACTCGTACGTCCCCGAGGACAACGGTAGACGTCAACGTTTCGGAGGTAAGGCCACAGCGCGCCCTTGTTGGGGTTCTCGACGAGTTCCGAGCGACTCTCCGGGTAGCAGAAAGCGCGACCCATCCAACCAAGGTATATCGAGCGATCGTGGTGATCAGTTACTGTCTCGGTCCCGTAGGCCCTTCCTGGGACGAGGTCACCGTCATGCTGGTCGGCATAGGCGGTCCAAGCGATGGTAAGCTGGCGCAGATTGCCCAGACACACCACCCGCTGGCCGCGCTCCCGCGCCCGGCGCAGCGCGGGAATGAAGACCGCCAGCAGAATCGCGATGACGGCGATCACCACCAGCAACTCGACAAGCGTGAAGCCTCCCTGCTCGCCCTTCGGCTCCGGATCCTGTCGCTCCCGCACGCCGGTCCATCCTGCCGCCATCGCCTTGACTCCGTTTGCATGTCGGTCCCGACGAACATCTCACACATATATAAGGACGGTTGTGGAGGCGGAAATTGGACAGAAAAATCGGATGGTTACGCGGGGGGGGGGGGGGTATGTAACCCATTCCCCCACCACAACTTACGCGACTCAGGAATCTCGCGTGTCTTCTCCCTCGCCGGATTCAGGCGACTCGACCGCGTAGCGTTCGCGCAGCCTTTCGAGGATGCGCTCGACCCGTTTATAGGCCGCTTCTCGGGAATACCCCATCCGCCGGGCCACTTCCGCCATGGGGAGACCCTCCCAGAAGCGCAGCCTAAGCAACCGGGCATCGTCGGGCGCCAGCGCGCGGAGCATCTTCCCGACTTGGCCTCCGTCTCCCCTCGATCCGTCGTCATCCCCTGACTCTCCCGGTCGGCACCGACGCGCCTCATCCGCCCTGCCGGCGTCCTCCAGCAGTCTTTGCAGAAGACGGCGCTCTCGCGTCCGCCGGCGCCGATGGTCAGACAGCGCGTTGGCTGCGGCGGTGGCAAGATACCTTTTGAGATCACTTGGCTTCTTGCTCCACGCCAGCTTGGTCAGGACCTCCTGCGCCAAGTCATCCGCGTCCTGTGCACTGGCCCCCCTGGCAGCCAGGAGAGCCCTGACCTCTGGCAAGAGGTCTCGGTACAGCCTCGCCCACTCGGTCGAGCCTGACTGATCCCCAACGATGAGTCTTTCCGTTCGCTCCTCTCTTCCGCTCACACTCTGTCTCCTTCCCATTGGCCCGCTCCGGAGGTACGACTCCAATGGACTACCTATGGGAAGGCGCTTCTGACGAGTCAATGTAGATGGAATTGGGGTTCTTTTTCTGTTTATCTCGTAAAATAGTTGACGCTGGGGCCCCGCTCGTGTATAGTCCGGGCGTTAGGACTGCCTTGTCGCACGGGGTTGACCGGGGCCGAATAAGGTCCCAGGGGCCGGCAGTATCACGGCGTGGCCGGCTCAAGCCTCCGACAGGGTCCTACCAGACCGCGCCCGGCGTGGTCTCCGTGACAAGCAATGGCCTATTGATAGTGGATTATAGATGATTGAGGTACGGGGTGCCGCTGGTGTCCGCCAGCTCGTAAATCCTCAATCATCAATAAGAAAATCATCAATTGCAGATTACCCGGTGGTGTAATCGGCAACACAGGAGGTTTTGGTCCTCCTATTCCAGGTTCGAGTCCTGGCCGGGTAGTTGTTCTTAACGACAACTGACCATATAGGGGCTTTTTGTGGCTGAAAGAGTTGCGATCCTGTTGGCGGCGGGCGTGAGCAGCCGGATGAACACCAAGCTGCCCAAGGTCCTGCACGAAGTGACCGGCCGGCCCATGTTGGCCTACGTGCTCGATGCGTGCCGAAGTGTCGGCGCGCAAAAGATTTACGTGATTGTCGGGTTCGGCGCCGACCAGGTGAAGGAGCGGTTCGCCGATGCCTCTGACATCGTCTGGGTGCATCAGGCCAAACAGATGGGCACCGCCCACGCGGTGATGTGCTGCCGGGAGCACCTGGAGAACTTCGTCGGCCAGACGCTCGTCCTGTGCGGCGACGGGCCCCTGATCCGCGCGAAGACCCTCCAGACGCTGATCGCCAAGCATGAGGCCGAGCAGTCGGCGGCGACCCTGGCCACCGCGGTCCTGGAAGATCCGACCGGGTACGGGCGGATCGTCCGCGACGCCTACGGCAACATCCAGGGCATCGTGGAAGACAGCGACTGCACGCCGGAACAGCGGGCGGTCAAAGAGGTCAACCCGAGCTACTACCTGTTCAACAACCAGGCCCTGTTCAAGGCCCTGACGCAGGTCAAGCCGAACAACGTCAAACAGGAATATTATCTGACGGACGCGCTGTCCGTGCTCATTGCGACGGGCCACAAGGTGGTGGCGGTGACCGCGGTGCGCCCGGAAGAGGCGATGGGCGTCAACAGCCGGACCCAGTTGTGCGTGGCCAGCAAGATCATGCAGCACCGGATCCAGCAGGAACTCATGGAAAGCGGCGTGACCATCGTGGACCCGGAGAACACCTGGATCGACGCCAGGGCGCAGATCGGCCAGGATACCGTGATCGAGCCGTTCGTGTACATTCACGGCGCCGCGAAGATCGGGCGAGACTGCCGGATCGGGCCGTTCGCCTTCCTTCGGGAAGGGACGGTGATCGGCGACGACGTGGTGCTCGGCGTGTTCACCGAAGTCAAGAACGCCACGCTGGGGGAGGGGGTCCGGGCGCGGCATCACAGCTATCTGGGCGACGCCAGCATCGGACGGCGCGTGAACGTCGGGGCCGGATCGATCACCGCGAACTACGATGGGCAGCAGGTCAACCAGACCTGCGTGGGGGATGATTGCTATATCGGCTCGGGCGCGGTGTTGATCGCGCCGCTGGTGCTCAAGCCCGGCGCCAATGTCGGCGCCGGATCGGTGGTCTCGCAGGAAAACGCCGACGTAGTCTGCTCGAAGAAGCAGGCGGGTTGACGGATGGTGGACAACAAGTGGTGCATGGGAAATCCCGAGAGGCGCGGATGTTTCTGAACGACAATCTCAAGATCTTCTCCGGCAGCAGCAATCCGGATCTGGCGATCGAGGTGTGCCGATACCTGGGCATCCCGATCGGTGGGTCCAAGATCAGCACGTTCCCCGACGGGGAGAAGCTGATCCGCATCGAGGACGACGTGCGGGGACGGGACTGTTTCGTCGTGCAGTCCACGTGCCGCCCGGTGGATGAGCACCTGGTGGAACTGATGATCTACCTGGATTGCCTTCGTCGGGCCAGCGCCAAGCGGATCACGGCGGTGGTCCCGTACTTCGGGTACGCCCGCCAGGACCGCAAGGACGAGGGTCGCGTGCCGATCACGGCCAAGCTCGTCGCGAACGTCATCACGACCGCGGGCGCCGACCGCGTCCTCGCGATCGACCTGCACGCCCACCAGTTGCAGGGTTTCTTCGACATCCCGGTGGATCATCTGACGGGCGAGCTGGTCCTGAGTCGGTACTTCCGCGAGAAGCGGATCGAGGACCTGACCGTGGTGTCGCCCGACGTAGGCAATCTCAAGACGGCCGCCCGGTACGCAGCCCACCTCGGCGGCGATCTGGCCATCGTCCACAAGAAGCGACTCAGCGGGTCCCAGGTCCAGGCGGGCGAGCTGATCGGTTCGGTGGAGGGCTGCAACGTCCTGATGTGCGACGACATCGTCGCCACCGCGGGCACGATCTGCACCGCGGCCGCCCTGGTCAAGCAGCGCGGCGCCAAGAGTGTCCGCGTGGGCGTGACCCACGGGGTGTTCGCCCCCCCGGCGCTCGAGCGGATCGCCCAGGCGCCGATCGACGAAGTCGTCGTGACGAACACGATCCCTCTGACGGACGAGGCAAAGAAGATCAGCAAAATCAAGGTCCTGAGCGTCGCGGGCATGCTCGGCGAGGCGATCAAGCGGATTCACCGGGATGAATCGGTGAGCAGCCTGTTCGCCCAGGACATATCGTGAAGTGGAGTTCTGCAAGAGGGCGGATTCGGCCCGTGTTTTCTAAAGGAATCCGGTCCCTCTGGCACAATGGCAATCGAAGGGAAAGTAGGCGTAAGTTTTTCAGGTGAGATGATTATGGACAAGACGTTTTCTTTGCAGGCGGAATTGAGGGATCGCATCGGCTCGAAGGCGACTGCGGCGGTTCGCAAGCAGGGTCGCATCCCGGGCGTCGTGTACGGACACAAGCAGGACCCCGTCGCGATCTCCGTGAACGCCCATGACTTCGTGGAGGGCGTCCGTCACGGGCATCGGCTGATGGACATCACGGTCGGCGGCGCCACGGAAACGACGCTCATCAAGGATCTGCAGTACGATCATCTGGGTCGCAACATCGTTCACGTCGATCTGATGCGCGTGGACGTGACGGAAATGATCGAGGTGACGGTGCCGGTGGAACTCAAGGGCGTCGCCAAGGGCAGTCAGGAAGGCGGGGTCGTCGAGGCGAACACGAGCCGGCTGGAAGTCGAGTGTCTGGCGATCCACATTCCCAACTCGATCGTGGTGTCGATCAAGGACCTGGGCGTGGGCGAATCGATCAAGGCCGGCGATATCAAGCTGCCCGAGGGCGTCAAACTGGTGACCCCGGCGGACATCATCGTCGCGAGCTGCCGGATCGTGGCCGAAGCCAAGACCACGGAACAGGTGGAGGCCGAGGCGCCCGCAGCGCCCGAGGTCATCACCGAGAAGGCCCCCAAGGCCGAGGAAGGCGGCGAAGAGTAGTGATCGTCTGGCCGCGCGGCCTGCTGAGCGGAAACGGGACCCATGGCAGAAGTCAAGCTTGTCGTTGGTTTGGGAAATCCGGGTCCGGAGTACGCCGAGACGCGGCATAACCTGGGCTTCAAGGTGATCGAAGCTCTGGAGGATGCATTGGGAATCGAGGTCAAACAGCGCAAGTTCAACGCCCGAATCGGCGAAGGGCTCCAGGCCGGGGTCAAGGTGATCCTGATGAAACCCTGGAAGTTCATGAATCGCAGCGGCGAATCGGTCGCGGCGGCCGTCGGGTTCTACAAGCTGGACCTTCGCAGCCTGATGGTCGTGGTGGACGACCGGGCGCTGGAGCCCGGCGTGATGCGGATCCGAGGCCAGGGTTCGGCCGGCGGGCACAACGGTCTGGCCGACATCGTCGAGAAGCTCGGCTCGAACGAGTTTCCCCGCTGCCGGGTCGGGATCGGCCAGTGCCTGAGCGCCGAAGCGGTGGGCTACGTGCTGGGTCGGCCCGATCCGCAGGACAAGCCGCTGCTGAACCAGGCGATTCTCAAGGCCCGCGATGCGGTGCTCCACTGGCTGCGGTTCGGATTGGACAAGACGATGAATGAGTTCAACAGGGTGCAGGAACAATGACTGTGAAACGTCGTTCGCTCTGTTGGTTTGAGTGTTGATGTGGGATGGTTATTCACAATCGGGAGGTCATAGGTTCACAGATGGCTGCAAAGCGATTATACGAAGGGATGTTTCTGGTGGATTCGGCTCTCGCGACCGCCGACTGGGATGGCACGCTGGCCATGATCGAAAACATCCTCAAGCGAGCGGACGCCGAAGTGGTGGCGATCCGCAAATGGGGTGAGCGCAAGCTCGCGTACGACATCGAGCGCAAACAGCGAGGGACGTACATCCTGGCCTACTTCAAGGTCGATGGCCGTCGGATTTCCGGGATCGAAAAGGACGTGCAACTGTCCGAGAAGGTGATGCGGTGCCTGGTCCTGACGACGGAGAAGCGTCCGCCGGAACTGATCGATGCGGACATCAAGGGCTTGCCGAAGGACGACGTCCCGGTCGAAGGAAGGCCGGAGCCTGAGGATCGCGACGATCGCCCGGATCGACGCCGACGCAGCCTGAGCGACGAGCCGCTGGCGATTCCCGCGTACGATGATCCCATCGGCCGGGCCGACTGAGACACGTGAGGACCCGCTCTCAAAAGGGGCCCTGCCGACCCGAGAAGGAATGCGTGGGGCGGCCCGACGGCTCGGGGATTCCCTCGGGCACGATGCGCCGCGCGGCGCGCACGACAAGGGATGGATGACGATATGGCAAGCTACAACAAGATTCTGCTGCTGGGCAATCTGACGCGCGACCCACAGCTTTCCTACACGCCCAGTCAGACTGCGGTGGTGGATTTCGGCCTGGCGACGAACCGCAAGTGGAACGCCCAGGACGGGAGCCAGCGCGACGAGACCTGCTTCGTGGATTGCCGTGCGTTCGGACGGATGGCGGAGAACATCAACAAGTTCTTCAAGAAGGGCCGTCCGATCTTCGTGGAAGGCCGGTTGTCCTTTGATCAATGGACCGGCCAGGACGGCGTCAAGCGGAGCAAGCACCGCGTGACCGTGGAGAATTTCACGTTCCTGCCCGGCACGGGGGCCGGCGGCGGACCCGCCGACCAGCAGTTCGACCCCGGCGCCGGTGGCGGATACGACGAGTCGGGACCCGCCGGGCCAGGGCGGCCGGCCGGGCCCGTGCCCAATGATGAAATACCGTTTTGATCGTTGACTATGAGGTAAGATATGGCGATGCGACCAAGAACACAAAGGACAGGACAACAGAAGACGACCAGGAGAAGAAGTGGATTTGCCGGCGCGCGAGAGCAGACGCAGTGCCGATTCTGCCGGGGCGGGATCAAGTACATCGACTACAAGGACATCGACACCCTGCAGAAGCTCCTGACCAACCGCGGCAAGATCTACTCGCGCAAGCGAAGCGGGAACTGCGCCGGCTGCCAGCGCAAGGCGAAGCTCGCGATCAAGCGGGCGCGCTTCATGGCCCTGCTGCCCTACACAGCCTAAACCGAATTTACCAAGGGGTTCTGATATGAAAGTATTACTCTGCGAGGATATCAAGAAACTGGGCTGGCTCGGCGACGTGGTGGAGGTCAACGTGGGTTATGCCCGGAACTACCTGCTGCCTCAGGGCCTGGCCAAGGTGGCGACCGAGGGGAACATTCGCGCCATCGCCAAGGAGAAGGCCAAGCGAGCGGAACAGCGATTGAAGGAGCGCAAGCAGCTCGAGAAGGCGGTGGCAGCCGTCAACGGCGCCGAGGCCGTCCTGGCCGCGAAGGCCAACGAGCAGGGCGTGCTCTTCGGGTCCGTGACCGAGGCCATGATCGCCGCCAACCTGCGGTCGCAGGGCTTCGAGGTGGCCGACGAGATCGTCAAGCTGCCCGAGCACATCAAGCAGATCGGCACGCACGAAGTGACCCTGCGGTTTGCGGAAGACCTCACGGCGACCGTCCGCGTCGTCGTGGTCTCCGAGCAAGCCGAAGAAGCGCCGAAGGAAGAGACGCCGCAGGAGCCTCCGCAGGCGTGAGTGGTTGAAACGACGGACAGAGGACGGAGAACCCGAGCGTCTGCGTCCTCTGTCCTGTACCCTCTGGGAATCCCACCTCGACGAAGCCCCCATGGGCTCATGCCGCGCGAAAAGCGACAATTCAGGAATTTCCGAACTGGCGAGAGATTGCCGCGTATCGTACTGTGATGCGATGAGAAGAGAACCGGGTCCCCGAAGGATGCACAAGATCGGGGGACCGGATGTGCCCTGCTGAAACGGAGGACGGGCTGGTGCGCGTTCGGTGCCAAGCTGGGATGTGGCGCCGAACGCGGGAAAGGGGGTACAGTCGCGGTTGGATTCGCGGCGAAAACAGATCGTCAAACCCTACCCTTGGATTCGGCTTGCATTCCCAAATCATGCCTCTCTTTCTGAGATGGCCACCGCGGGCCGAGCGCCTGCGGCGAGGACGTAGCCATCCACAGGGCCTCCAACCAAAAGGCTGCGAGTTGCACAGGCTCGTAGCCTTTTACTCTGTCGGCGCAGGCGCGGAGGTCGCGGAGTTCACGTTCCGTCCGGAACACGGATCGTTCACCCCATCGGCAATCAGGTCGGGGAATGGGTGAGCGGTCTGGACGGAAGGCAGCCTGGAGGGATTGAGCAGGGTGTTGCAGGGCCTGATCCTCGTCGCTCCCTACAAGTTAACTCGCGTTAAACGACGTAAGATGAGGCCCTGCAACAGCTTGCAGAGAGAATGGTAGTGGACAGGGTAGGAATCGAACCTACGTAGGCTTACGCCAATGGGTTTACAGCCCATCCCCTTTAGCCGCTCGGGCACCTGTCCGAGTATCCAGCCGCAACCATCGCGACCAGACCATCATTAGACCGCAAAAGGCCGGCTGTGTCAACGGCCAAAGGTGGATTTTTCAGGCTCATCCGGTTCCTGCGCGCTTTCGTGATCCAGGCGCGCCCGAAGCGGTCGTGCAAGGGAGGTTTGGGGACAGGTCCCCAAGAACCATCGAAGTACGCGAAAACCGGATGAGCCTGTTTTCCCTTGTCTGGTCGGAATCGCTGTGCCACAATGGCGCGCGAGGCACGCGCTCGCACATCGCAGCAAGGCCCGGCCTGGCAGGACGCACACTGGATTCGGAAGGTCAAATGGGTGATAAGGCGCCGAAGGAAATCGTGACGGAGACCCCGGAAGGTTCCGCCTGTCCTGCGCCCCCGACGGGCGAAGGCGCCCATGCGCCCTTGTGGGATGCGGATTACCAGAACTACGTCGCGGAGCACCGGGCATTCTTCGACAAGGTGGCGGGCCAGTGGGATGGCTGGCACCGGCGCAACGCGGGTTATCATCGGCAGATCCTGCGCCAGTATCGGTTCCTGATCGCCCCCGGCGCTCGGGTCCTGGAGGTCGGCTGCGCCACAGGCGAGCTGCTGGCCGGACTGGCGCCCGCGAGCGGCGTGGGAATCGACATCAGTCCCGAGATGATCGAGTCCGCCAAGCGCAAGTTCGAAGGCAGGGGCATCGAGTTCATCGCCTCGCCGATCGAGGAGTGGTGTCCGGACGGCCGGCAGTTCGACTACGTCATCCTGTCGGATGTCGTGGGCCTGCTGCGCGATATCGAGCTGGTGTTCCACCGCCTCCGCGCCTGCTGCCATTCGAGGACGCGACTGATCCTCAACTTCCACAGCCAGGCGTGGATGCCCGTCTTCACCGCGGCGCAGAAGCTGAAGCTCAAGGCGCCGTCTCCCCGCGTCAACTGGGTCACTCGCGAAGACGTCGCGGGCCTGCTCCGCCTGGCGGGCTTCGAGCCGTTTCGCGCGTTCTCTCGCATCCTGATCCCGACGCGGATTCCCGTGGTCCGCACGCTGGCCAATCGGATCTTCGCGCGATTCGTTCCGTTCAAGTGGTTCTGCATCAGCAACTTCGTGGTCGCCCGCGTCCCGATGGCTCCGTTCCAGCGTCCGCCGCGAGTGTCGGTCGTGTGCCCGTGCCGGAATGAAGCCGGTCATATCGAGCGGGTCGTGTCCCGCGTCCCGCAGATGGGCGCGGGCACCGAGCTGGTCTTCGTCGAGGGCGGGAGCCAGGACGACACCTACGAGCGGTGCCTGGCGGCCCAGCGCGATCATCCCGAGCTGGATATCCAGGTCGTCAAGCAGACGGGCAAGGGCAAGGGCGACGCGGTCCGCCTGGGCTTCTCGAAGGCCTCCGGCGACGTCTTCATGATCCTTGATGCCGACATGACGGTCCCGCCCGAGGACCTGACTCGTTTCTACCGCGTCCTCGCCAGCGGGATCGCGGAGTTCGTGAACGGCTCGCGCCTGGTCTATCCGATGGACAAGAAGGCCATGCGGTTCCTGAACCTCTGTGCCAACAAGTTCTTCGCGTGGGCGTTCAGCGCCATCCTGGAGCAAGGGGTCAAGGACACCCTGTGCGGCACGAAGGTCCTGCTCCGCAGCGACTACGAGCGAATCGCGGCCGGCCGCGCCTACTTCGGGCACCTGGACCCGTTCGGGGATTTCGACCTGCTGTTCGGAGCGGCCAAGCTCCACCTGAAGATCCAGGACCTGCCCATCATCTACCGGGACCGGAGCTACGGGACGACGAACATCAGCCGCTTCCGGCATGGCTGGATGCTCCTGAGAATGGCGGCACGAGGTCTCTGGCGTCTCAAGTGCGGGTAGTGCGTGACATGGCGGACCGGAATCCCTCCAACGACTACTTACAGGAACTGCTGCACCAGCGTAAAGCGTGGGACCGCAAGGCCTCGCTCCGCGCGATCTATCACATCTGGTATCAGCGGATCGTGGAGTCGCTCGCTCCTCTGGATCCGACGGTCGAAATCGGCTCCGGCTGCGGCAACTTCAAGGCGTATTGTCCTCGCGTGGTGGCGACGGACGTGGTCCGCGCCCACGAGTCCATTGACCGCATGGTCGATGCCCGGGACCTGCCGTTCGGCGAGCGCCAGGTCGGCAACTTCGTCCTGATCGACGTGCTGCACCATCTGTCCCGCCCGCTGCAATTCCTGCGGTCCGCCCAGAAGGCGCTCTCGCCGCAGGGACGGATCGTCATCCTGGAGCCCGCGGGCACGCCCTTCGCGAGACTCATCTGGAGATGCTTCCATCACGAGCCCTTCGACGCTCGTCAGGACCTCTTCGGGGAAGCCTGGCAGGCCTGGCCTTGCGAGGAGCGCGAAGCCTTCAGCAATATGGCGATTGCGACGATCCTGTTCCGCGACCGGCGGGAAGAGACGCTGAAATGCCTGCCTGAGCTGTCGCTGCGCTCGATGGAATACTCGGACTTCGTCGTCTGGCCCGCGACGGGCGGATTCAGCTACTTCGGCTTCATGCCCGCCCGCCTGGTGTCCCCGCTGCACAGACTGGAGCACCGTCTGACCTCGTGGTGCGCCTCCCGCCTGACGGGCCTCCGCGTCCTGATCGTCCTGGAGAAGAGGCCGGAGGCCCACTGATCCACGAAGTCGGGCGACCGTCCCCGCCATCCAATCAGCGGGGTCCTTGTCTCGTGGACGCAGACCCCGCCGGGATCTCAGGATGTACGCCGCGCCGGTCGGGTCACTTGGCTGAGTGCCCGAAGGCGATATCGTCGATGAAGACGATGCCGGTCCCGCCCGGAGCAGTGGCGGTCTTGTCGCCGAGGGTGATGACCATCTTCTTGACCTTGGCGAAGTTCACGTCTGCGAAGTCGCTCATCGGGATCGTCCACTGTGTCCAGTCGGGCTCGGTCGCCGCGGTGGCGCTGCTGACTGTGGAGTTCCTGCCCGCGCTGTCCACGACGGTCAACGACATGTTCACCGCGTCGTTGTACAACGGGCTGTTGATCAGGACGCCTTGCCACGAACCCGTGACATCGCCCGTCGTGGCGATGTTGTCGAACTCGAAGACGCGATCCTCGCCGGCCATGGTGGACACGGCGCACAGACCGATCTGGACAGGGGCCGTCATCGGGATGGTGACTGCGCCCACGGCCGACCAGGTCTTGTTGTCGGCGGACGCATAGCCCGTGAACAGGTCGCCGGATCGGTTGATCTTGACCCAGTAGGGCGGCGTCACGACCTTGATGATGTCGTTATTGCCTGATGCGCCGTTCGTGGTCTGGCGGTACTGGAAGTTGGCGCCGTTTCCGCCGCCGCCGGTGATGACCATCATGGCGTGAGTGGAGCCGCCGTTGAGGCTGTCGCGGATCATGACGCCGCCTTTGGCCCATGTGCTGGAGCCGGTGCCGTTGCTGACCACGCGGGCGACCATCGTGCCGTCGCCGGTGAGGGTCTTGAAGGCGTAGACGAACTCATCGGAATTGCCCCAGATATCCGCGCCTTTGCCGACGAGGGTCATCTTGCCTGCGGTTTCCGTCACCGTCACGGCGGTGATCGCCGGGTGACCCCGGACCCAGAGGCTCAGCTCGGTTGCACCGTGGACGGACCAGTCCTGCACCGGGTCGAATTCCCGCTCGGCCTCGCTGTAGAACGGCACCCCGGTCCTCTCGTATTGGGTGCCCTCTCGGAATGTGCCGTCGTTGTCATACGTCAGCGGCATGGACTGCTTGCCGCCGTGGACGATGCTCGTCTCGGCGAACGGGACGCCGTCATGGCCGACCTGCGAGCCGCTGGCGCCGGTAGCCATGCCGTCGAGCCAGGCATGCCAGATGGTCTCTTCCCCGTCTGCGTTGTCGGTGTAGCTCTCGAAGTCGTCAATCGACTCATACTCCCGCGAGGTGAAGCTCCAGACGTCGCCTTCGCAGGTTTCGTCGTCGCCCACCTCATCGACCTTCCAGTAGTAGGTGGTCCCGAAGGTCAGGGAGGCGGGCGTATAGCGATGGTCGGTCACGGTCACGGGCGCCACGGTCCCCTCGGCTACCGCGTTGGCGTCGGCGTCGAGGTAGACTTCATGCGAAGCCGCCTTGCGTCCGGGTCGCCAGTTGAGCGTCGCAGCGAGATCAACTCCCGCGGCGCCGTCCGGCGGAGCGGGCTCGAAGGCCTGCACCGGGACATAGAAGAACCGCACCTCGCTGAGGCTGGCGACGGCCGCCGACGGGGAAGGGTTCCACACGGCGTTGATGGTCAGTCGGACGTGCTTGGCGCTGACGCCGGCGAAGCTGACGACGGTGTTGGCCTTGTACGTCGGCGTACCGGTCCCTTGGGCGAATTCAGGCACATTCTCCAACGGCGTCCAGGTCTGCCCGTCGCTGGAATACTCGATGGCGACCGTCTTGGCCCCCCACCCGATCCATGCTTCGACCTGGGAGTTGGCGTTCCACACCCACAGCTCGTGCAGCACGTATTCCTTGTCGAAGGTGTACTGGATCCAGGCGGGCATGGCCTGGACGATCCACATGTCGTCCATGTCGATGGAGTGCTGGTCGTCCACGAGTCCGGAGCCGTCGATGGTCGCGGTCGCAGGCGAGGTGGTGTTCTGTCCGGAGGCCGTGACCGTCAGCTTGGTGATCGGGTACACGTACGGCTCCGCGGTGAAGCTCCAGATGTCCCCTTTAGTAACGGTGTAATCGGGGGCCGCGTTGACCTCGTCGATTCTCCAGTAGTAGACCTGGCCATATTCGAGCGGATTGTCGAGCGCGAACCGGGTTTCCGCCTGGCCCTGGCTCGCCAGGACGCCTCTCGGATCGGACGTGCTGGCTGTGCCGACATCCTCGATGACCGCGCCGAAGTAGACGTCATGGGTCGCCGCGCGGTCGCCCGGCTTCCAGCTCAGACCGGTATCACGAGGCACGTCCGTCGCGCCGTCGGCGGGCTCGGGCTCCGACGCGGACCAGACCGTGCTGTCCAGCAGCGGAGGCTGCTCGCCCACGTGCACGCGGTCCACCCAGACCTTGGATGCGACGTCGGCGCCCTTCATCGACCACCACTGCCCCTTGAGCATGAGGTACATCGTCGCGATCCAGTTCGGGTGGTGCGCCATGTTGTCGTCGTTGTGCGTGTACTCATAGAGGAAGGTCTGGGGCTCCGTCGTGAGAGCGGGTCGTTCCAGAACGATGTCGACCCAGGTGGGGACCTCGGGCTTGTACAACTGGATCAGGATGACCATTTCCCTTTCCTTGTCCGCCTTGGCCGTCACGCCGATGGGGTATTTCTTGCCTCGCTCGAACTTGAGATTCCCCTGCGCGATCCCGATGCTCGCCACGGAAGGATCGGTCACGTCGATTCGTGCCGCGTTGGCGCCCGACAGGCGGGCGTCCGACACCACGTCCGCCGTGAAGCCCGCTCCGCCATACAGGAACCAGGAGTCGAGGCCGCTGTCGAACTCGGCGTTTCGGATTTGGTTCTGCTGGCCCCAAGCGAGGTGTCCGGGACCTGCAAGCAACAGCACCAGAAGAGTCAGATGGGCACGCGCGCTGTTCATCGAAAGCCTCCTTCCTCAATAGGATTCACGTAGTCGCCAATCGGATTCCCGATTGCACGCCATAAACCCACGTTTGCGACAGGAGTGGAATACCGGTTCCCTATATGCGGTTCATGCTACCGCTGCGGGAGGATTTGTCAAGGCTGTCGTCAGACCGTCGGCGCCCCCGGCGAGCGCCGATTCTCCATGCGATTACTGCACGCTCGCCTGGCCTGCCTTGTAGGTTTCCGCGGCGTTGGTCTTTGGCGTGGCTCCCGTGGCCGAATCCACGTGGATTTGCGTGGGGCCGACGATCGCCTGGAGCAGCGTCTTGTTGTCCACGGGCACCGGCCCGGCGACCAGCTCTGGCGTGTTGTACACGCAGTAGCACGAGTCGTAGAACGACGGGCTCCTCTGCGGCAGGACGAACGGCTTGCCCATCCGCCCGTCCGCATCGACGTGGCTGATGAACGCCCGGGTGAACAGTCCGCCTTCTCTCTTGCTGCTGAACACGATCCACCGGCTGTTGCTCGACCAGCTATGCCAGGCGTCCGCGTAGTCGCTGTTGATCGTCGCCTTGCGATACGCGCCGGTCTGGAGGTCCATCAAGTAGAAATCGCTGGTCGGCTGGTAGATGGGGAAACAGCCGTACTCGGCCATGCAGAACAGCAGGAACCGCCCGTCCGGCGACACGCGCGGCAGCAGGATGCTCAGCCCGGTGTCCGCGGCACGGAGCACAGTCTCCAGCTCGCCCCAGCGATCAGTATCGAGGTCGTAGCCGATCCGCATCAGATCGTATTGGACTTCCCGGTACCGCGCGGGCGGCACCGTCGTCGTGCCCTCCCACAGCAGCGGCGCACTGCAGAAGTACAGGACCTTCCCGTCCGGCGTCCACGCGGGATAGGTCTCCAGACGCTTCTTGTCGGCGAGGGCCGGCGCGGTCTTGACCTTGGCTCGCTCGACGTCATAGCAGAAGATCGCCGAATCCAGATCGACCACGTCGTGGATCTCCTCCCGGGCGGTGTGGAAGAACTGGCGGACGTCGTTGACGGAGTACGTGACGAGCTTGCCGCTGGGATGCCAGGCGGTGTAGCCGAACTTCTCGCCGATCTTGTCAACCCGGCCGTTGTGGCCGTGCAAGGTGGCGCTGGGCAGCGAGACGCTCCGCATGCCGAGCAGGATCGGGTCGGGACGGTTGTTCAGGAACGTGTGGCAATGGGCACACCCGTTCCCGAACGAGGTCGTGTCGAGCACTTCCGTGTCCTCGAAGCTCTCGATGTCCCGCTGACGGATGCACATGGGCTTGGGAAAATAGGACGACGGGGTCATGTATCGGTAGACGAGATAGGGGTCGATGGGCTCCGTCGCGATGGCGATGACGAGCGGCTGGTATCGGCTCCAGGTCCCATCGCCCGCCTTCACGCTGACCTCGATACGCAGCTCGTTGCCGGCGTTGCGGGTCAGCAGATCTCGCCACTTGCCCCTGGGAATCTCGATCTTGCCCGTCCTGCTGGCGATTTCGATGGTCCCGCCTGCGACGGAACGAATCGTCGCGTGGTACCTCCTGCCCGGCTCGCGAATCGCGAAGTTCAACGGCGCGAGGTTGGGCGGGATCACGGCGCCGTCGCAGTCCGGCGCGACATGCGGCTGTCGGGACACCGCGACGACGGACCCCGGCGTCTCGTCCCTGCAAGAACCCGCCGGCAGGGCCGCCGCCAATGCCAGCACGGCCCAGCGCGTCGCCATCCACCTGCTCGATCTCATCGTCACGTCCCAAGGCCAACCATGGATCACGCTCTCTTGCCTTTCCCCCAGGCAGCCGTTGGATTCCCGGGGCGGCATCCGCTATGATACACCATGCCTGGGCCGGATGCACGGCCCATCGCGACATGTGGGAACCAGGGGTCTTCGGCAACCGGCCGGAGCCTCCGGCAGACAAGGATCACGAGAATGGCTCGGGAGAGCATACTGGATCATCGCAGGCTTGAATCAGGCCTGTCGGCCGCCGTCTTTCTGGGGCTCTTCGTGTACCTGTGGAAAGGGATCGAGCCTCACCTGCTGTACTACGGGTTCGGCGTGTTCGCCGCGCACCCGATCGTTTCTCTGGACGGCTCCTTTCTTCGCGACACGCTCAGCACTCCCGGCGGGCCGGCCGGCGCCCTGGCCGCCCTCCTGGCGCAGAGCTACGCCTGGTCGTGGCTCGGCGCCCTGACCATCGCCGCTCTCCTGGGCGTGCTGTTCCTGGGCATCCGGCGCCTGCTGCGGCTCGGGCGAGCGGAGAGGTTCAGAGACCTGGCCTGGGTGCCGGCCCTGCTCGCGATGACGGTCTATAGCTTCTACTACGAGAATCCGCTGCCGGCGCTGCTGGCCGTGACACTGTCCGTCTGGGCCGCGATCCTCTACGCCGGACTGCCGACCAAGACCTTGCCCAGTCGGGCGGTGTGGTTCGGGGTGCTCTTCGCGACGCTCTATTGCCTGGCCGGCGCCTCCGCCCTGGTCTTCGCGGGCATTGCCTGTGTCACCGAGGCCGTGCTGCATCGCAGGATCAAGCTGGCGCTCGTGCAGGCGGTTCTGGCGGCCGGCGGGGCTCTCGTCCTGGGTCGATTCGTCTTTGGCCTGGCGCTTTCGGCGATCTGTACCGCGGGCACGCCCTGGGAGCCGGACAAGGCCCTCAAGCTCTCGCCCCTGGCCAACTGGCTCGTATTCGTTCTGTACGCGTTCGTGCCCAGCCTGATTCTGGTCGCGTTCCTCGGCCAGGTCCTGACGGAGGCTGAAGCCAGGAAGTCCGCGCCACATTCCCGCCGCAGAGAGACTCCGCGATCTGCCGGCAAGCCGGCGCAGGCCTTTTGGCGACGATCCGGGCCTTGTCTGGGGGTGGCCCTGCGGATGCTCGCGGTGGCCGGCGCCGCGGCCCTGTGCCTGGCGTTCTCGCGAACGCACGTCCGTTACGAGCGGACTCTGCACTACCACGCCCAGCAGCGGGACTGGGACGCAGTCCTCGCCCTCGCCGCCCGGATGCGGGGCCGGCATCCACTCACGCCCGCCGGCGTCTTCGACATCAATCGGGCGCTGGCCCACCAGGGCCGTCTCGGCAGCGAGCTGTGCGCCTTCCCCCAGGACGATGTCAAGATGTTGTTCATCACGTCCGAGCGGCTGCCGGGCCGCGTGATCCACGCGAAGTCACTCGAACTGTACCTGGACCTCGGCTATCTGAATATGGCGGAGAAGAACGCCTATGAGCTGCTCGCGCAGGAAGGCCCGTCGCCCCGCATTCTCGAGGCGATGGTGAGGGTCCACCTGGCCAAAGGGCAGTACGAGGCCGCTCGGGTCGTCCTTCAGGCCCTCCGCAAGTCCGTGGGCGGCCGGCGGTACGTGCGCAGATGGGAACCCGTCGTGGCCGACCCCGCGCGGGCCCAGACCGATCCGCTCATCCAGTCCTGGCGCCGGGTGAGAAACACGCGGGACGACACGTCGATCGCGATCTCGCCCGCGGCGCTGGCCAACCTGCTGCTGGACCATCCCGGCCATCGCCTGGCGTTCGAGTATCTCATGGCGTGCCATCTGCTCCGAGACGAGCGGGCGGAGCTCATCGGCCGCCTGCCTATGCTCAGGCCGCTCGGCTATACGCAGCTCCCGCGCCACTACGCGGAGGCCCTGCTGGTCCAGTCCCTCAGGACCGGGACGCCCGTCGATCCGCAGGGCTGGACCCTCGACCCGGACCTGCAACGCCAGTTCCAGGACATCCGCACCATCGTGACACAATCCCGCGGCGACGACCGCATGGTGTACGACACGCTCGTGCCCAAGTATGGGGACACCTACATGTTCTACAGCATGTTCCACCTGTGCGGCCTCAAGTGATGCGTGCGGAAGAGAGAAGGTGAGAAGGTTGGAGGGGTAGGGGGGCTGTCCCCACCGCTCTTTTTCGACAGCGACCTGCGACAATTCCCACGAAGGGCATTCCAGCCACACCTGCCCTCGACCCCGATCAGGGGGAAAGCGGGAGGCCGGGGCTCCCCCGTGCGACGATGGATCATAGGCTGGACTCCGCCGGTCATCTCGTTTTTTTGCATTTTTGTATAGACAGTCGGTCTTGTATAGTTTACTATAGACCACACTGCGTGCGGGGCGGCGCCGTGCGGACCGGCGCGTCGCACCCGACGGACGACTTGGAAACGGAAGGGAGACACGATGGCGAAGACCGACGGCTGCCACAATTGCGTTTACGGCTGGCGGGACGGGGGACTCTGGATGCGGACGCTCTTCTCGGGCTTTCCCGCGGGACCGATGTGCGCCAACCACTCGGACACGCCCGGCGTCATGCGGGAAATCCGCGGCGGGCCCTGCCGAAACTACCGGAGAAGACCGCCCGAACCTGACGCCCAGGCCCAACGCATCGTCCTGACCAACGGCATGGTCGCCTACGTGGACGCCTGCGACTACGACCAGCTCAGCCGGTACAAGTGGCGACTCGTCAGCGGCGGCTACGCAGGCCGATACGAAAGCCGCAAGTGCGTCCTCATGCACCGCCAGATCATGAATCCGCCCGACGGCATGCAGGTCGATCACATCCGAGGCAACCGCCTGGACAAAACGCGAGCCAACCTCCGCGTCTGCACGCCCGCCGAGAACGCCCGGAACCGCGCCAAGAACGCGGGTTCCTCCTCCCGATACGTCGGCGTCTTCTACAACAAGCAGCGCAGCCGCTGGATCGTACTGATCCGCGTCGAGGGCAGGTACCAGTTCGTCGGCTCGTTCGACGACGAGGAGGAAGCCGCCCGCGCCTACGACCGTGCGGCGGTCGAGCGCCTCGGCGAGTTCGCCAGATTGAACTTCCCCGAGGAATGGCCGCCCGAACGGCGGAACGCCGCGAAGAGAAAAGGTAAGAAGGGGAGAAGGTCGGAAGGCAAGAAGGCCATGGCTCACGCGGAGACGCAGGGACGCAGCGGTCCGGAACGACGAGAGGGGATCAGAAGGTCATTGGGTGAGAAGGTGGGAGACCAAGGTGGAAAGTCTTCCCGAGCCACAGGTCACAAACCACGGTCCGCCGCTCCAAAGGGGCGCAAGATCCGGCGACCGCGGTAGGGTGGGCTGTGCCCACCGTCTTGCTCACACAGAGGCGCTGGGACGCAGAGAAGAGGGTCTCGACACGGATTCACCCGGAGGGACACGGATTCAACTCGGTCATTGCGAGCGACAGCGCGGCAATCCCTCTTGGTCCTTCCCGCGGAAGCGGGAATCCAGGTGTAGGGTGGGCTGTGCCCACCGTCTTGCTCACACAAAGACAGTGAACTTTCGTACTTTTCTTGAGGCATCATGCGGCCCTTGAGAGGGCTTCCAGAAGGACGTCGGTCTTTTTGTCATGTCCGAATCGTTTGCCGAACATCGATTTTATTCGTTGGCTCCA
>Ga0116143_10002532_pt1 | contig 19733 bp, 19 predicted proteins | sample AD_UKC034_MetaG_FD_89745 | JGI IMG/M metagenome (GOLD analysis project Ga0116143, IMG submission 89745) | Active sludge microbial communities of municipal wastewater-treating anaerobic digesters from USA - AD_UKC034_MetaG | ecosystem: Engineered > Bioreactor > Anaerobic > Digestate | place: USA...
ATGCTTTTTTTACAGTCAAGATGTCCGCCCCGAAGTCTATTTCTAATGTTTTGTAATAGTCTTTCATTGTACCGCTGTTTGTTTAAGGTTACACACAACGGTTTTTGGCTTGGCGAAGTGGCGGATTATTAGCACAAAACTTCATTTGAAAAACTGAACTTGAACCTTGCACTAAACTGTCATAGAAGCACGTCCCCAGCCATTTTGCCAAACCAATGTTAGCACTTCGCCCTTCTTTTCTGTCGCGGTTGTTCGTTGTCATTTCGTGTCAGTCTTGTTGCGTTGGATTGGTGGCTCTTTTGCTGTTTTTTGCTTGGCTTTGTGCGGTTGGAATAACTGCAAATGTGCCACCAAATGCGTTGGCTATTTTAAATAAATTTCATCTCTTACATAAGTGTTGTTGAGCCAAAAACAGTGTTTCGTATATTCTTTTGCTTTCGTCAATTTGTCTTTGGTCGGCAAAGGATAAGTGTCTGCTGCGTTTGTGGCGTGTGGTCTTACGTGTGATACTGAATTGAATGATTTGTTTGGAAAATTTGTGTAACGTGTCGTCCCGATTACTTCTTTCACGATTTTACCTTTTGAAACAATTTCTTTTGTTTTTGCCCAAACTTTTTCTGCTTTAAGAATGTCAGCATAAGGCATATTCCAAAACTTAACTTTTCTCAAAACCAATTGCTCGTTTTCAAATTGAAAAAACACGAACAAAAACTTATGTTCTAAAATGTCTTTGAAATTGGAGTCGTCCCATTCTTCAGTTACGATTTCTTCGTATTTGAAATTTGGAAACGAAATATCTTCTTTTGGTAAATTGTTTTCTTTTAGTCTTACAGTTTTCACAATAATTTCAGCTTTTTCAAACTCTTCAATTTCTTTGTCGAGTTCAATTCCTAAAATTGCTTTTGTAAGATTTGCATAGAAGCTCTTTGCAGTTATATTTAATTCAACACCTGTAGATGCAAGTATTTCCTCAATCGTCTTTCCGTAATAGGGTTTGAATTTAGCAATTACAATTTCTTCTATAGTCTGCTTTTTGGCAACCGCTACTGATGGAATTAATTTGCCGTAAACACCTGTTGCGTCATTTGCAATTGAAGCAATAATATGATTTACATAACCTTGTTTTAGTGAGTAAGCTCTTTGTTTGGCTGGAATATCGCTAAAAGGTTGTTTCCGAACTGATGATGCGTTTGCACCTTTTGTGCAAGCACCCAAATAAAAAGTATCACCTTCTGAAAGTTCGTGTGCTTTTCCGTCAGCAATTTTTTGTTTGATTAACTCCCAATCCTTTTTTATTATTTCTAAGTCTGTGCTTGGAAAATTCCACTCGTCAACAAGTTTTATTAGGTAATCTAAAATGTCATAACCCGCTTGATGTAAATAGAAAATCAAAAGAATATTTGCGTTCTTTTTCCAAAAGTCGCTGTCCTCAAATTGTTGATTTACAACTTCTAGGTAGTTGATAATGTTTAATACCAATCGTTCTTTTGAACGATATTCATTGTTCTTTAACTGTTTTAAAGGAGAGGTTTTGAGTTCCATACCAATTTCAAAGAAGTCTGCTTCTGATTTGGAGTTTGGATCATAACCAAAATAAAACTTCTCAAGTATCTGTCCGAAGTTTCCTTTACCTGTGTAGTTATGCTGTAATATTATAGGGTCGCAAATCTCTCTTAAAGTTTTTCCTTTAAGCAACTTTGCATAATCAATGACTGATTTTTTATCTTTCGAATTGTAAGGTAGTTTATTGGCCATTCGCATCAGCTATTATTTCAAAATCTAAAATATTTTCTTGATTATTAAACGAATAGCATACAAGTTTTGCATTCTTCCATTCAGCAGACACAGATGGCCTAACTCCGTGAATAAATCTCCTTTCCACAATTTGATTAAAGTGCAATAATGCATCTTCTGTATAACCAGCCCCAATCATAAAAGCTTGTATCATACTATAATCTCCATAGGCGTATTCATTTTTAACCCAATCAACATATTTCATTAGTTGTAAAATATCTTGAGTATCAATAATTCCCTTTTTTATTTCAACCACTAGATAGTGAGAGATTGTTGGGTTTTGGTTTTGGATAAATTTATAGCCAAAAACGTCCATTTTATCCATATAATCAATTGGCTTAAATGGTGATGCGATTACTTGATGTGTCAAATAATCCCAATTACCAAATATATCTATTGTTGCTTGGTGATTAGAAGTTAATTGAAATATTAATGCCGCTTCAATGGCCATTTCGTGTTTTAAACTGCCATCGATATTATTTATGGTGTTTAAAAAAGGGGCTACAGAAAAACTATAAGCATTATTATGAATTGTCTTATTTCTTATTTCATTGTGAAAAGCAATGTAATTGCTATGAAATGTGTTTTGAGCATCTGGATTGTCAACAGCATTTATGTTTCTCCTTAATAGTATATTTTTAAATGCTTGATTTTCTTCATCTGAAAATTTAATGAAACTCAATTTCCAAAAAGCACGTAAAATCTTAAAACTGCTTGGGGATGATGCTAAAATTTCATCCATATCAATCCCGTTTCTAAAAAATAATGGAAATGGAATAAATGTGCAAATGAATCTACTATTTAAACTTTCATCATTCCCTAAATCTAAAAGTAAACTTTCTTGAATGTCCTCATAGTTTTGAACTGTTGGAAAATTGGCATTAGGGTAGTTTAAAAACTTACATTGGTTATTAATGTTAACAAGTGAACCAATGCCGTAAATTTTTCTTTTGATAAAAAAATACACGTTATCTCCCTCTTTCATTGAGCAATAATCAGCAAATGTGCCTTCGTGATGAATTCCCCATACATTGCCTGGCTCTGATAATCTTGTGGAATAAATACCTTTGTTTATACAATCGATTAATGAATCTTCATTATCTAGACTGAATAGGAATCCTGCCATATTTTTTTCTTTTGATTAATTTTGATGTTAAGTTCTATTCCAATTTTTTCAATTACTCCGACAACTAATGCATTGCCCATAAAAAAGGCTCTTTTTGTATCTGATACTCCTTCAAGTTTTGTGTGGTCGTCTGGAAACATATTTAAACGTTCAAGTTCAACTGGTGAAAGTCTTCTGTAACCTTTTGGAGTTTGGATTACGTGTTTAAATCTTGATGGTGATTTTCCACCTTCACCGGTAATAATTGTTCTTGAGGGTTTGTCTAATGGGTCTGGGAAAATCATTCCACCTTCACTGTAATGATACTCAAAGCCTTGTGCGTTTTTTCGCATTTCCTTTTTTGGACCTTTTAGATAAATCCATTTGTCAAGGTCATTTTTGTCAATGTAAAATTCTGATGTCACTTCTCCGTTTTGGATTAGGTCTTTTAAAATTGTGAAATTTCCATCATAGTTTGGTTTTGTCTTAAGAGTTGTAACCAAACCGTTTATCATTAATCCTGTATTTTCAAAAAGTCCTGTTGTTCCGTTTTTGTTGAAGTTTTCAGAAATTGAAACAATATCGCCTTTGAGTTTAAATTCAGTAGGAAATAACGAATTTTCAGAGGTTACGGGGAAAGCTTCCGCTAAAGTTCCCTCCTCTAAAATCCATTCACTAGGAGTAACTTCTTTTATACTTTCGTAAATACTAGTTCCTTGCAAATAAGCCAAAATAAAAACTCTTCTTCGTCTTTGAGGCATTCCAAAATCCGCTGCATTTATAACTCTCCATTCTACAGCATAGCCCAATTCATTTAAACTTTGTAAGATAATAGCAAAGTCTCGTCCTCGTTGACCCGATGGAGAAATAAGAAGTCTGTCAACATTTTCAAGGAATAAATACTTTGGTTTATTTACTTTTTCTGAAATTATTTTGTGAATACTCCACCACAAAACTCCTTTCTTGCCGATTAGTCCTTTTGAGTTCTTTAAGGTTGTAGCAACTGAATAGTCTTGACAAGGAAAGCCACCTACCAACAAATCGTGGTCAGGAATGCTCGAAACATCAACTTGAGCAATGTCTTCATTAGAATGTCCGTTTTTTCCAAAACGATTTTCATAAACCAAAGAAGCGTGTTGCGTTTTTGTCGATGGTTCCCACTGGTTGCTCCAAACCACTTTGTAAGGTGATTTTAGCGATTTTTTATATCCTGATGATGCAGATTTTCCTTTCCATCCTTCAAGTCCAAGACGAAAGCCACCTACGCCTGCAAATAATTCTACGACTTTAATTTCATTTTCCATTGTGAACAGTTTTTAGGTATTTCACTTTTTCCTCAGCAACTTTTAAGATACTTAGATCTGCTTCTTCGTCAAGAATTTTATAAGCGATAACATCACTTAAAAAATCATTCTGCAATTCTTTTTCGTCAACTTTAAAAAAGTCCGCAACTTGCTTAATAATTTGCTTTGTCGGCTGTCTTTCGTTGCGTTCAATCTTTGCTAAAAGCGAAGTGTCAATACTAATTTGTTCTGAAACAAATTTCAAAGTCAAGCCCGCTTCTTCTCTTAGATGTCTAAGATGTTCTCCAAATGATTTTGTCTGCTTAATTGTTGCCATATTGGTCAAATAATGTCCAAAAATAAGTATAATAATTTTATGGACAAAAAAAGTCCAAAGAAGTTTTCAACAATGTTTGGGTGGTGGGTGGGCTTGGGTGTGTCGGGCAAAATTAAATGTGCTGTTTGGGGTCGGCTTTAGGTTGGGAAAACAGCTCTTTTAATTTTGCGAAGCGTTGGCATTTTTCTGTTCGTTTGTTGTCGGTCGTGTCGGTCTTTAGGGTGAGTGCTAACGGTTTGCAAATTGGCGATGGAGTCGACTTTAAGCACAAATGTTGAATAGAATTACTACCGTTCAACCTTGGACAAAAGCTCAATAGAAGCATTTCACCGGCTCTATTGCCAATTTGTTTGTTATGCACAGCCTTTCTTTCGTCCTTAATTAGTGTCATCGTAATACATTTTTGTTTTTCATTGTCAATGTAGTGCTGTTACGTTTACTTTTTCTATTCCAATTAGTCGTAGCTCAATGTGTCTGTCTTTAGCTTTAGTTTCAAATTCACTAATAATTTCAAGAATGTCGTAGTCAATGAAATTACATTCGCTACCGTCAATTGTCAGCACATTATATTCTGCAACTTCGTCTAATGATTTTCTCAAATTTACTTTGTTTAAAAATGTAACATTGCTGTTGAGTTTGATATATTCTGTATCAATTCCATTTATCACTTTCTTGGTTATTTTATATTCTGCCTTAAAATTGTTTCGAATAATGAAGTAAGTAGAAATTAGCAAGCCAATGCTAACGCCAATCAATAAATCGGTTGCAAGAATGACAAGGATGGTTAAAATGAAAGGCATAAACTGTTTCCAACCTAAACTCCACATACTGCGATAGAGTTTTGGTTTTGTCAGATTGTATCCTGTGATGATAAGAATGGCTGCAAGCGAAGCGTAAGGAATTTTGTTGAGTAGAAAGGGAACAAGTAATACTGCAAGTAAAAGAAAAAGTCCGTGCGTAAAAGCAGAAAGTTTTGTTTTTGCGCCTGCGTCCACATTTGCCGAACCTCTAACAACTACTGCTGTCATTGGTATTGCACCCAATAGTCCGCAAGTCATATTTCCTATTCCCTGTGCAACCAATTCCCGATTAACAGGTGTAATACGGTTATGTCTGTCCAATTTATCAATAGCTTCAACACCAAGCAAGGTTTCAAGAGTTGCAAGCAGTCCGATTGTTAATCCATCCTTCCAAATTTCAGAATTGCTGAACAACTTAGTGAAATCTGGAAACGAAATGTCTGCGAAGATGTCTGATGGAATATTTACTAATTGTGTTTGCTTGAGTGAAAAGCCGGAAGCTACGTTGGTGAAAAGAATATTGATGACCACACCTACTATCACAATTACTAATGGTGCAGGAATTATTTTTATTTTTTTAAAAAATGGGAACTGAAGCAAAATGTAAGCTAAAACTGAAAGGATGGAAATTAATATTGCTCCGCTTGTTATATGCTGATTAAAATTGTCAACATTTTCACCGAAATGATTTGTTGAAAATAATTTTAGGAACCCGCCTGTCCAAAAGTCAGGTTGGTTATAACCTAATGCAATGGGAATTTGTTTTGAAATGAGCATTACACCGATTGCTGCCAACATTCCTTTGATAACCGATGATGGAAAATAGTTTGCAATTACACCAAGTTTCAGAATCCCTAAAAGCAATTGAAACAGCCCTGCAACAATTACAGCAAGCAAAAATATTTTAAAGTCACCTAACGAAATTATAGAACCTGCAACCAATGTTGTCAAGCCAGCGGCTGGTCCTGATACCGCAAGTTGCGAACCACTGATAAGCGAAACTACAAGTCCGCCAATGATACCTGATAAAAGTCCTGCATAAAGTGGTGCTCCCGATGCTAAGGCAATTCCCAAACAGAGTGGAAGTGCAACAAGGAAAACTGAAAGTCCAGCAGGTAAATCATGTTTAAGCCAAATAATTCTGTAATACTTAATTGTTCTTTTCATTCGTATGAAGTGTCATTGTATTCTGTCAAAGGTAAAGTGAATGCTTGATGTGGTGTCGCAATAAGGTTGTGCATAACGGTTCGGGTATTGCCGAAGGCAGGGAATTAACAGCACAAAAGTAACATAGATGCAGAAAGTTGAATTACATACCAAAGTTTGTTCGGAGCAGGTCAGCCCTGCTTTTGGCAATACCTTGTTAGCACCAGTGCCTTCATCGGTGGTGTTCAATGAGGATTGTATGGTAGGGTTAAAACGCTTTCCTGATGGCTATTTTGATTTAGCAATTTGCGATATTCCTTATGGTATAAACGTAGGGCAAATGGCATATTTGAAAGAAACCAAAACCACAGTAAAGCAAAAGAATGGCACAAGGCTAAACGGCAACCGAAACAAAGAAGTTTATACCCAAAAGGATTGGGATAAAGAACCGCCAACGCAGGAATATTTTGACGAATTGAAACGAGTAAGTAAGGAGCAAATAATTTTTGGTATTGAATATGTTAATTGGCAAGGTGTAGGAACTGGCAGGATTAAGTGGAACAAAGGCGTAGCTGAAGGAATGAGTTTTAAGCCTTACGAAATGGCTTATTGCTCAATGATTGATGAAGAAATTGAATTGCCTTTGTTGTGGGCTGGAATGTGCCAAGCAAAGAGCCTAAGCGAACCAATGACACAGCAAGGCAATAAGCAACTAAACGAAAAGCGAATACATCCTTGCCATAAGCCTGTTTTGCTTTACCAAAAATTAATTTCGGATTATGGATTTGAAGGCTGCAAAATACTTGATACTCACGTTGGCGGTGGTAGCAGTAGGGTCGCAGCTAAAAAAGCAAATTGCGAATATGTCGGGTTTGAAATTGACCCTGAGTATTGGCACAAACAAGAAAAGCGTTTTAACATCTATGTCAGTCAGCTTACTTTATGGTAGGGTGTCCGCAGGCATTGGTGCTAACGGACAGCGGTATGTTTTTGTTGCCGATTACGGAGCACTTCACTGTCAAGCCACGATGAAGTTTGAAGCGAGCCACAGCCGTTGATTTCAGCACTATCTCGGCAATAAAATATACCGCATGTTACAAGCTGGCCTTCTTTATTTTCAAGCGACATACCTCTAATATATTCAGCATGTTCTGTCATTTTGTTTTTGTCAGTCTGGTTGTGTGTCAGCAAAGTTTTATTTTTCTTTAAAGGGGGAGATTTTTTGTTTTTTCTCAGGGACGGGAAAAGCATACTCTTTTGCAAGCTTTGGTTTGTGAAAGGGCTTGTGCGGCTTGCAAATGTGTATGCTTTTAGGGTTGGCTGTTTAAAATGCTTCATTTTTTGAACTTGGTTTAGTGCTGAAATTTCCTTGTTGTTGAAGAATAAGTTCATAAGTCATTATCTGACTATAGAGATTAATGTAATTGTCCTTTGTTACACTCTCATTTGATACGAAACCTCCTTTTAAATAACTGCACGAAGATGATGGCATTTGTTTGTTAGGATTCCAGCCAGTTCCCGAGTAGAAGAAGACTTGGTAACTGCCGTCTGGAACATTAAATGTAAATGAATTACCTCCTTTAATATAGGCGTGTCTTACTACCTTACCATAAGAGTTCTTAATAGAAACCAGTACATCTCCACTGCCTCCTGTAATCACCTTAATTTTTGAACAACTCCAGTCAGAGCAATAATTGCTTGAACCGTAGCAAGAAGAATAAGGCATACTTCCTGTGCTTAAAGAATTGTATTTCCATTGTTCTTCAAAAGCATCATCAGCTACACTTTGAAAAGCCTGCTTGTTAAAACTTGTTTTTGTTATGTTGTAGCTTATTATTCCAAGTGTTGGTGAGTTGAATGTTTTACTCTCTGTTTCAGTTGAAAGAATTTGAGATTTATTATTTGAGAGACGTGTATCAAAGTAATTTATGACACCACTTTTAAGACTTCTTTTTGTTGATGAAACATTATTTGAGAATTGTGTTTCTGCTTGTTTGTTTTGAGTTTCTGCTGCTTTTATTTCACTATCGTAAGTGGTCAAAAATTTTTCAAACTCACTCCAAGCGTCCTTGTCATAAGAAATTTCGTATAAGTCAGAATAAAAATCTGAACAGTTTCCAATTCTACTTGTCTTTTGCAAAAGTTTTTCATCTTTTAATTTTGGATACCAAGATGTAAATGTGCTACCAAATTTCTTTTCAAGCTCTTTTCCTTTGTTTTCAATTAGAATTTGTGCTGTTTCATTTTGCTTTTCCACAATACATTTTTCATACAGACAATCAAGGTATTTAAAATGTCCAGTTTTAAATTTCACACTACCATTTAAATACAAAAAAGAAAATACTGTGTCCTTTTCATAAATATATTTTGATTCTTCAAAATACTGATTAAAATAATCTAATAAGCCTTCGTTCGTAAACTGTGCAATTCTCTTTTCTTTTTCTATTTTGAAATACTCTAACTTCTCAGTTTCATATTTTTTTATCGATACTTCAAATGCGGCTAGACGATTCTTAAAAATAAATCTTACGGATATCACGAGTAAGATTAGTAATATTGCAACTCCTATTAGTATTTTATTTCTCATTTATAAACTTGTTTTTAATGAAAATTGAAAGCAGCAAACCCACGCCAACAATAACATCAACAATATTCCAAATTTCTCTACCAAGTGAAATCTTGAAAAAAGGTTGAAACAACAATGCAAGACCTACGAAAATAATCATACCTGTCCGTTGATTAATTTCATATGCTTTGTATGCTAAAATTGTGAATCCAATAAGACCTGCAAAGCGAACAAGTTGGTAATAACCATATGGCATATCAGCAAGGCAGATGAACAGTAATAATGCTAATACTATTTTGATGATTTTATCCATTAGTTTTTAATAATTATAATTTGTGCTGCTCTAATTAATTCTTTTCCTCTGATATATCCATTTCTAACGATTGAAACAATTTCGTCATTCTTTTTTGAAATATCTGGTTGCTTTTCTATTACTTCGCAATAATCTGCTATCATCATATTCTCAGGAAAGTCGATTCTGGTTATTCCATGTTTTTGAAGTATTAGAATCAGTTTTTTTGATACCGAATGGTATCTTTTCATAGTCTTACTAACATCCTCAACCTTATCTAAACCTCTTTCTATAATAGAACTTTCAATATTTTCAATCGAATCTAGAACATCAATAATACTTAAGGCAAATTCCTTTAATTGGTCTTGCTTTTCTAGTTCCTTTTGTTCAATGTTGTTTCTTAAATCACTTTCTGATTTCAAAATATGTGTTATAATTCCTTGTATTTCTGAAACTTCCTTTTTCATTTTTCAATCATTTTAGTGAGTCAAAGGCATTCTCATTAATACTATTAATATCGAGTTTGCTAATTTGAGCATCAATTTCTATTTTGTGTGGGCGTTTTGCCTTAATCTTTGCAGGGTACATAAAATCAGCAGCTAATCTTTTACCAGGGTCTAGCAATTGTCTTGCTGCATTGGCGATTTCTGTAAGCGGATACTTCTTATTCTGCATTGCCTTCATTTGGGCAATTTTTATTTCGTTCTTTGTTGCATACTGTTGGTTTTCTATGCCAAGGACAACATATGGGTTTTCCATGATAATATTTTTATTTAAGTTTAAAATGGTAATTGATCTTCATCTAGACCTAACTGTTGAATTAGTCTTCTTAATGGATCACTTGATACTTGACTTGATTTTCCTTCGCTCATCTTCTTGAAATAGGATAGTACTCTTTTAATTTTTTCACCTTCTGAATTTAACGTTTGACCAAATCTGATTGAAAGTGCATTTTCTTCAAATAAACTTATATCAACACCTGCCTCCTTTAGTTGACTAAGAATATCTTGTCTGGCTTTAATTAATTCAGAAGTGCTTTGTTTAAACACTTCTGATCTTTTAAGATAAACCTCATCAAGACATTTGTAAATCTCAGTCTGCTTACGTGCATGACCATTTAAAATGTCAAGCAAATTGAACCTAATTAGAGAAATAATATTTTTACAGATTCTTGGATTCGATGTTGAGAAAAAATATGCTTGTTTCATTAGAACCAAAGCTTCATAATTGCTTATTTCTTGATCATTTACTTTGCCAATGCAATAGTTGGAAACATAGGTTGAATATTGATATTTTAATTTATCATTAATTGGAGAGAATTTAATTACTTCTACCATTATCTTTATTAACACATCGCTTTCATCATCATCCTCTATCTTACTTGCTAATATGTTGTAGAAAGAATCTTCGATTTTATTTTTGATAGTTTCAAATTTATCAATTAATGATTTTTTTCTATCTGAGTTTGCATCTTTTATCGCTTTTAAATCTTCACGTTCGATGTAAATTCGAACAGAATCAACAAGCTCATTAGCAGTTGCATATTCACGAACATACGTGTCTGAATTGTCCTTTAAATAAGGAATTCCTGCCTGCAAAGCTTCTTCATTATCGTATTCGGAATACTCATTATCTAAGAATTCAATAATATCTTCATTTATTGAAAATGCTTTAGCAAAATGAGGCCCTGCTATAAGAATGTCTTTATCAAGTAACTCTATTACTTTTTCAATGGATTCCTTTTCGTAACTATAATAATGTTGAAAAGTAGAAAGCAGGGTTGGGTTTGAAACTGTTTTATTTAAAAGTATCTCGAATTGATTTAGTAACTCTCTTTGAGTAACTCCTATAGAAATATTATCTCCCGTGGGTTCATCATAGTTAATATTTTCAGGTAGGTCATCGTATATTTCATACTTTGCTCCTAATGAGTCATTTAATGTAAATGTGTAATCATCATCCCAACTAGTATATTCTAGTGATTTAATAATTACTTTGTCGGAATAAACTGCTGTAAGCCAGTTTGAAATTATTGATTTATAATTCTTTTCAGTAATATTTCCATCGTGTGCAAAGTTATAGCTGCATACCCCCAAGTTCTTAATTAATTCCGGAAATTGATAAAAATTTGGAAACTTTTCAATTAAACTTATGGCATTACCATATTGCCTCTCATCAATATAGTAATTGAGTATTCTATTGAACAAACTAGGCCGTAAATTATTTAGTTTTGCTGATATAGCTGGAAACTCTTTTTCTATTGAAAGTAAACTTTTGTCAATTTCTGTATAGATTTTTTTTACATCTTCAATGTCAATAGAATTGCTATAAAGATTGTTTACTGTTTCATTGATTTCATTTACTTTTATTATTGCCTTATTTTGCCTATCAGTTTTAATAAAGGAATAAAGCTTTTCAACTTCTCTATTACTTTTTTCAAGTTTTCCGGTTATAATTTTTTCTGCATTGTTATAATCACCATTAACCAAAAGTCTCTTTGCATATCTGAAGTAGAAATCAAATTGTAAAGATTTTGGAGCTTTATTAATTTCAGCAAGATTATTCTCACTTATAATTTCACCGTTTTTTAACTTGCATATTTCGGTTCGACAAATCGATAAGTTATTAATTGCAGAATTAGATGAGTCATTAGCATACTTTAATGATTTGGAATAATCGCTGATAGCGTCAACATACTTTTCTGCCTTTTCGTTTTCAATACCAAAATCATAAAACACTTTAGCAAGTTGAGATATGTGTTTGAGTTTTAATGCAACGAACTCATTTTCTAAACCTACTTTTGTTGTAGATTCTATGTACTTAATATTGGAAACTATGTTAGCTTCTTTGTTTTTTGATGAAGGCTGTGCTTCTATCTGTTGGAAAGTTAATTTTGAAATTTCATAATGAGTCTTTGCCTCAAATTTATTGTATAAAGCAATATTGGAGTTTGATTTGATTCTTTTTTTAAGATTTAAAACTTGTTCAAAAAAGCTTAAAGCAGCATCTTTGCTTGAAGATATTTGAGCTAAACCTTGATTATACTTTATTTCAGCAATTTTTGCCGGTGCATCAGGATGTTTGTCAAATATCGAGTTGAGGACATTCAACGAATCAAGAATATTGCCTTTAGTGTAAAGTGATTTAGCTTTTTCAAATTTAGTTGAAGGCAGGTTTTGATAAATTAGGAATATGATAATTCCGACAACTATTATAATAATTATTGCCTCCATACTATTCTGGCATTTTAATTAGTAATACTTGACCAACATGCAAATTATAGGGCTGTATTAAATTATTCTCCTTTTCAATCAGGACATACTTTCTTCCATCCCCATAAAAGAATTCAGCAATTTTCCACGGGAAATCACCTTTTTTCACTGTGTATTTTACATATTTGTTATTTGCTGCTTGGTTTTCGATTTCTACTATTTTGTTAGCCAATGTTTTATTAGTATTATTAACACTATACAAAGAATCTTCTAACTGAACTATTAGATTATTAGATATATCCAAATCGTTCTTTGTGTAAATTCCACGTTTTATAAAGAAAATGCTTACAAACATTATCAACAAAGAGAAAACAATTAGTAATAATGATAGACTATTTTTACGTTTATCTGTTTTAGTAATAGCAGATAATAACAGATATGGTTTCAAATCTGAATTGCACTGCGGGCAACTTATATGCTGTCTTTTAAAATCAGCTAATCCAGACTGACCACAAACTGGACAATTGTATGTTATCATAACGAATCTTTATATTTATGAATAATTCCATAGGCTTCATCTACAAGAATTTTCCCCTCCTGTGTTTGCTTCATAAGGAACTTTGTTTTGGAATCACTAAATAATTGAAGAAGTCTGTTTACATCAGCTTGTTTATTTGTATTGCCAATGTTGGGAGTTGGTACTTCTAATATTCTATTTGCAAGCACTTCGATTTGTAAAGCTGCATTCAATAAACCATATTCATCTGTTTTCTCTTCAAGTTTTTTAATAAGCTCATCTTTCTCATTAAGGTCATCTGAAGATTCAATACTATTTATGAGTTGAATTATTGAATTTCTATCGAATGGGTTTATGAGTTCGCCAAACTCTACCAGTAGTCGCTTAGCACGATATAATTCTCTGTCTAAGTCAGAGCTACCAACTTCATTTGCTTTAATTTCCTCAAATTTTTCTGTTGTTGTATAATAGATTTCATGCCATTTATTTTCATTTATATTTTGACTGCCATCTTTATTAATTTCAGAAATCTTATTTGTTATGAATTGTATTAAGTCATCTTCTCCTTGAACAGTTTTAAATTCTTTTACTGCCTTTTCAACTAATTCATCTATAGTTTTTAACGCCTTATGATCCGCACCACCGCGACCAAGAATAATTTCTTTTTTCTTTGTTTTATCAGTTCTAGGATATACATAAATTTTAAAACTTTCGTTTAAATCTAAATGAAATTCGAAAACTAATTCTGTCGCTAATGGCAAATTCTCCTCAATCGGGTAGTATCCTAAAAACTGCAATTCATCTTTCCCATCTTCAACATCGGCATAAATAGCAACCTTTGCAATTTTTTGGTTGGCAGTTAATGTCTTAAATATCTTTGTTTTGTCAGCAGGTAAAGTGGATTGTTTTTCAATTATTAATTCTTTTCTTATTTCTCCGTTATCATGAATTTCAATAAAGTAATTATGATTGGTAGAGTATGAAATGTCTTCGATTGCTGATTCATCACCAATTACTGGCTCATACTCATCTCCAAGACGATGTGCTAAAACACCTGCACCTTCAGCAATTGAAAGCATAGGTTTTTCAGATACTTTAATTTTATTATTACCATATTTATCAGAAAGCATTTTTTTAACTAGCGGAATACATGAAGAGCCGCCTACAAGTAATATGCTATCTATCATTGACATATCATAACCAACTTCCTTTAATAATTGCTCTATTAAATCAATTGTGCGCTGAATAAAAGGTTTAATTGAATTTTCAAACTCTTCTCTTGTAATAGTAACATCAATATCAATAATGTCTCCATTTTCGTCTTCAAGCAAATTATCAATTAGAATTCTCGCTTTATTGGTAGAGCTTAACGAAATTTTTGCCATTTCTGTTTGAAACCTCATTTGACCCTCGAAACGATACTTGTTTCGAACAGTTAATTTATCAACTAATGGCTGTAATTTGTTAATATTGTATAATGAGCAAACTTTTGCTTCAATAATTTCTTGTAATTTTCTATCAAGATCGTCACCACCTAACCACCTGTCTCCACCAGTTCCAGCTTCCATATATTGACCATCAGCTATATTTAGAATTGATAAATCAAATGTACCACCACCAAAATCATAAATCAAGACAGTTTTTGGTTCACCTGGCTTTAAATTATCAATACCATAAGCAATAGCAGCAGCAGTTGGTTCAGCTAATATTTTTTTAACCTTCAGTCCTGCCATTTCTGCTGCTCTGCGAGTAGCATTTTTTTGCTTTTCAGTAAAATATGCAGGCACTGTTATCACGGCATGTGTAACCTGATCGCCTAACTTTTCCTCGGCATCGGCTTTGAGTTTTTTCAGAATTTCTGCACTTATTTGTTCAGGCGTATATTGCTTACCTCCTAAAACTACAGCAACAGCGTCATCTGTCCCGCCTTTTAATTCTGTTATTCCAAAGCTGTAATATTTACTCTTTATCATATCCTGAACCATTTTATCTTTAATGGCCCCTCCCATAAGCCTTTTTACAGATAAAATTGTATTAATTGGATCTCTCTCAATTAAACGGTACGCAATGCTTCCGACTACGATTTCATCATTTAATAACCCAACGCAGGAACGTGTCAATTCCTCATTGTCTTTATTTCGAACAATTCTTATCGATGTGTCTTTAAAGGCAATTACAGAGTTAGTTGTGCCAAGGTCAATTCCTATTGATTTTTTCATTATTTTCAATTTTTAAGTTATACAATTTTGAAACCTGCCGGTGCCTTACTTGATGTTTTAAGATGGTATGGAGAAATATATAAAAGAGTTATCGTATCACCGTTCATATTAAAAATTTCGTATTCATCAATTGGCTTATTAATAGATGCTATTTCAAGGCTTTTTATTCTTCTCCATCTAATCCTATCACCATTCGATAGACGTAATTTTGATAAATATTTTTCATTTTCAGGTACTCCATAAACAGGTACTGGATTGGTCTTGTCCAATCCGAAATTACCAGTCCCTTGTGGAATCTCGTCAAGCCTACAAGCTTGTGGATTGCTTCTAATTTCACCTAAAAGCATATTAGCCATTTCTTTGGGTATCATTGATAACCATTCAGGCTGTTTTTCTTCTTCTTTCTTAAAAAAATCAAATAGTCCCATATTGTGTAAAATTAAAGTTACCAAACATATGCATCGCCTTCTCGTCTTACTTCCGAAGGAGTTCGCCTGTGTATCATCATTGCAGCGGAAAGGGCAGTCAAGTATCCATGAAATTTCTCAACCTGTTCATTGCTAAAATGCTGGATGCAATAACCTGCTAAATGTGATTTAAGCCGCTCTTTATCAAATTTTTCTGATATTCTGCTTATTGCAGCCGATTTAAGAAAAATTGATTTTGCAGTATCATAATCGATTTTGTTGTTTAAGATATAGAGCAGTTCTTTTGTTCCTGCATCAATGTCCTTTTCTCCTTTTGGAAAAATTGAGTTGGAAATTTTTTCCATCATTTCTTCCATAGGATTTTTTTTAGGTTTTAAGAAATCAAATAGTCCCATATTCTACATTATTAAGTTAAGTTTATATTGTGATGGGAAAAATGGCTCTTTTGCAAAACAGGATTAATGTGTTGGCTTGTGCGGTTTTGCAAATGTGCCATTTGTGGGCTGGCAAAAAATAAAAAATGTGGGTCGGCAAAAAATAAAACTTTATCGGGTCGGCTTGTGTGGTCGGCAGTCAGACCGATTTTATTTTCTTCTTTGTCTCTGTATGTCGTCTTGTCAATTTTCATGTCGCTGTCCTTTTTCTTAGGCTTGCTTGTAACGTGCCGCGTATTGGCGATGGGCGGGATTTTTAGCACAGAACTTTAATCGAAGCACAGAAGTTGAATTTTGCACTTCCGTTGATACGAAGCCGTTCAGCCCGCCTATTGCCAATACGATGTTATGTGTTCGGGCATTTGTTGTCATTCGTTGTTGTTAAGTTCGTTTTGTTGTTCTGTTACTTGTTGTCCGCAATATGGGCAAAACTTATGCAGTTTTTCTAATTGACTAAAACAACTGTCGCATAGAATTACCTTGTCAACTACTTGCTTGATTGCGTTTGTTGTTCTTACCGTAAATGCTTCTGGAATTTCTTTTAAGAAACTTGATTCGTTTCCTTTTTGCGTTATCAGAAAAAGTTTGTCTTTTGCTCTCGTGATTGCAACATAAAACAAACGTCTTTCTTCTTCCATTAGCAAGTCGTGGTTAGCTTTCTTAATAACTTGGAAAATTCTGTCTTCAAGCCAAATGTCGGGGAAACCTCCATTTCCTTCCGTCAAACCAATGATAAAAACAACTTTAGCTTCAAGTCCTTTGGAAGCGTGGATTGTTTTGCCTTGAACACGAACATTTTCGTTTTTGAACCTGTAAAAATAAGGTGTAAACATTTTGCTTCTTCTGTATAGAAACAAAATTTCGTCATTGCTTATTCCATCTTTCAAAAGTTCTTTTACTTTATCAAAACTGAATTGTATATTTTCTTCTTCGGTATTACCTGCAAAAACTACGATTTTATGTTCTGACTTTTTTGATGCTTGAACATCTTTTTCAACTTTGAATTTGTTGTGTTTGATAACTTCGTTACTTGCACCAACAATATTTTGCGTACTGCGATAGTTCAAATTGAGCTTGATTGTTTTTGCGTTAGCAAAATGATTTTCAAACTCAACAATATAACTTACGTTAGAACCCCTAAACCCATAAATACTTTGCCAATCGTCCCCAACGCAAAACAGTTGAGTGTCGTCAGTAAGTAATAATTTGATGAGTTCAACTTGTAAATTATTTACGTCTTGAAACTCGTCAACTAAAATATATTGATACTTGCTTTTATACTTGTTTGCGATGTCGCTGTGATTTTGAAATAGGGAAGTGCTTCGTGAAATCAAATCGTTGAAGTCAAGATATGATTTGTCGGTGCAGTAATGAATGTATTTTTTTACGATTGGAATTGCTAATTCATAAAAACTGCGAACTCGTTCGTGTTGGTCATTTCTTGCGTTTTCTAAAACGGTGTCAATGCTGATGTTTTCAACTTTTATCATATCCGTGATACGCATAATTTGCTGAACAAAATCTTTTACATCTTCGTGATAACCGTTAAATTCTTCTTTGAAGTTTATAGAAATTGTCTTGTGATAGTCGGCTGGTAAACGATTTTTTATAATCTTGTCAAGCGTGTGATTGAACAAGGCAGAGTCTTTTGTCATAGCTTCAAAAGTTTTGACAAGAAGTAAATTTCCTTTGTGGAACTGATCTTCTTTATCTTTCATTGAAAAACTTTTGTCACTTATGTGCTCAATGTATAAATTGGCTTCGGGTATGTAAAAGTCGGGGGTAAACGAAAAATCTTTTACGTTTAATAATGGCTCGTATTCGTATTTTATACTGTGGCGATAAAACCAATCGGCAATAAATTGTTCGGATTTTGAACGCACTTTTGTACCGTCAAGAGTTGTGAAATATTTGCCGTCTTTCGGCACATATTTTGGGTCAATTTGCTTTAAATGGATTTTGTCAATGATGTAATCAAGAATATATCGTTTAAGATTGAGCAAATATTCCGTGTCCTCACATTCTTCAATCAGTAGTTTATGCAATACCTCGAAAACTGTTTCGGGTGCTACGTGTTTTGAAAGTTCATCTTCTTCATCACGTTTTGTATCGCCAATGATTTTGAACTTGTTGTCAAATTCGTTTACTCCGTAATTGCGTAAAATACTGTAACAAAAACTATGAAAAGTTTTGACGGTTAAGCCGTCAATCCACGTATATTTTTTCTGTTGAAAGTATCTTTCTCTGTCTTTTTCTGCTAAATTTTTTCGCTTGTCAAAAAGTTGTTTTTCGTACTCGCCACTTTCATCTGCCGAAATGATAAGACGGTCAATCATTTCGTTTGTAGCATTTTTTGTGAACGTAATCGCAAGAATACTTGACGGACTTACACCTTTTTCTTCAATCAGGTAAATGAGTTTTTGTAAAAGTGTTTTCGTCTTTCCCGAACCTGCACCTGCAAGTACCAAAAGTCGCTTGTCTTCGCTAACAACAGCGTCCTTTTGTTGGTCATTTAATGCACTTAAATCTATCTTTGTGTTAGCTTCCAAAATTCAATCAATATTTTATAGGACAAATGTCTGAATTATTTTCTTCCATAGTCGGCAGGAATTTCTCCCCAAGCTCTTGTATTCCATTTTAATATTTTGGTATCGTATTCGTTTGTTTCAAGCCAAGAAACCGCTCGTTGAATTAAATCAAAAACTTTTTCGTTTTTGTCTGTTCGTTCATATTTGGTTTTACATTTTTTCTGTTTTACCCAAGAAATTGCATTTACGCTGTCGCTGTATATAATTTTTAGTTCTTCGCCTTTTTTCTTGTAGTATGCAAGTGCGTGAACAATAGCTAAAAACTCACCAATATTGTTTGTTGCTTCTTCCAACTTCATTGAGAAGATGACCTTTCTTGTTTTTGTATCTACTCCACGATATTCCGTAGGACCAGGATTTTGAATAGTAGATGCGTCAACGGCTATACTTTCAAGAATTGGTTTGTCGTCAATAATTTCTGCTGTTTCTGTTTGTATTTTGTCTGCTGTGGCAAAAAGGTCTGTTTCATTATTGTTTTGTGGGTTTAAATCGTTCGGAAGATTTCTTTTGCCCGACATTGTTTTTCCTAACTGTTCTGCGAGCTGAAACTCTTTTGTAAATTTAACTTCCTTTGAATGTTTAAATGAAATAGTATGAGGGCTTTCGATAAGTACTTTATCTAACAAAATCCAAAGGTCAACGTGTTTCTTTTTTTTAAAGCCTTTCTTTTTCCAATTTTCTAACCAACCTTTTGTCAAAGTGTCAATCACATAACCATTTGACAAGTAAACAACAACATCACTTGGTGCTCTGTCTTTAATTTTTTTCAGTCCTTCTGTAATACCGAAGATGTCCATTCGTGCATTTGTCGTATGAGAAAAACCTCCGGAAATTTCATCAACTTTTTCTTCATTTACAGTTATCACAATTCCATAACCGCCATTTCCAACTGCTTCATCGCTATCAAGTCGTTCAGAAAAATGGCACGAGCCGTAAACAAAAATTTTTATTCCGTCTATCATTGTTTGTTCGTTTGTTGTTATCACGGTCGTTTGTTGCCTGACACATAACG
>Ga0116143_10002533_pt1 | contig 19731 bp, 22 predicted proteins | sample AD_UKC034_MetaG_FD_89745 | JGI IMG/M metagenome (GOLD analysis project Ga0116143, IMG submission 89745) | Active sludge microbial communities of municipal wastewater-treating anaerobic digesters from USA - AD_UKC034_MetaG | ecosystem: Engineered > Bioreactor > Anaerobic > Digestate | place: USA...
ATAAAGTATGAGAGTTTCTTTAATTGAAGTTAATCAGCCTATTGGTACTTTTTACATTAGCGCCCTACCAGCTTCCGTGGTAATTCAGATTGCTGAAGTTAAGCAGCGACAGTATGATTCTGAGAAACTCTTTACTTTTGGGGGGATCCAAAGAAAAGATTCTATGCCGCGTATTTTAGAGATAGCAAAGTATTGCGCTGATCCTGATGCCACATTTCCTACTCCAATTATAATAGCAGTAAAGGATAGCGAAGATATCGTGCTTACTGGTAATACTCTAGAGTTCGATCAAAGCAAGGTTCTTGGGGAAATTATTGACGGCCAGCATAGAATTAAAGGAATTAAGCAATCAAATAATATTGAAAAATTTGATCTGCCGGTAATATTTATGTTTGATTTAACTGAAGAAGAGAAGGCCTATGTTTTTTCGATAATTAACAGCAAACAGACTAAAGTGCCAATGTCATTAATTTATGATTTATTTGCCTTGTCAACAGGGAGAAGCCCGCAAAAAACCTGTCATGAAATAGCAAGGCTTTTAAATTCAGATGAGGGATCCCCTTTTTATAGAAGACTAAAGATGTTGGGGAAGAAACAAACTGCACTAGCTTCGCTTTCCCAGGGTAGTTTTATCAAGTATTTATTGCTTACTCTTACTAATAAACCTGAACAGGATATGAGGGATATCAAGAATAATGTAAAACTTAAAGATGATTCATCTTTGCCATTTAGGTATTATTTTATTAATGAAAAGGATGAAATTATTTATAAAATTCTTTCTAATTTATTTGGAGCTGTCAGCGAAGTGTTTAAAGAGGAATGGGATAATCCAGAGATATATATTTTATCTAAAACGACGGGTTATGGAGCAATATTACGTGCCTTCCCTCAATTATATGCTGTTGCCAGTCAAGAAAAAGACTTGTCGAAGGACTTCTTTAAAGGTCAATTTGAGAAATTTAAGAAGTATCTTCTAGGCCATGAGATTGAATTAAAATCAGATTTTTTCCCCTCAAATGAACACGTGCAAAGAAAGCTTGCAGAATTGATAGTTGAAAGTGTATCCTCTAAGTAGGCTCTTCCGCTAATCCGATACTCTCTCTATAATAAGTGGGGGCCACGGGGGGGCAGTAAATTCAGTCTGTTTTGTAACCGCTTGAGAATAAAAAGATTATAAGAGATTCAGCGCTGATTTCAATTGGTGGATTAGGTTTCTCTTAGGGGCGATGTTCTTGGTTCGATTCCAAGGTGGTTCATATTAAATCCTCACAACACGTGTTGTTGTGAGGATTTTTTATTTAGATGGATTAGTATTTACGCAAGGGGAAACCATAATTATCTTGACAACCCAATTCATTTATGTTATCCTTTTAAAGGATAGATAACCCTTGCAAGAAACGAATATTCTATAAAGGAGATATAAATGTCATTAATTAGCGAGAATAGGCGAGAAAGATTTAAGAGATTGGCGACTACGAGAACAAATGCAGTGCTGCAGAAACTTAAAGTCTTAGGAAATTGCGCAAACAGGCAGGCTTACGAATATAGCGAAGAAGAGGTTGAAAAGATATTTGCATCAATCGATAAATATTTAAAGTCCATAAAGGCAAAATTTCTCTTCCCTAAAGAAGAAAAGTTTAAGCTTTAATCCAATATGCCAACAAAATCTTTGCTGATTAATAGTGATGTATCAATCGATGAGAACATCCTATCAGTTAGAGCTGTTAATGCTTTGAGGAAATTAGGATATAAAACTCTTTCTGATTGTCTAAATCTTAGCATTGAGGATCTGTATAAAGTTAAGAATATTGGTAGAAAAACTGCAAATGAGATTATCGATGCTATTAATTCTTTCAAAAAAAGATATCAGCAAGCTAAATTGATTGATGCAGATCCCGAGGCTCGACTATCCTGGGAGGTAAAATATCTATATTGGGTTACTGTGCTATCCCTGCCGATCTCTGTAATTAATCTTTCTGTTAGAACGGCAAATGTGTTAAAACAAACAAAAGCGCATAATCTACTGGATCTTGTAAAGAAGAAATCAAGCAAAATTATTCGAATAAGGAATTGTGGAAAAAAGACTCTACGGGAAATTAGTGATTTTTTAAGAAAGCTAGAGTTGCAATTAGGGGTTCAATTAGATGTGAATCTAGTGCAGGATGTGATATCAAATATCTCTCATAAGACTGAAGATGAACTAATAAGTGATTTTAAGAATAAATACCCTGAAAAGTATAGCATTTGTATTGAAGCTAAGGTTAATAATCTCGATCCTTCTAGAATCGAGTTTTATACTAATAGCTTCCGTCTATATCTAGAAGGCGGAACTCTTGAATATGTCGCAAAAAAATTACGCCTAACAAGAGAGCGTATTCGTCAGATTCTTGTTGAAGGGACGAAGCTCGGTTTGTTTAACTATACAGGGAAAGATTATTGTTATATTGAGAAGGACAAGATAATCGCGGATTATTCAAAGTATTTGAGGTTAGGTAAAGTCGCTCAAGTTAATGCGATAACGTTAAGTTATTTAAGAAGAATGTTAACAGCTTATAAAATCACTGAAAAAGATTTAGGAGAAGTGCGATTAAAGTCAACTAAAGATAAATGTATTGAACTTTATAGGAAGATTGAGACGGAGTTAGGACGTCCTCCTACTACTACAGATTTGCAAAAAAGGGATGGGCCTAGAAAGGGATGGAGGTATCTTTCAATAAAGATAGTGCGGATCTGGGGGTCTATCGATGCCTTTAGAGAGGAGCTGTGTATCCCTAAGCCTATAAGAACATGGCCGGAGGCGTCTCGGAAATGGCAGGATAATCGTAAACGTGTTGCTTTTATTGTTAGAATGCAGAATTTGGATCAGATCCGCGATTGCCTGGCGGGAAGAAGTCCTCTCGCTTCAAGCGAGATAGCGTATGCTTGCAACATAAAACCTCCGAAGGCATTAAGATTATTAAACTTGTTAATTGCTAGAGGTGAGATAAGAAAACAAGGAGTTGGTAGTTCAATCAAATATCGGTTAGATAACGAAAAGGAGATGGTATGAAGGTTATAACTAGAACGAAACTCAAGATTAGAGATCAGAACGAATTGTTAAATCAGATTGCAGGTACATATAAAGATTTCTATCGAGCAGCTATGGAATATATTGATAACGCGGTGGACGCTGCATCAATTAAAAAAGAAGGCGGAGATGCTTTGAAGGCATCGTTAGAAATCCAAGTAGATCTAAACGGGAAGAAGGTATCTTTTATAGATAACTGTGGGGGCATGTCTCCGGAAGAGCTTTGTGATTTACTATCCGAAGTGGGTAGATCTAAGAAGAAAACTGTGCCTTGGGCTAATGGTCAATTTGGCTTTGGTGTGCATGCTTTTCGTGCTTTCGCTAAAGAAGCTATTTTTATTAGTCGAAAGAAGAGTTATAAAGAAGCACGAATTAAAATCGACCGGTCTTTTGATGAAAATGTAAGTGTTCCTTGCGAAGAAACGGATGGGAAACAATTAGATAAGCCAGGGACAATAGTAACGATTTTTAAGTTTGATCCTCAGGTTTTTAAAAAGCAAACATTCGTGAAATATTTGGTTGCTGAGATTGAACGCCATTTTGATGATGTATTACGATCAAAATTAATTAAAATATTTGTGTCTGACGGGAGCTCTAAACGATATGAATGCAAATCTTTTGATTATTCCCACTTGGCGGGAGAAGCCGTCAAGAAAGAGATCGCCATTAATACTGGTAGTGTCAAAAAGAGTATATATATTGATTTAAAAATCTTAGAGCGTATTCAGGAAAATCATTCGCCAGTTCTTACTAATAAACAGAGAAGAGTCCAGAATATTGGCGATTTGAAAAGTTATAAAAATTATGCGCGGGAAAGAGGTAGGGATATTTCTGTTTGGAGTAATCCCTTTATTGTTGGTTCAATTGAAATTAATGACATTTGTTCGCCCAATCTTACGCGTGATGATTTAAAAGATTCTCCAGCAAGAGAAGCTCTCTATGAGAAGATATTTGAGATTCAGGGTGAAATAGAGGCTTTAGTTGATAAAATTATGAATGACAAAACTCAAGAATCATTCCAAAAATTAAGTAATGTAATGTCCGATTGTTTGTCTCGCATAATGAAAGGTTTTCGCCTACAATATGAAATACAGGTTCCATCTTCTGCTTCTGGGGAGTTTGAGAATAAGATGGCAGAAGGAGAAGGTGAGGTTCCATTTGGTGGAGACGGCGCAGGTGGAGGAGGTATAGGCCCTGATAATCAAAGCTCAGGAGGAGGACAGCCTATTAATGGTAAATCTGGAGTTGGTAATGAAGATTTTGGTGGTGGAAGTGGTCCACAAGAAAAAGCTTCAGACGTGGGTAAATCAAAAGATCAGCTTTTACAATCTCCCGGGCCGAGGATTGAATTCCAGAATCACGCTGGAGCTGAACGGATAATCGATTTAGGGAATTCTTTGATTATAAATACTCAGCACAAAGATTTTATTAAAAGAAACTCGAGCAAATCAGGGAAAATTAAGCTAGATACTCGACTAATAAACTATGTCTCTTTAGTTATCGCTCCTCCTTGTATACATAGATTGTTCGAAAAAAAGGGGAAAGTGCCAACTGCATTAGAAGTCGGCTCTAATGTCATTGACTTAGGGCTTAAGCTAGAGCAAGAATTAGTTAGCACTGTTTTAAACGAAGAGATAGAAAGGACTTTGGAATAATGTCAGTTAGTATAAAAGAGATTGTTGCCAAAATCGCCCTGCTGAATAATCAATATAGAGACCGTGCCACGCCAATTCGCGCAAAACTTGAAGCAATGTGGGAAATAGGCGATGTTTTAGTTCAATTGAGAGTTACAAAACCTCATGCTATTGGATGGGCAGTACAAAAGGAAACCCGAGGATTAATTAAACGTCCTACCGTATTTCGAAGTTATAAAGTTAGAATTATATGGGATGCCAAGGATAGCTTGATGAATGATTTGGGAGCATTGAAGTCTTTGTCTAATCTAACAGAAATTCTGCCATTAATTGATCCGGCGCAAGAGGTCAGAAGTAAACTATCAGCACAGCAGCTAGAGGCAGTCTACAAACATGCCTGTTATGATGCCCCCAAAAAATTCAAAGAATTCATTAATGAATTAAAGAAAGAATACGCTCACGATCGCCTTGGCAGTCCACTTAATAGGGAAAGACATCTAAAAGAATTAGAAGACGCAAGAGCGAAATTACGATTATTAATAGAGTATTTAAACAAGTTAATCAGTGGATCTGATTTGAATATTCGAGATAAATTTAGAGAGGATACCGCTGAGATTGAAGTCAGATCATTTTCCAATATGTGCATTTCACTAACAACAAAGGATAATCTACGATTGTACAAGAACATTGGTCCCGGTCAATCTTCTTCAAAGAATGATATAATAAGATTCCTTTATGATTATTTTCATAGTATTTTGAATAAAAAAAGCGATGATGAAAGGGCTCGTCTAAGGAGACTGGTATCAGCTGATGTTTTAGCGCAAATATCTGATATGGTTTCTTCGTTATTGACAGAAGATGGGGTGAAGGATTTTAAAGCGCGGCAGAGAATGAGTATTAAATTATAATTATGAAACCTTTTTTAAAATGGGCTGGTGGTAAGAGATGGCTTATTCCACATTTAGTCAATAAACTCCCTCCCCACAAGAGATATTTTGAGCCGTTCCTGGGAAGCGGAAGTCTTTTTTTTGCTTTGGAGCCCGAAAACGCAATATTGTCGGATTCTAATCGGGATCTTATTAATTGTTATCGGCAAGTTAAGACTCAGTGTAAACATGTAATTGATATATTAGATAGTTTATCAGCAGACAAGGAAATGTACTATAAAATAAGGGATGAACTCTATCCAGCCGGAAATGCATTATATAGGGCCGCATATTTTATTTACTTGAATAAGACGTGTTGGAATGGTTTATACAGAGTTAATTCAAATGGTAAATTCAATGTACCGTGTGGATCTCTAAGGCCAAATACACTTATTTTCGAAAGAGAGCATTTAGTAACCGCGAGTAAACTTCTTAAAAGGGCTAGACTTCTTTCTTGTGACTTCGAAGAGGTCATAAAAGAAGTCAGAGAAGGAGATCTGGTTTATCTTGATCCGCCTTATGTTACCACACATTTAAAGAATGGATTTATAGGGTATAATTCAAAATTGTTTTCTCAGCTTGATGAGTTGCGGCTTGCAAGGTTGGCCGATAAGTTACGCAACAAGGGTGCATTGATTATTATAAGTAATGCCGCACATCCGAGTATTAAACAGCTTTATAATGGTAACTTTTATAAGACTGAAATAATGCGGTTTAGTGGTATAGCTGCTGATTCTATTCATCGCTCGAGGTTTTCTGAACTCTTGGTTACTAATTTTATAGTTTAATTCAAAAGGGAGAAAGGGCCATGGAGAGAAAACGAAAAAGTTTTGCGTACCTCAGTACAAAGATATATGGTGGGCGACCTGAGAATAAGACTTTGGCTATTCGGTTTGAACCAAAAGATAAGGATCTGGGTATACGTTTCGCAAGGGCGGTATTGCAGGCGGTGGAGCATGGTAAGGGAGTTGATATTACAATTTTTACTTACAAACCATTACGAAATGGAACAGTTAGAGTAACAGTTACGGCTCCAAAGTAGAAGCTGAAGCATTAATAAATGGAGGTAGTCCATGGATGGCAAGATAAAACATCTAGAAATGATTCAAGGTGTTATTAATCGCATGGCAAGTAATTCTTTCGTGCTAAAAGGATGGACAGTTGTGTTGATATCGGCTCTATTTGCATTAGCAGCGAGAGATTCAAATAAACTATATATTTACTTAGCTTATTTCCCTTCACTTGCTTTTTGGGTATTAGATGGCTATTTCTTGCGACAAGAGAAGCTTTATCGGAAGCTCTATGATAAAGTTAGGAATACGAAGGAATCAGACATAGATTTCTCTATGGATACGACACTATTAACTAAAGAAGTACATACGTGGTCCGAAGTGATTCTCTCGGTAACTTTAAGTGTTTTTTATGGTGCAAGTATTCTAACGATTCTTCTTGTAATGATGGTATCGACTAAAATGATTGGAGTAATGAGGGGATGAGCCTTCCTTTTGAAACTCCTTTACAAAAATTAATTCGCGAAGCTGCTGAACGCGAAGCATGTAAGAAAATGTTATTAGGTGGACTTTTGGGTATAACTCATACGTCTCCCTTTGCCCGATCGTTATCCGTAAAACCTAAAAGAAATGTTTTTGTTAGTTACCATCATGAGAATGATCAACGGTGGGCTGATCATTTTCGCAAAATTTATTCTGATCAATATGACATATTCTATGATGCTTCTCTTGATGAGGAAGTGGATAGCGACGATCCTGATTATATTAATAGAATTATTAGAGAAGATTATATAGCAGGTAGTTCAATTACTATTGTATTATGTGGAGCCGAAACGTATAAGCGTAGATTTATAGATTGGGAAATATATTCAACCTTACACCATGAACACGGCTTGCTTGGTATAGCATTGCCAACTGCTGTAAAAGGATTAGGCGGTCGTACTGTCGTACCTAGTCGGCTTCATGATAATGTAGAGTCTGGCTACGCTCATTGGATATTATGGCCGGCTACAGGTGTCATTTTAAAGAGTGCCATTGAAGTAGCAATTTCAAAAAGTTCCCAAACTAGATTGATTAGGAATGGCAGAGAAAAAATGAAAAGAAGTTCATTGTGATTTTAATAATCGATTTGGATATGATTATAAAGTAAAATTTACAACCCACAATTTATCTCATGAGATATAAGGGTAGTTTGACTTAGAGAGTACTAAGGCGAAAATAGCTTATTCACTTTATTAAATGCATATACTCTATGTTAAGATCGAAACTCCTGATTAAAACTGCCTGTTTTACCAGCTAAATTGACGATTTAAAGCACTTTGTTTAAAATCCTATGGGTAACCCTTAATATGTGATCCATGCCATTTAAACGACCTTTAAACAGCCAATACGAGTGGCTATAAAAATGGTTCGTAGAAAAACCTTGACAAAATATAATCGAGTTGTATAATCATTTTGAAATATAGCTCTTTATAACCTTTCCGTATCAAGCTCCACAGCAAGGAGGAGCCACCAAAGGATGAAATAATCCTAAGGGGTTCCTTTTTTTTTATTTTTGGCCCTTGTTAGGATATAGTCGATCCTGACAAGGGCTTTTTGTTTTTAAGCCTAATTAAGACAGGAGGGAGGTGAATAAATGAAAAAGAAATTAGTAATCAAAAGGATGAAAAGAAGGAAGTGGCCGTATGCGAAGAAAATGCGAGTGTTAAGGGCAAGAGAAAAACACCGCATTACGGTAAAAAAGGTTTGCCAGAGATACGATATTTCCTTTGCACAGTACTATAGGTGGAAGAGGAAATATTTAGGCAAATCTGTTTAACGATAATATGCTCCTGTCTGGCGTTCTTTGCCAGACAGGAGTCCCTAACTCACTGGAGGAAAAATGAATATTAAACAATGGAGAACAAAGGTTGGAAGAATATTCCCGGAATATGTGGTACCTGCAGAAGTGGCTCTGAGTGTTATTCATCAACTATGCATTGCAGATATCACTAGTCCCTTCGGATTGGTATTTATTGATGTTCCAAGTTCGGGGAAGACAACCGTATTGAACTTCTTTGCAGATTTGGAAGGCCTTGTTTATGCAACTGACAAATTTACTCCATCATCTTTTGTGAGTCATGCATCAGAAAAGAAAGAGGACGCATTGAAGAAAATCGATTTGCTCCCACGGATTAAGAACAAAGTTTTCTTGGTGAGGGATTTTGCGCCAATATTTGGGATGAGGGATGATGATTTACTTAAAACTATGGGATTGCTAACAAGGGTTTTTGACGGAGAAGGTCTTGTAACTGACAGCGGTTTATACGGCTCCAGAGGTTATAAAGGAGAATATTTATTTATGTTTTTAGGCGCCTCTACGCCTATAAGCCCCAGAGTATGGAAGGTTATGAGCGGATTCGGTTCCAGACTATATTTCTTAAATATGAATACGCCTGATAAGAATCATGTTGAGTTAGCCCGACAGCTGAAAACAAACTACTCTTTTAAAGAAAAAGAGCTTAAATGCAGGAAATATACAAAGGAACTATGTAAAGAAACTTTCAGAGGTATTAAAAAAGTAAATTGGAATAGAGAAAAAGATAAGGATCAGTTGCTTGAAGAAATAGCTCTTATTTCACAACTGGTCGCCAGTTTGAGGGGTACTATTCATGTATGGAAAAGTGAAGGGCAAAGAGAATCAAATTATACCGCCCCATTGATAGAGAAGCCCGATCGCATAAATCAAGCGCTATACAATTTAGCCCGGGGTCATGCTGTTGTTTGCGGGAGAACCCACCTGGAAGATATTGATGTAGGGTTTGTTATCCAGGTCGCTTTGAGTTCGGGTCCGCTGGAAAGAGTACGATTATTCAATCTGCTTATCGACAATGATGGACGATTAGAAACACAGACTATTATGAGTTCGCTTGGTTTTAGCAGACCAACCAGCCTTAACCTTATGGAAATGTTGAAACATCTGAAATTGGTTAAGGAAAATATAATAGATATGCCTGGAATAGGTAAAAGGCCAGGCAGGACAGAACACAAAATTAAGCTGAGAAAAAGGTATGAATGGTTTATCAGTGAGAGGTTCAAGCGATTAAAGAATCTACCCCAGAGTCAAATTTAGTTAATCAATAATAAATCAAAGGAATTTGACCCCAGGGGGGAGGATGGATAAGCGTTTTTTGAATACTACGGAATTGGCCGGCTATCTTGGGATGTCCGAACATACGATCAGATCATGGGTAAAGTTCGGACGTATCCCATTTTGCAAATTTGGCCGTGCTGTTAGGTTTGATTTAAGGAGGATAGAAAGATGGCTCAAGGATAAAGAATGTCATATGTTGGGGTAAGATTTTCATTTACGACGGGAAACAAGTCTCATATAATCATCAAAAATAGCCTATGGGTGTCGTATATAAACGAGGGACATACTGGATCGATTACAGATTCCAAGGCAGAAGGAAAAGGAAGAAGATCGGTCCCAGCAAAGCTTTAGCCGAGCATGCATTGAATAAGATATTGCTCGAGATTGCTGAAAACAGGTATCTTGATATTAGGAGGGATCACTATATCAAGTTTGAGACTTTTGCCGATGAATATCTGGAAACTCATTCAAAAGCCAGGAAATCATATAAGACGGATGTCAAGATACTAAAGATGTTCAGAAAAGTATTTGGGGGCAGGTATCTACATGAGATTAAGACAATAGATATTGAAAGGTATAAGTCCAAAAGAGCGCAGGAAGTCAGCAAAAGTACGGTCAATCGTTCATTAAACACCCTCAAATCATTGTTTAATAAAGCTGTTCAATGGGGCAAACTTAGCGATAGCCCGGCTAAATCCATAAAGAAGTTTAAAGAAAATAGCCAGAGATTGCGTTTTCTTGAGAAGGAAGAAATTAATAGACTATTACAAAATTGCACAGGACATATTCGTCCTATAGTTATTATAGCCCTCAATACAGGTATGCGAAAAGGTGAAATTCTTAGCCTAAAATGGGAGCAGGTAGATATTCAGCATAAGGTTTTACATTTGTTTGATACCAAGAATGGTGAAAGAAGGGATATCCCACTTAATCAGAATGTATTATCAACTTTAGTGACAATTCCCAGGCATCCGACTTCCAAGTATATTTTCTGTGATAAAACTGGTAAACCATACAGGAATGTGAGAAAATCTTTCTTTACAGCAGTGCAGAAAGCAGATATAATTAATCTACACTTCCATGATTTACGGCATACTTTCGCCTCCCAATTGGTTATGGCGGGAGTAGATTTGAATACCGTAAGGGAGTTATTAGGTCATAAATCCCTTGAAATGACCCTGCGTTACAGTCATTTATCTCCTAACCATAAGATGCAAGCAGTGGAGACTTTAGCAGGGCGTTTGGACAGTTTTTGGACACCAGGGGTTGGTGAGCCAAAGCCAGTTGACAATAGATTTCTTGCAACTTCTTGTAAATAAAGAGATAGCAAGAATCAGATTTAAGAGCCGAACCGATAGAGCAGGACCCTCTTAAGGTCAAGGTTCTTGGTTCGATTCCAAGGCGGCTCATTTATCACGCCATTCATATTTGAAGAAGAAGAGTTATACGATCATCGAGCATACCGCTGATATTGGCGTTGCGGTCGAAGCAGGCGATCTGGCGGGTGTTTTCGTAAATGCCGCGCGGGCGATGTTCGACATCATGGCCCAACGGCATGCGCATCCTTCCGGATCATCCCGCATAAAATTCGACATTAGAATATCGGCAGAACAGACCGATGAGCTTTTGGTCCGGTGGCTGAACGAATTGTTGTCCCTTTCGGCGACAAAAGACGTGATCTTTGTCGAATACCGGGTCAACCGTCTTGATGACCGCAGACTGGATATATCGGTGTCCGGCGAGCCGAGACGCGATTATACATTCAACACCGAGATCAAGGCCGCGACCTATAATGATCTTGAGCTTGTGCGCAAAGCATCGTTATATACGGCAAAGGTGATATTCGATGTCTGACGAAAATCAGGAGCAGGCCCCCGAGAGTATGGATAACAGGCAGTTCCCTCGTGTCGGCGTTTCCACCGAGGTCAAGTATGCCGTTGTCATCCCGGTATATGAGAACGGCACATCGAAAGACATCAGCCAGGGCGGGTTGTGCCTGGAAACCAAGAAGAGCCTGCCCCAGGGCTCGATTCTCCGCCTGGAATTCGACCTGCCCGGCGACCCCCCCGAACACATACAGGCATTAGGCAGAGTGGTCTGGCAGCGCACGGGCGTTGAAGGAACGTTCTCGACGGGTATCAAATTCTTAACCTGAGCGATCATCCCGCCTATGTCGGACGTATGGCAGGGCCCCTTGGAGAAGATCGACGATCACCGCTGGCGCATTCCCCGGTCCTATAAGCCGGGCATGCGCGTGCCCGGCCTCATTTTTGCCGACGAGAAATTACTGAAAGATATCCGTCATGACAAGGCGCTCGAACAGGTGGCGAATGTCGCGTTCCTGCCAGGCATCGTCGAGGCGTCGATGGCCATGCCTGACATACACTGGGGCTATGGTCCATCCATCGGCGCGGTCTTTGCGACGGATATAGAAGCAAACGGAGTGATCACGCCGGGAGGCGTGGGATTTGATATCAATTGTTTATCCGGTGAAGCAAAGATTTTGCATCGTTTTGGATATACTATGCCGATACAGGATTTTATCGATATATGGCGTGATAGTGATATCCAATGTTTTGATCTCATTAAAGAGCAACTAAAAACTACAAAAATTAATTTGTTCTTGGCGCAACGACCAAAGAGCAAGGTCTTTCGTTTTAAAAGTTCTACGGGTAAAGAGATAATCGCGACAGCTGATCACCCATTTTACACTCCCGATGGAATGAAGGATTGCGGAAGGCTTGTTGTGGGAGACAGGATAGCCATTTATCCATTTGATGGGGTTCCTTACGAGCATCCGGGATCACGATCGATTGTAACGGAAAGTTCTATTGAAGGTACTATATGCAATTTAGGGAAGTCTCCGGAGTCTCTTTCGGGAAGGATCATTATTCAAAAATTAAAAGACCGGGGTCTGCTTCCTTTGACGGCGGATCATCCTAAACTGCCTTATTTGTTGAAGATCATGGGCATGGTGTTTGGGGATGGTACCATGAACTTTATCGGGAAAAAAGGTGACGGGATTGTTGCTTTTTATGGAAAGAAAGAAGATTTATGCGATATAAAAGAGGATTTGACCACATTAGGTTATACTTCCGTTTTGCATTCTCAGTTTACAAAGCTTTTTTATAAGAGGCAAAAAAAGACATTTCTTAATTGGAATCTTACTGTTAATGCTTCAAGCTTAGTTGTTCTTTTAGCAGCTCTCGGCGTTCCTGTTGGGCGGAAAGTGTCACAAACGTATCGTGTTCCCCAGTGGATTGTTGAAGCGCCCCTATGGCAGAAAAGATTATTTTTGGGAAGCTATTTTGGCGCAGAACTTACAAGGCCGAGAAATAAATCCGCTAAACGGGGAAATTTCTGCGCGCCTGTTTTATCCTTGAATAAAAGGGAAGTCTTCCTTTGGAATGGAATCGCTTTTCTTGAAGATATCGCGAAGTTGGCAGAAGAGTTCGCCGTGCGATGTACAGATATCGTAGTCAGGCGTAAACTAAAAACTCGTTCGGGTGAAATATCAGATTATATAGAGTTGATTTTTTCTTCGCAGCCTGAAAGTCTAATAAATTTATGGGGGCGTATTGGATTTGAGTATAATCGTTTTAAAATGCGCCGTGGCAATCAGGCAGTGCAATATCTGAGATTGAAACGACAGGTTATTGCTCGAAGGATCGAGAGTAAATCCAGGATAGTGGCTTTTAAAAGTTCCGGATTAACTTATAAAGCTATTTTGGAGAAGATCAGTGATGAGTCGATCGGATCTCGATTTATCCAGTCGGTAATCCAAAGAAAAGAAGAGGATTTTTGCCCACGAATACCCCATAGTTTTCCATCGTATGAGGAATTTCTCGTTCAATCTATTTCCGGTCTGGGCGATTCTATGATGATGTGGGATCGGATAGCTGAAATTGAAGAAACAGTCGTGGATTTTGTATATGATTTCAACGTAATATGCGAGCATCATAATTTTGTAGCCAATAATTTCGTTGTTTCAAACTGCGGGGTCAGGCTGATCAAGACCGATTTGCTCTTTGACGATATCAAAGATAGGATCAAGGATTTGACGCATGCGTTGTTCTCCGGCATCCCTGCGGGCGTCGGGTCCGAAGGCGATATCAGGGTCAGTTCTCGGGAAGAAAAACATATCCTTTTGAAAGGCAGCCGCTGGGCGGTGGAACAGGGATACGGCACTGAAGCCGATATCGAATGCACCGAGGAATCGGGTTGCATGGACGGAGCCGATCCCGATGCGGTATCGGACCGAGCGTATGAGCGGGGAAGATCGCAGTCAGGGACCCTCGGTTCCGGGAACCATTTTCTTGAGGTCCAGGTCATCGACCAGCTGTATGACCGGGGCCTGTGCGACGAATTCGGCTTTGACCTGGGCCAGGTCACGGTCATGATCCATTCGGGTTCGCGCGGCTTCGGCTATCAGGTATGCGACGATTACGTCAAGTCCATGATCCGCTGCCTTGAGAAGTACCATATCAACGTGCCGGACAGGCAGCTCGCGTGCGCACCCGTCGGCTCTGCCGAAGGCAAAGCGTATCTCGGCGCGATGAAATGCGCGGCGAATTACGGCTGGGCCAACCGCCAGTGTCTTATGCATCTGACACGCAAGGTTTTCGAAAAATTCTTTGCCTCGTCCTGGGAAAAGCTGGGCATGCGCCTTATTTACGACGTGGCGCATAACATCGCCAAGATCGAGACGCATACCGTCAAAGGCAAAAAAATGAAGCTGTGCGTTCATCGCAAGGGCGCGACGCGCGCGTTCGGGCCAGGACAGCCGGGCGTGCCTGACCGGTATCAAAAAACAGGACAACCGGTCATCATTCCCGGGGACATGGGACGGAATTCGTATATGCTCGTGGGCACGCAAGCTGCCATGGATGAGACGTTCGGCTCCACCTGCCACGGCGCCGGCCGTTTGAAATCCCGCTCCGCGGCATTACGGGCGATCGATCCCAATAAATTATTGAAGGACCTCGCATCAAAAGGCATCACCGTGCTTGCCTCGGGACGGGGTACGATCGTTGAAGAAGCCCCTGAAGTATATAAAGATGTCAATGATGTCGTTAACGTCGTGCATAACGCGGGGATCTCAAAACGCGTGTGCCGCATGCGACCCCTTGGTGTCATTAAAGGATAGGAGTTTAAACCATGCTGGATATCCGTTTCATACGCGAAAATCTCGATGCGGTGCGTACGGCGCTCGCAAACCGGAACGCGAAATTCGACCTCGACGCTCTTATCGCGCTTGATGACGAGCGCAGAAAATTCCTTGTCGAGGTAGAATCGCTCCGCGCCCGGCAGAACAAGGCAAACGACGAGATCGGCGCCCTCATCAAGGCAAAGCAGGATCCCAGGCCCGTCATCGCGTCGATGAAAGAAATATCGGCCAAGGTGTCTGAGCTCGAAAAGGTCCTGTCTGTAAAAGACGAGGAGTTGAACGGCCTTCTTTTGACCATTCCCAATATCCCGCAACCGAGCGTTCCCGTCGGCGCGCCTGACAAAGCACAGATCGTGCGGTCCTGGGGCACGCCGAAACAGTTCGATTTCAAGCCGCTGCCCCATATTGATATCTGCCAGAATCTCGATATCATAGATTTCCCGCGGGCCACCAAGATCACCGGTTCCAATTTCATTCTGTTTAAAGGAGCGGGCGCGCGCCTTGAGCGGGCATTGATCAGCTTTATGCTCGATCTTCACACGACCAAACACGGATATACGGAGATCTTTCCGCCGTTTTTGGTCAATCGCAGGTCCATGACCGGCACCGGCCAGCTGCCCAAGCTCGAAGAGGATATGTACCGGCTCAAAGACGACGATCTGTTCCTTATCCCGACGGCGGAAGTCCCGGTGACCAACATTTTCAATGACGAGATCCTCGATGAAGAAAAACTGCCCATTTATTACGCCGCATACAGCGCCTGCTTCAGAAGAGAAGCCGGTTCGTACGGCAAGGATACCAGAGGCCTGGTCAGGGTGCATCAGTTCGACAAGGTAGAGATGGTCAAGTTCGTCAAGCCCGAGGATTCCTACGACGAGCATGAAAAACTTTTGAACAATGCGGAAACGGTGCTTCAGATGCTCGGCCTGCCGTACCGGATCCTTGCATTGAGCACGCAGGACATCAGCTTCGCCTGCAGCAAATGCTATGACATCGAGGCATACGCGCCCGGCGCGGATAAATGGCTGGAGGTTTCGAGCTGCTCGAACTTCGAATCGTTCCAGGCCCGCAGGGCGAATATCAGGTTCAGAAGGAAGGATACCAAAAAGATCGAATTTGTCCATACGTTGAACGGGTCCGGCGTGGCGCTGGCCCGGACGGTCGTGGCGATACTGGAGAACTACCAGCAAAAAGACGGCTCGGTCATTATCCCCGAGTGTCTGAGGAGATATTTCGATGGCGCGGAGAAAATTTCCTAGAAACAGGGATTTCGACGAGTTTGAGAAAATAGACGTGGAGCCGCAGGACGAAGGCGCGGGCCCCGAAGGGCTTCATCTGTCCCCGGAAATGCAGTCGAAGCTGTCAGGCGTCAAGAAGGGGTCGTTGAGCCTTTTAAAACTGATCCTCGGCCTGGTTTTTCTGACGTTCGTATATTCCTCAACGCTTGCGTTTATCGAGGAGTTCAAGAATGTCGGGCCGAAATTCCAAAAACCTTTCTGGGACGGGCTCATTGCGTTCGTTCTTTTTTATTTCTTCGTCTGGGAGCCGGTCAAGCTGTATCAAAGGGGGCAGAAGATCCTGGAGGCGATATTCAGATTTATGGCGCCTTTGGTCAAGGTCGCGCCCTATGTCCTGCCCATCTATACCATCCTGTTATTCTGCCTGTATCCGCTGGTCAATCTGGTCTTCCCGGACGACCGGACGCTTGTCTATTTCATGTTCATGATCGGTTTCAGCATCGCCCTGCACCTGGTGTTCGGCGCAAAGGCCTTGAGGACCAAACAGGGGGATTTTCTCAAAGCGAATTACCTGTTTGGGTTTACTCTCGTATATATCATCAATATCGTCCTTCTCGGGCTCATGCTGAACCTCGTGTTCTCGAAATTCTCGTTCGTGAACTTTTTCAACGCCGCATACATGATCTCACATGATATGGCGGTTGCGACGTTCAAACAGATATTCGTATTGAATTGACGGGTGGGGTGGCAGAGCGGTTGAATGCGGCAGTCTTGAAAACTGTTATGGGCGCAAGCCCATCGAGAGTTCGAATCTCTCCCCCACCGATTAGTTTTTCTTATTCCGCGGCTTAAGACCTTTCCATAGACCCGTCGATTAGCAAATATCCCTTGACATGCTGGAAATATACTGTATACTTTTATACAGAGGGATGTATGAATATGTACAACTAATTGTATGAATAACTACAGAATAAATAAAGCCGGTTTGTTGGACAGTCTTGCGGCGTGGGACGGTTTTCTGAAGCGCAAAGTCCGTCTGATCGCGTGCGGCGGCACGGCTATGATCCTTTTGGGTATTAAAGAATCGACTAAAGACATTGATCTCATTGTGCCCGTAGAGAAAGAACACGACTATTTGATAAAGATTTTGCCGGAGCTCGGATATCGTAACGCGAGCGGCTGGGGGTGGGCAAGGGACGATGGCTTTATATTTGATCTGTTCCGCGGTAAACGGGTGCATACGACCGAGCTATTGGAATCTCCTTTGCAACAGGGAAAGCATACGCTGGTCAAGGAATACGGCCATATTTATTTGGGCGTTCTTAATCCGTATGACATAATTATCACTAAACTATTCAGGGCGAACCAGGTCGATATCGATGATTGTCTGGTCCTGGTGGAACATGAAATAAAAAAGATCGATTGGAAGAAGCTGGATGCGCGGTTCCGGGACACTGCTTCATACGATGTATCGGAGGATAATGTTATTAAGAATTGGGAGCATTTTCTTCGATTGGTGAAGAAGAAAGGATTGAATCTTGAAAAGAAATGATCTGGTAAAGAGATTGGGCGATCTGGGGTTTCCACTTATGGAAGCGACCGAAGAGTCAGACGCAAATTTGACTTTAGCGGATCTCGTCAAATCACGGGACCTTCGACTCTGGGAAGGTTTTCCAGCGGTATTGGCTTTTAGCGCGGAAAGGGGGATGTTCGATTACGAGAAAACCGAAAGCCGGTTTACAAGTTCTTTTGATAAATTACATTTTGGCTTATTGGTTGCGTTGTCGCTCGCGCTTTATAAGACGCTGGATCTTAAATTCCCTTGGGCTGATAAACTATATGCTTCGCTTAATAAAAAAGGCCATCGCCAGTTTGATGGTTACCTGAACGCTTTTAGATCAGGGGAGGACCTTCATGTGCAGCAGCGTCTTATGTCCAGTCAGCGTCTGAAAACGACATTCAATAATTATTTTCTCAACAAACAATCAAGCCTGCGTGATTTATTGTCTACAAAAGAAGAACTTGGTCTGGAACAGGCGTTGTCTCAGGTATTCTCGCCCAAGCAAAAAGAGCTGTTTTTCAAAAAACTTAAGAGTGAAAAATTAACAAAAACAGAAAAAGAGTATTTTTCGCGCGCGGTCAAGAAGAAGGTTTTGGCTTTAGCGAATACCCAATTGCACCAGCTGTCGCAGAGGCTATTGAGGTGAGGGTTATTTATTGTTGGCAGCTCGTCGCGCCGTATTCTCGCTTATTTTAAGCCATTTTGTGATATAATCTTACAAATTGAAGCGCCGCAGTACGATCGTTGCCTTGATCTCACCAGCGGTTCGAATTGGTACGCACCGCGACCGATTACATTTTCTGACAGGCGCAGCTGTTTACCCAACATGTATCATAATAAGCATATTTGTTGGGTAATTTTATTTCTTGACAATCGTTACCTAACAAGTTATACTTTATCGTGGTTTGTTGGGTAACGAAAGGAGTGTCCAGTGCGGGGTGTGATCAAAGGCGTATTAGCTGAGGAATTAGAGAATTCTCTTAGAATGAGCAAGGAGTACGATCAGGCTTTACGTAAGTTGCCTCAGGGATGCCTTGCGGTCAGGGAAATAAGGGGGCGCGAGTATTATTATCTGGTAAAAAGAGAAGGCAAGAAGGTAAAATATTTATATAAAGGGAAAATTTCGGATGAGGAGAAGAAGAAATATAAAGAAGCGAAAGTTTTAAGAGCTAAATATAGGAGTCTGCGGTCCCAAGTAAAAAAGCAGATCAAATTCTTGAGGAGTTCTTTACGTGGAAAAGAACCAATCTAAGTTATGTTTTGAGATCTTGCGGCGGTTTCATAAGGCCGGAGTCCTCGATGATTTTATCCTGATTGGAAGGGGGCAGGGGGACCAATAAGCCGCATCCATTACCTAAGTTGGGAGTTAACGCCGTTGCATTGCGATTCCTGAACTTCTTAACCATTAAGACAATCAAAGTAAAAGTAGAGGATTTTTATCTGACTTTACCTCATCCGGCTAATTTTGCTTTGCATAAATTGATAATTTTTCAGCGAAGACTTAAAGAAGACAAGGCCAGCAAAGATAGAAACACCGCGATTGAGATCCTCAAAGCTTTGATCAATAAAGGAGAATCGAAGATGATCCGGCAAGTTTTTGATTCAGTCCCTAAGAAATGGCAGCTTAAGATTATTCAAGGTTTGAGTGAGCCTGTCGATAAGGATATTTTAGCGGTTTTGTCCTTTCAGCAGTAATATCTTCGAATAATTCGTTAGCGATTCAAATGAGCAGTTCGTGGTGCCGTATTTTCTCTTATTTTGAGCGAATTCGCGAGTGTGGCAAAGACTATACCGCAGCGCGCGTAATTTCCGTTATCTTTTGAGCTATTTTGTGATATAATTTATCGAACTGAAACGGTACACGTATGATCGTTGTCTGAATCCCCACAATGGCTTGCGCCCGCGCATGAATTACCCTAACCGACGTCCGAACAATCACCATACAGCATCCTTTCATCCGCGTTCACCGCGCCAGGCAGACGAGGCTGAGCGGAA
>Ga0116143_10002540_pt1 | contig 19694 bp, 12 predicted proteins | sample AD_UKC034_MetaG_FD_89745 | JGI IMG/M metagenome (GOLD analysis project Ga0116143, IMG submission 89745) | Active sludge microbial communities of municipal wastewater-treating anaerobic digesters from USA - AD_UKC034_MetaG | ecosystem: Engineered > Bioreactor > Anaerobic > Digestate | place: USA...
CCCTCAGCATGGCAGTGTGAGCATTGCCGCCGGAGGGGCCTTCACCTACACCCCTGGCTTGAACTACAACGGCTCAGACGTTTTCACCTTTACCGTTTTAGATGGTGCACTGACGGATACCGGGCGGGTGGATATCACCATCACGGCAGTCAACGATGCCCCGCTTGCCATCGACCAGGGCATCGTCACGACTGAAGACACCCCTTACACCGGCCTTTTGGGGGCCAGTGACGCCGAGGATGACCCCCTGGCCTTCAGCCTGGGGCTTGCGCCCCAGTACGGCAGTGTGAGCATCACGCCTGGCGGCACTTTCACCTACACCCCCGCGGTAGATTACCACGGTATGGACCTGTTTGCCTTCGTGGTCTCAGATGGCGTGCTGACAGACACCGGGCAGGTGGCTGTGACGGTGATCTCGGCAGATGCGGCTACCACCACCCTCAGCCTGACGGCTGACCCGCTGCCCTCGGCGGTGGGGCAAGTGGTGACCTTTACGGCTGTGGTCAGCAGCAGCGGCAATCTGAACGCAGTTCAGGCTGCTCCAGCGGGTACGATCATCTTTTGGGATGGCCCGGCGGCCCTGCTGACAACCACGCTGGATACGGGCGGGGCAGCCTCCTTCAGCACGGCTGGGCTGGCTTTGGGCGAGCACGCCATCACTGCCGAGTACCTGGGCGGGCCAGATCACCAGCCTTCGAGTTTCACGCTGACCCACACGGTGGCTTACATCGCCGACCTGAGCACCAGCATCACCGCCACCCTCACGCCCGGGCACGTGGTCTACACCATCGTGGTGACCAACGGCGGCTTCAACGATGCCGATGGTGCGGCTGTATCGGTCAACTTCCCCAGCCACCTGACCCAGCTTACGTGGACCTGTGCCGCCGCGGGTGGGGCCACTTGCACCCCCAGCGGCAGCGGCACACTGCAAGATGTGCTGGCGAGCTTCCCGGTGGGGGGCATGGTGACCTATACGGTGAACGCCAACCGCCTGGAGCTGGAAAGCCAGTACACCGTGGTGATTGCCACTTTGCCAGATGGCGTGATCGACTTGAACCCTGGTGATAACCAGGCGCATTTCCCACCCGGCTACCGCTTCTTGCTGCCGCTGGTCTTGCGCGCCCAACCCCAATAAATAGGAGAAATGATCATGAAAACTTTGCGCCTGTTGGTTAACCTGGTTTGTGTCTTGGCCTTGATCTTGGGATTGGTTATCAGTCCCCAGCCGGCCGCGGCGAAAGAAAATACCGCCCTGCATATCCTGACCGGCAGCCGGTTGGCCCGGCAGTCCCAATCGCCGGTTGCAGACGTTCCGGCCGGGCTGAGCGCCGCCGAGTGGGCGGGCGTGCAGGCGCAGATCGCGGCGGCTGAATATGCGGCGGCCTGGCAGCCAGAAACCGGGGCCTACCGCGCTGCCAACCGGGGGCAAGGTTTTGAGGCGGCTTTTTCGCTGGCCGGCTTCAGCGTCACAACCGGCGAGGGAGAGTTTGGCCTGACCCTGACGGCTTACGGCGGGCAGGCGCTGGATGCGGTCCAGTCCCAGCCGTTGAGCGCCGATGGAGGGCGGGTGACGGCGTGGCGCGGGCCTGGGGTGCGCGAATGGTACGAGAACACACCGCAGGGGGTGAAGCATGGCTTGACCCTCTACGCCCCGCCAGTAACGACTTCAGTCGTTACATTAAGCTTTGCAATCACCGGCAGCCTGCGGGCCGAGATGGCCCCCAGCGGCGGCCTACTGCTGCGCGCAGCCAATAACGCGGCTGTGCTGGCTTACGATGGCCTGGCGGTCTACGACCTCACCGGACGCAGCCTGCCTGCCGGCATGGCCTTGACAGAGGCTGGCCTGCGCATCACCATCGATGATGCCGGTGCGGTCTACCCCCTCACCGTAGACCCCTTGCTGCACAGCCAGACGCACATCCTGCGGGCTTCGAATGCACAGGCGTCTGATTATTTTGGCTATGCGGTGGACCTTGATGGTGACACCCTGGTGATAGGAGCTTCTTCGGAAGATGGCATCACCGAAACCTTAACCAATACCGGTGCGGCTTACATCTTCCAGCGCAACCAGGATGGGGCGGATGCCTGGGGAGAAGTGGCTGTTTTGCGCGCCAGCGATGCCCAGGCCAATGATGCCTTCGGTTCGGCTGTTGCCATTTCGGGGAACACGGTCATTGTCGGTGCGCCTTACGAAGACGGCGAGAGCGATTCGGCTCTCGACTCTGGCTCGGTTTACATCTTCTACCAGAACCAGGGTGGGGCAAATGCCTGGGGCCAGGTGGCGGTGGTGCGTAACCCGGATTGGCTGCCTGATGCACAGTTTGGCTCGGCCGTGACCCTGGATGGTGATGTGGCAGCAGTGGCGGCGCGCAATGCCCTGGGCAATACCGGCGTTGTGTATATCTTATATCGCAACCAGGGCGGAGCCGATCAATGGGGAATGTGGACTTACGTGGAAGATTATGAGTGGGACTCGGACGATCACTATGGGGCCGACCTGGATCTTTCTGGCGATACGCTGGTGGTGGGGGCCTACGGCGAAGATGGTGGGACGGGCAACCCGCTGAGCGAATCTGGCGCGGCCTTTGTTTACCAACGGAATGAGGTCGCCGCGGATATCTGGGGGCATGTGACCACGCTGCGCGCCAGCGATGCCCAGGTGAACGACTATTTTGGTTTTTCGGTCAGCATTTCAGGCGATACCATTGTGGTCGGCGCCGCACTTGAAGATGGCGGTCCCGGTGATCCTCTGTCTAATGCGGGGGCGGCCTATGTCTTCCGGCGCAATCAGGGTGGGGCGGATCTATGGGGCCAGGTTGCCATTTTGCACGCCAGCGATGCGCAGGTGGGGGATATGTTCGGCGCCTCATTGGGCCTGGACGGTGACTTACTGGTGGTGGGCGCCCAGAACGAAGGCGGTGGCTTGGGTGACCCGCTGACGAGTTCGGGCGCCGCCTACGTCTTCGAACGCAGCCAGGGCGGGATAGATGCCTGGGGCGAGATCAATATCCTGCGCGCCAGCGACGCCCAAGAGTATGACTACTTCGGTACCCCGGTAGCCATAGATGGAAATATGATCGTGGCAGGCGCCTATACCGAGAACGGTGGTTCCGGCGACCCGCTGATCGATGCCGGTGCGGTCTACCTCTTCAGCGCCGGCGGCACCTGGCAAGAGGCGGCTGAAATTCGCAACACTACAGCCAATGATTATGGCTTAGATGCGGCGCTAGATGGCGATACGCTGGTTGTGGGAGCCCATCATGGCGGCCTCAGCCAGGCTGGCGAGGTGTACGTCTATTATCGTGACCAGGATGGAGCCGGAGCCTGGGGCCAGGTCGCCATCCTATCTGCCAGCAATGGCGAGGTGGGTGATGACTTTGGCCTTTCGGTTGCCATTGCGGGGGATGTCATTGTGGTGGGGGCAGATTGTGAAAGAGGTGCATCCAATGAATACACCTGTTCGGGGGCGGCCTATGTCTTCCACCGTAACCAGGGCGGGGCTGATGCCTGGGGTGAAGTGGCCCTCCTGCGCGGCAGCGATACCGGGGATGTGGACCAGTTTGGCTGGGATGTAGCCATCGACGGCGATACGCTGGTGGTCGGGTCGATCAATGCCGGGGTGGGCGGCGCAGCTTACGTCTTCCAGCGCAACCAGGGCGGGGCCGATGCCTGGGGCGAAGTCGCTATCCTGCAAAGTAGCGAGGCGCAGATTGGCGATGCTTTCGGCGACTGCCTGGATATATCTGGCGATACCATCGTCGTGGGCGCACACTATGAAGATGGTGGGCCTGGCGAACCCAATTCTGCTGCCGGGGCAGCCTACGTTTTCCAGCGCAACCTGGGCGGGGCAGATTCCTGGAACCAGGTGACCATCCTGCGCGCCAGCGATCCCCAGGCGGGAGACCAATTTGGTGTGGCTTTGGCTATCTTTGGTGACACCATTGTCGTTGGCGCGAACTTTGAAGATGGCGGCCTCGGCAACCCGCTCGCCGATACTGGGGCCGCTTATGTCTACCAGCGCAACCAGGGCGGGGCCGACCAGTGGGGCGAAGTGACCATCCTGCGCGCCAGCGATGCCCAGGCGGGTGACCGGTTCGGCGAATCAGTCGACATCTCTGGAGATATGCTTGTGGTGGGGGCGATTTCTGAAGATGGCGGGCCAGGCGACCCGCAGGCCAATTCTGGGGCGGCCTATGTGTTTGAGCGCAACCAGGGTGGGCCAGGGATGGGTTCTGTTCCCGATGCCTGGGGCCAGGTGCGCACCTTGCGCGTGGCAGACACCCAGCTCAGCCATTTTATGGCGGTGAGCATAGATGGGAACACGCTGGTGGGGTCTGTGCCTGACTGGTCCAGTTTTGGCGCTGCAACTATCTTTACCCTGCAAGCGGGTTGGGAGCCCGAAGCGCTGCCCCAGTCGTCTGATGCCCAATCTGGTGACCTGTTCGGCTCGGTGGCCCTGGATGGTGACACCCTGGTGGTCGGCGCGCCTGAGGCAGATGTGTGCCCCATCACCGAACCCATCAGCGATACCGGCGCAGCTTACGTCTTTATTCGCCAACCAGGGGGGTGGGCGCAGGATGCCGTGCTGTGCGCGCCTGATGCGCAAGCCGGTGACCGCTTTGGTTTCTCGGTAGCCATATCCGGCGCTACCATCGTGGTGGGCGCCTATGGACGGGATGGCGATAGGGGTGCGGCGTATGTCTTTGAATACACCGCCCTGCAAGGAATCAATGATTGGAGCCAGGTGGGCACGCTGGGCGTAGGCAGTGGGCAGGCTGGCGATGGCTTTGGCTACAGCGTGGCGGTGCAGGGGGCAGAGATCATCGTCGGCGCCCCGTGGGCCGACGGGACGCAGGCTGATGAAGGCGCCGCCTATGTGTTTGAAGATAGTCCCACGCTGAACGCTGGGCTGGATGATTGGAGCCAGGTGGGCACGTTGGGCTCTGCAAACTCGCAGGCCAGCGGTCTATATGGCTTTGCCCTGGGCGTAGCCGGCGACTTGCTGGCCGTGGGTGCGCCCGGCGAAGACCAGCCCGGCACCCCTCCGGTGACGGATGCGGGGGTGGTGTATGTTTACCTGTTCAATCCTGGTGTCAATGCGTTGGGTGCCGCTTCAGCACCTGAAGATTGGAGCCAGGTGGGCACGCTGGGCGCAGGCGTGTCTGCCGGGCAGGGGGATGGCTTTGGCCACGCGTTGGCGATGCTGGGAAACCTGCTGGTGGTTGGGGCACCGTTTGAAGATGGGCTGAGCGACCTGATCACAGACAGCGGTGCGGCCTATATCTTTGATCTGGATTTCCCATTAAGCTCGGCCCCGGCACCGGCCGACGGTGCCGGGATAGAAGATTGGAGCCAGGTGGGCACGCTGGGTGCGGGCGCGTCTGCCGGGCAGGGCGATCGCTTCGGCAGCTCGGTGGGGATGAATGCCCAGGCCATCCTGGTCAGCGCACCCTTTGAAGACGGAGGCCCAACCGACCCGCTGACCGATACGGGTGCGGCCTACGTCTTTTCGTACAACCCGCTTGTGTCGGCCCAGGCTGGCAGCCAGGCGGTGACGGCAGGCTGGGAGATGGCCCAGGCTCTGCGTTCGCCCGAGGGCCAGGCCGGCGACCGCTTTGGCGACCGGGTGACGTTGGATGGAAATACCGCTGCCATCGGCGCACCGTACGAAGACGGTGGCGTGACCGACCCGCTCAGCGATACTGGCGCAGCCTATGTGTTTGAGTTGATCTTGCCCAATGCGGCCCCGGTTCTGGTGGCAGATGACCTGTCGGTGATGCAAAACAGCACCGCCAATGTCTTGGATGTTTTATCCAATGACCTGGATGCAAATGGCGATACCCTGCAAGTCTTTAGCGTTGGTGAGCCTGTGCACGGCACGGCTGTGGATAACGATATCAACGTGCTCTATACCCCCCAGGCCGGTTATGGGGGCACCGATACGTTCACCTATACTGTGATCGACGGAAGTGGTGGTTATGCTGTGGGGCAGGTCACGGTAGAAGTGTCGGTTCCGCCGGTGGCGGATGACCTGGCCTTTAGCACCCCAGAAGATGTGGAGCATGTGGACCAGTTGACTGCGACGGATGTGAACGGGGATGTGCTCTCTTACATTCTAAACACATCCCCCCATCACGGCAGTGTGGATATCGCCGCCAGCGGGGACTTCACCTACACCCCCGGCTTGAACTACAACGGCCTGGATGCCTTCACTTTCATCGCCTCAGACGGGGCGCTGACGGACATTGGGCGGGTGGATATCACAATCACAGCGGTCAACGATGCCCCTCAAGCCGTGGGCCAAGATATCGTCACCCCCGAAGAAGCGGCTTACACCGGCTTTTTGGGGGCCAGCGATGCCGAGGGCGATCCCCTGGCCTACAGCCTGGGTGCAGCACCCCAGCACGGCAGTGTCAGCATTGCTGCCGGTGGGGCCTTCACCTATACCCCTGGCTTGAACTACAACGGCTCAGACGTTTTCACCTTCACCGTTTCAGATGGTGCACTGACGGACATTGGTCGGGTGGATATCACGGTCACAGCGGTCAACGATGCCCCGCTTGCCTTCAACCAGGGCATCGCCACGACCGAAGACACCCCTTACACCGGCCTTTTGGGGGCCAGCGATATCGAAGATGACCCCCTGGCCTACAGCCTGGGTGCAGCACCCCAGCACGGCAGTGTCAGCATTGCCGCCGGTGGGACCTTCACCTACACCCCCGGCTTGGACTACAACGGTCTGGATGCTTTCGCCTTCATCGTTTCGGATGGGGCGCTGACGGACACGGGCCAGGTGGATGTGACGGTGATCTCAGCCGACGCCGCCGCCACCACCCTCAGCCTGGCGGCTGACCCAGAGCCTTCGGCGGTGGGTCAGGAGGTGACCTTCGCGGCTGTGGTGGCTTCTGCTGAGGGTATCCCGTCAGGCGTGCTTGTCTTCCGCGATGGTCCCATAGCTTTAGTAACCGCCACGTTGGATGTGAGCGGTGCAGCCTCTTTTAGCACGGCTGGGTTGGCTTTGGGTGAGCATGTCATGCGTGCCGATTACCTGGGTGGGCCAGATTACCAGCCATCGAGCTTCACGCTGACCCACACGGTGGCTTACATTGCCGACCTGGGCACCAGCATCACCGCCACCCTCACGCCTGGGCATGTGGTCTATACCATCGTGGTGACCAATGACGGTTTCAATGATGCCGATGGTGCGGCTGTATCGGTCAACTTCCCCAGCCACCTGACCCAGATCACATGGACCTGTGTGGCTGGCGGAGGGGCCACATGCACCGCCAGCGGCAGCGGCGCACTGCAAGATGTGCTGGCGAGCTTCCCGGTGGGGGGCATGGTGACCTATACGGTGAACGCCAACCGCCTGGAACTTGAAAGCATGTACACCGTGGTGACTGCCACCTTGCCAGAGGGTGTGATCGACTTGGATCCTGGTGACAACCAGGCGCATTTCCCGCCCGGCTACCGCTTCTTGCTGCCGCTGGTCTTGCGCGCCCAACCACAGTGATATGAATCAGCCAGGGCTGCGGGATTTTGCCGCAGCCCTGGCTGATTAAGCGCCTATCCTACATCAATCTGAACTGAGCTCAGCAGGATTAACGGTGAGAGCAGCCTGGGTACCAGCCGGTTGATCTCATCATCTGAAAGCCAGGGCCCGTAGGCTGCCAGCACCTTTGGCGCCAGCGCCAGCCTTTCATTCTGCAAATTCATCTCGGCTTGCTCGTTTTCTGCTTGCAGTCTTTTGGCTGCCTGGCGTTTGAGGTCAATTTCAGATGCCAGCCTGTCGTAATCGGCCTTTTCTTTGGCACGCATCAGTTCCTCGGCCCGCATCTCTGCTTCTGCCAGGGCAATCTCGATGCCGGCTTTGCGTTCTTGGATGCGCGCCATGCTTTCGGCCTGGCTGCGCCGCCAGGGGGCGATCCAGCGTTGGATGATCTCGATGGCGTCTTTGGCTCCCTCAAAGCTGATGCGGAAAGATGGCCCCTGGTTGATCGACCGGATCACCACCTCTTGGGGCTGTTCTCCCTGGATTTGCAGGATCATCTCTTGGATCTCTGCGACCGCTTTGATGTAAGGCAGCACCCCTTCTACCAGGTAGCCGGGGGTCAGCTTAGAGCCGCCGGGAATATTAAAGGTCAGGGTTGGCAGCAGTTCTGGCGCTCCCAGCCCGTTGAAAGAAAAGCGTAAGACAGCCACCACCCGCGCCTGGATCTCGATTTCTCCAGGAGCGTCAAAGTGGGTCGGGCCCAGCGTGGGGTTGGCCGGTTGGAGACGCTCTCGGTTGGCTTCGTTGTAGTAATACCGTAAGGCTGTCTTCGATTTGGCCTTTAACCACACCGCCACGAACTCGCCATTGCGTGCGGTTCTTGCAGGCTGTAAGATCACAACATCACCGTCATTGACCAGGGCATCGATCAGCGAGTCACCCCGCACCTCAAAAGCGAACAGCCTGGCAGAGGCGCTCAGCTCCAGGTTTTCTGGCAGCCAGCCGCGGGGAAGTTCTACGCTCGGGCGCAGCTCATCCCTGGCATCTTCTTCCTCTGTCTCGCTATCATCGAGCGGGAAATGTATGGGGGTGCTTGCCAGGATGCGCCCCACGAGTGGGACTTCGAGGATCTCAGACTTGCCCTGTTTGCCAAAGTACTCGCTCAACTTGAGCGAAACGGGCACCTGCTCGGCGGTCTTGAGCATGCGCAGTCCCCGCCCCACGTGCGTGTCCATCTCGATGTAGCCCATCTCTTCGAGCTGCTTGAGGATGTACCGCACTGTGCTGCCGGAGGCAATATTCGCCATATTGCAGATCTCGCGGTCGTTGGGAGGGTAGCCATACTCCTGGATAAAATGTTCCATCAGCTCCAGGACCTTCTTTTGGCGTTCGGTCAATACCGGTTTCTTTGTCATGAGGTTTCCTCGTATGCATGTCGGGATCCCCACGCTCCCAGATCTATGGAAGGTACAGCACAATTATATCGGATTTCGCCTTTTGCCATCGAGGTTTTTGTCTTCTGGGTGCTGAGCTCCTGCTCGTTAAAAGCCTCTTGAAACGGCTATTACTCTGGCATGGCTGAAGAGTGGTGTTCTACGATCAGCCAACGATCTCCAAACCAGTGGTAAACGAATGTAAAGCGGGCGTGCACTGTTTGAGAGGCTTTGCCCTGCGGCGAGAGTTTGAAGGTGTACAAGCCGGAATGAATGGCTACAGTGCCAAAGATGCGCACGTTTGATTCGTCAATCGTCCCAGCCGGATTCTTTTGCAAGAAGTGCTCGAAGTAATCCCGGATCTCCAGGTACGTATGGCGCACCCGGTTCGAGACGGTCGGTAGGAGGATGGCGTTGGTGGCATACAATTGCGCCACCTGGTCGGCATCGCCGGACAAGAGGGCCTGGTTCCACTGGTCGAACAGGGCGGTGATATCTGCAGTGTTGGTCTTCATTATTTCTCCTTTTATGATCTACGGTGTGAGGCTTTATCGGCATACATGGCATTATCGGCCAGGCTGATCACTTTTTCGAGCGGAAGCCCCGGTTGGCTGGTGGCTGTGCCCAACGAAAGGCTCAGTTCAGGGAAACGGTAATATTCGTTGTTCATGCCCACCAACTTTCGTAGGCGCCGGATCGCCTCTGCAGCTTTGGCCGCACTGATGCCCGGCAGCAAGACGGCGAATTCATCCCCGCCGATGCGAGCGGTAACGGCCCCCGCTGGCTCATTCTCGAAGCCGGCTTTCAGCACCTCGGCTGCCCGGCGGATCAGGTTATCTCCAGCCTGGTGCCCATTTACGTCATTGGCCTTTTTTAAGTAATCCAGGTCGGCGATGATCACGCTGATCGGATCGCGGCGCTCTTGTTCAAGGTTCTCCAGCGTTTCTTGGAAGAAGGCGCGGTTGTAGAGCCCGGTCATCACATCATGTGTGCCCAGGTAACGCAGGTACTGTTCGGCTTTTTTGCGCGCCGTGATATCTTGAATGGCGACCAGCACCCAGCTAAAATCTTCTTCGTGGCCTGGCATGACACGAAAACTGAGTGTGATGTTGATCGGCTCTCCGTTCAGTGCATAATTGATGCCCTCGCGTTCGTAGCTCAACCGCCCATTCCACAGGTCGATCAATTCGCGCCCAAAGTGCATCTCCATTGCCCCCTGGAAGACCCGGTCCAGATTCGCCAGCAAGTCTTCTTGAGAGCTGGCACCGAACATCTCAAGCGTTTTTTGATTGACCGAGAGTACTCGAATCAATTTCATGCAGTGCGATACCGTTTTGGGGTGGTCGTGCAGGTAGGCTTCCAGGTCTTCTACCCCGTCAGCGCGCAGGGCATCGAAATGCGCTTTCACGGCGCTGTAGTCTTCTTCCCACAGCGAGATGGGTGAGGCCTGGAACAGGTTCTCCAGGCGGCGTTCGGCTTGCTTGCGGGCGGTGATATCTTCGATCGTTACCAGCACGCGCTGCCAGTTCTGCTCAAAGCCGGGCAGGATGCGCCAGTGGAGCAAGATATCCACCGCCTCCCCTTCAAGCGTGTAATTGATGCCGTCACCGCTCCATTCCAGGTTGCCATTCCACAACGCCAGTAGCTCACTTTGCATGTGGTGGCGCATGCCGTCGCCAAAGACCTGCTCCAGGTTCGCCAGGAATTCCTCCTGCGAGGCGGCTTTGAACAGGTTCAGCGTTTGCTGGTTAACGCGCTGAACCTGGATCTCGCGCATGCAGGCTTCTATAAATGCGGGATGTTGGGCCAGGTATTGCTCCAGCGATTGAATGCCCTGCTTGCGCAAATCCTCGAACTTGCGCAAAATACCGCTGTAGTCTTCTTCCCAAAGAGAGATGGGTGCGTATTCAAACAAGGTTTGGTAATGCTCCGTTTTGTTAGAATTCATATCCTCACCTCACTGATATGTCCCCGTGATTCTACCGCGAAAGCGCTCGATATCTGTTTCTTGTCCCACAAGACCGCAGGCCCGGGCAGAGCAGCGGGTGGTTGGAGCGGGCTGCGATCATCGCATTTCGATTAAAGGGGCGGAAGTTCTTTTGGTTTGGATGCGGCAGGGGATTCCACCTGGTTATTTACCTTAAATTTGAACCATGCCGGGATGATCGAAAGCAGCGAGGCCCCCGCAGTGAGAAAGAATGGAAACTGCGGGCTGACTTGTTCCCACAGATACCCCCCGATGACCGGCGCAGGCAGTGAAACCAGCCCCAGGCTGGTGCTGAACAGGCCAAAGGCCACGCCGCGCAGGTGCGGCGGAACGGCCTTGCTGATCAGCGACTGGTAGGCCGGGCTTGCCAGGCCTACGCCGATCCCAGCAATCACCCAACCCAGGCCGTACAGCCAGGCCGGGCTGGCAGGTGGCAGGATGGCGATCATGGCGATGGAGACTGCCATGAACAGGAAAGAAATGGCAATGTTCACCCGTTCGCCCACCTTGTCAGCCAGCCAGCCGGCGGGGATCATCACCGCCATCATGGCCACACCAAAGATGCTGCTCATCATCCCGATCTGGCTGACGGTCAGGCGGGCGATATCTTGCATGTAAACCGACAGGAAGCTGAACGACATATTGAAGAAGATGTCGCGCACCCCGTCTGTGATCAATATCCAGGTGAACAGCCCGCCAGTCAGGATCAGGGTGAGAATGGTCGCCAGGTTTGTTTTCAGGCTGTCGAAGGTCAGTTTGGCGGGCGCTGCATCCTGAGATTTTGAGGCTTCGCGGGCCATGCTGACGCGAATGATGGTGGCTGCCAGGTATAACCCCGCCGCCACCATCAGCATCTTCTTGAAGCCCATTCCATCCACCAGGTAGCCGCCCAATACCGGCCCTACCACGCCCACCACCCCATACAGGGTTTGGGTGATGCCAAACAGGCGGGCCCGGTTTTCAGGGGCCGAGTGGTCGGCAATGAAAGCATCGAAGCTGGGGCCGATCAGTGAACGCGTCACTGCGCTCAAGGCGGAGGCAAACAACACCCATTCCCAGCGCGTGGCCAGGATCAATGGGACGTACACGAAGATTCCCACCACGCTGCCGATGGCAATGGCGCGCAGTCGCCCGATCGAATCGGAAAGCCAGCCGCCCAAGATCTGTAACAGCAGGGGGATGATCTGCGAGAGGGTGTAGAACAGCCCGATCTGGGCAATGCCTGCCCCCAGCTCTTTCAGGTACAGGGCTTCCAGCGGGCCGTACATGTTGCCGCCCATGTTGGCCAGGATCATTGCCAGCATGAAGAGCATCAGCAGCGGCGTCAGCAGGGGGGCTTTTTTGACTGGCGTTTGGGTGGTCATAGCAGGGCGTGTTTTGATGCCACTGCGATGGCCGCAGCGCGTGAATCGACCCCCAACTTGTTGTAGATGCTTGCCAGGTGCGCTTTAACGGTGCGTTCGGTGATGTTCAGGCGCAGGGCGATCTCTTTGCTGCGTTCGCCTTGGGCCACCGCCGCCAGTACTTCGCGCTCGCGCTCGGTCAGGCCGAAAGCACTGCTTGCCGGGCTGGCTTGCCGCCCAACCTGGGCCAGCAGGCGCGCCATGCTTTCTGGCTTGAGCAGGGTTTCACCGCGCGCCGCGGCCCGGATGGCATCGAACAAGGTTTGGCGATCGGTATCTTTGAGCAAGAATCCCTTGGCCCCGGCTTGCAGGCCGCGCAGCATCAGCTCATCTTCGTTGAATGTGGTCAGGATGACCACCGCGATTTGGGGCAGCTCTTTTTGCAGGTGTTCAATGGCGGTCAGGCCATCCATGCCGGGCATGCGCAGATCCATCAGCACCACATCAGGATGCAGTGCCCTGCAAAGGCGAATCGCCTCAGCGCCATCGGCCGCCTCGCCCACCAACTCAAAACGCAGGTTGGCATCGGCGTTGTTATCGGTTTCCAGGATCAGGCGCAGGCCCTGGCGGATGATCAGGTGATCGTCAGCAAGTAAGATGCGGATCATGCAGATTCCAAAAGGTTGGGTTGGATGGGAAGCTCCACCTTGATGATTGTACCCTGTTGTGGGGCGCTATCAAGGGTTAATCCGCCGCCTGCCAGGCGCACCCGCTCGCGCACGCCCAGCAGGCCGTAATGCCCGGCAGGGATATGCTGTGGGTCAAAGCCCACCCCGTTGTCTTGGATGCATAGTTGTAAATGGGTGGGTGTGGCTGTCAGCTCTAACCAGGCTTCTGAGGCGTTGGCGTGCCGGGAGATATTGGTCAAGAGTTCACTGGCACTGCGCAGGACCACTTCTTTGACCAGGTCGGGTACTGGCGGCAGGCTGCCGGCTTGAAACGTGCAGGGGATGCCGGTGGACTGGGTAAAGTAGGTTGTCTCCAGGCGCAGCGCTTCTTCCAGTTCGTCGGGGCTGGCCTGGCGCAGGTCGCTGATGGCGCGCCGTGAATCAGCCAGCGTGGCGCGGGCGCGCTGCATGGCCTGCTGGACAATGGCACTGGCTTTTTCGGGGTGCTGTTGGCTCAAGTGCGCGTCGGCGGCCTCTAACTGTAAGATGAGCCCAGCCAGGCCCTGCGAGAGTGTGTCGTGCAGCTCGCGCGCCATGCGCTCGCGCTCGTTGGCAATCGTCAGGTCTTCCACCCGTGCCGCGTATTCGCTTAACTGGCGGTTGGCGGTTTCTAGCTCGCCAGCCAGCGCCTGGGCATGCTCACGCGCTTCGGTCTGCCGCATGTAGAGGATCACGTAGATGCCCACAAAAAGCACAATCGGCAGTGTGCCCAGGGCCCACCAGATGGCGTTTTCGATCCCGGTGAAGTAGATGAAGTTGATCAGCGAAAGCAGCAGGTAGTAGAGAATGGTCAGGAAACCGCGCCAGGTGAGCCCCAATAGAGCAAACCCTTCTCCGATCAAGCCCATGAAGAGCGCAAAGACCATGCCCACCGTGCCAGACATCCAGGCGATCACAAAAGCCAGCACCCCTTGGATGAGAATATAGCCCAAAATGCCGAAGCGCAGTTTGCAGATCTTCTCTAATCGCCAATGCAAAACGAGGTGAACGATCACCAGGGCTGTGAAGATCAGCCAATCCAGCGGTTGGCGCAATGCTGGGGCGGAAAACAAGGATACAAAATACATCACCGCCACTATCAGGGTCAGAAAACCCATCAGCCAGCGCGAGTCGTATTCAACCATGGGGGGAGTTGTGTTCTTTTGCATAGCTCCATTGTAAACCGATTTTGGCCTTTCTGATATTGCCTGAGCGTACATTGTCCGAAAGTACAGGTGAAGACTATCCCCCTGTACGGTGCGCCACGGCTTCAAAACCGGTATACTGGTCAAGAAGAAATCACAATCGCGAATTGTTGTAAGGAGAAACGAAATGGCACAAGCAATCGATGTTCAATCACTTCGCAGATCTTTCGGTGACCTGTTGGCCGTCCAGAACGTAAGCTTTTCGGCTGCCCCCGGCGAGGTGTTCAGCTTGCTGGGTCCCAATGGAGCGGGCAAGTCCACTACTATCTCGATGCTGGCTGGCTTGCTCGAGCCCCACGCCGGGCAAGCTTTCATCATGGGGCATTCGATTATCCAGGCTCCCGAGGCCGCCAAAGCCTCTTTGGGCGTGGTCCCGCAAGATATCGCCTTGTATCCCGATCTCTCGGCGCGCGAAAACCTGGTCTTTTGGGGCAAAATGTACGGCCTGCGCGGCCCTGCCCTGAAAACCCGCGTGGATGAGGTGCTGGAGATCATCGGCCTGGCTGATCGTCAGAAAGAAGCCGTGGGCAAATACTCGGGCGGCATGAAGCGGCGCGTCAATATCGGCGCGGCCCTGCTGCACAAACCGGCGGTGATCATCATGGATGAACCAACCGTGGGCATTGACCCCCAGTCGCGCCGCCATATCCTCGACAGTGTCAAGCAGCTCAATGCCCAGGGGATGACCGTACTCTATACCACCCACTACATGGAAGAGGCCGAAGAACTTTCGCACCGCATCGCCATCATGGACCAGGGCAAGATCGTGGCGCAGGGCACCTATAAAGAGCTCATCCAATTGGTGGGCGAGCAGGCGCGCATTGACCTGCACGTGAACGTGGATGCAGAAACCATCATCCCCGCCTGGAAGCAGGTGGAGGGCGTCTCGCAAGTGGATAAGAGCGATGGGCAGATCTCTGCCCTGGTCAGCGACAGCAATATCGTCCTGCCGCGCATGTTTGAGGCTGCATCACACTTGAATGCCCGCATTACCGGTGTGGAGATCAGAGAGCCCAACCTTGAGGCCGTCTTCTTGCACCTGACGGGCCGTGCGCTGCGCGATTGAGAGGAACGAATGAAGATACTGGATATTGCCCTGAAAGACCTGCTGCGCTTCTCGCGCAGCCTATTCTTGATCGGGATGACCCTGGCGGCGCCGTTGTTGGTCACGTTTTTGATCTATGCCGCCTTTGGCAGTATGGCGGATGGAGAGGTTGCCATGCCCGCCGTGCAGGTGGGCGTGGTCAATGCCGATGCCCTGCCCGCCGGCGCGGCTATGGATGCGTCTCTCGGCGAGAGCATCCGCAGTATGTTCTTCGATGAGAGTGTGCAGTCTTGGATCACCGCTAGCGACTATCCTGATGCTGCAGCGGCGCGTGCGGCCCTGGATGCCCAAGAGATCGGTGTGGCGGTCATCATCCCCCAAGATTTTACCCAGGCTTACCTGGCAGGCGAAGCCAAACCCCTCACCATCTTGCAAGACCCCACCTTATCCACCGGCCCTGCCGTTGTTCGAGAGATGATCACCTCGCTCTTGGATGGTGTGGCAGGCGGCGGGGTGATGTATGAAGTGATCAATGCTCGCCTGTCTGCAAACGGGCAGGCGCTTGACCCCTCTGCTCTGCCCGTGCTGTTCCAACGCTATGCAGATTGGTATACCGGCTTCCAGCGGGCCTTATTCCATGCGCCAGGAGAAGCGGCCCTGGTGCTGCGCGCACCCGCCGTTGGCCCTGAAACGGGCCGCGGCCTGCAAGCTATGATGGGCGCGGTGATGGCGGGGCAGATGATCTTCTTCTCTTTCTTCACTGGTGCCTATGCCATGATGTCCATTTTGCAAGAGGCCGAAGAAGGCACACTGCCGCGTCTCTTCACCACCCCCACCCGGCGCACCGCCATCCTGGCGGGCAAATTCCTGGCTGTTTTGCTGACGGTGATCCTTCAGGGCCTGGTGATGCTGCTGGCAGGGCGCTTGCTCTTTAGCATCCGCTGGGGCCAACCGGCGGCAGTGGGATTGGCATTTGTGGGGCAGATGTTTGCTGCGGTGGGCCTGGCTGTGTTGTTGGTGGCCTTTATCAAGACCAGCCGTCAGGCCGGACCGATCTTTGGCGGTGCGCTGACGGCCCTGGGCATGGTCAGCGGCCTGTTCACCACCAATATCAATATGCCCGAAGCATTCAATGCCCTTGGCAGTTTTACCCCCCAGGGCTGGGTGCTGAAGGCCTGGAAACTGGCCCTTTCTGGACAGTCTCCCTCTGAAGTGCTTGTGCCTTTCTTGGTGCTGGTTGGGATAGGCCTGGTGATGTTCGTCGTCGGCGCGGCCTTCTTCCGCCGCCGGTTTGCGTAAAGGAAAAATGCGATGAGACTTTTCGATATCATCCTCAAAGATATTACCCAGATCTTGCGTGAAAAACAATCACTGTTATTCCTGGTAGCGATGCCCATTCTCTTCACCTTTTTCATGGGCTTTGCTTACCAGAGCGGCGAGAACGGCGCAGAATCTGCCGATCAACGCCTGGCCTTGGGCTGGGTGAATAATGATCCAGACGGCCTGCTTGCCCAGCAGTTGTTTGATCGGTTGGCACAGTCTGATGCGGTGCGATTGGTGGAGCTTGCCCCTGGCACCGTGGACGAAGCCTTACAGCAGGGCGATATTGCCGGTGCGCTGGTGGTACCGGTCGATTTCAGCCGCCTGGCTGCGGCCGGAAGCTTGAGCCAGTTGGAGCTGGTGGCGGATCCGGCCTCTACTCAGAGCCAGACCCTCTTCCAGGCCCTGCGCGGCCCAGTTACTCAGTTAATGAGCGCGGCTGAAATTGCCCGCCAAAGCGCTGAGATGCTCGGTAAGCCGGGCGATGCGGGTGAGTTCTCGCAGGCTTTCTTGGCTGCATCCCAGGCCTGGGCTGAAACCAACAGCGTCGCGTTGGTTCGGACGGAGATGGCTGTTGCAGAAGCGAAGCAATCCTGGTATGGCGATAACCCCTACAACCAGGCCTCGCCGGGCATCCTCTTGCAGTTTGCCATCATGGGCCTGGTGACTTGCGGGCAGATCTTGGTGCAAGAGCGCAAGACGCGCACCCTTCAGCGCATGATGACCACCTCACTGCGCCCCTGGCAGATCATTGCCGGTCATGCCCTGGCTATGTTCATCCTGGTGTTCGGTCAGATCATGTTGTTGGTGATCTTTGGCCAGTTGGCGTTGGGCGTAGATTATGCCCGTGCCCCCCTGGGCACCCTGTTGGTGTCAATTGGGCTGGGGTTGTGGGTCTCGGCGATGGGTCTGCTGATCGGCGGGTTGGCCAAGGATGACTCGCAAGTGGTGCTCTTTTCGTTGTTAGCCATGTTCTTTTTCTCTGCCTTGGGCGGCACCTGGTTCCCGTTGGAAGCGGCCGGCGGGGCATTCGCCGCCATCGGCAGGCTGCTGCCCTCAGCCTGGGCCATGGCCGGCTATCAGAACCTGTTGATCCGCGGGCTCGATTTAAGCTCGGTTTATTTGCCGGCCCTGGTTTTGCTGGCCTACGCCTTGGGATTCTTTGTCCTGGCAGTCTGGCGGCTGCGCCAGCGGTCGTTCATGACCTCTTGATCACCCCGTGCACAAACAGCCCAAAGGGAACAAAGCAAACCAGGCCCATCACCAGGATGACGACAAAATCTTCCACAGGAAATGGTACTGCCGCCAGGAAAGGTTGTAAAATAAAGAAGACCAGCAGCCCGATGAACAACATGCTGCCCTGGAAGAGCAGCCCTACCCCACTGGCATAGCCCAAGGCCTGCTTGCGCCACAGCCATATCCCACCCATGACCCAGAAGGGCATGGTGATCAGGTCGGCAGCCAGCACGGCCCACTCCGGTCTACTTAAGGAGCCCTGCCCAAACAGGGCTCCTGCGGTTTGCCCCAGGCCTCGCAGGATGAATAAGGCCCCCAGGCCAATTAGCACCCCGCTGGCAAAACGTTCTGCCACTGCGCCGCTCAGCCTCTGGCGGATGGCGGCCTTATCCATGCCGGAAAGCAGCGAGTAAATGCTATAAGCACTCAATACCACCACCGCCAGGTAGAAGATGAACTGCACTGTCAGCGGTATGGCGATGGCATAGGCGATGTAATTGTAAGTGAAATAGAACAATGCCCCTGGCCAGCACAGCAAGCCGATCAGACGCCCGCCACGCGCCAGCGCCAGCGAAAGAAGCAGGAGCGGCAGGCCCAGGCATAGGTTGACCACATCGTTCGAAACAAACGACTGGCGCAGTTCTTGGCTTGGATACAGGCTGTTTTGCCAGATCAGCCCGGCCAGCGATGCGCCGGCAGCTAACAGTGCCACAGCCAGCGAAAGCATTGTGGCAGATTTGAGATTATGGATGATGGGTATAGAATAAGGTTTCATTATCAACTCCCGAGGGCGATTTGTGTTGTTTGATTATAATCGACCTATATTGCAAAGCGACATCCTGTTACAATTACAAACATGCCAGTACCGAGCGTACCTGTTAGGAGACCTGAACAATGAGCGAACCAACCAATGCTTCTCCCCTGGGTGCTTTGCTGGGGCGCATCCTGGCGGCACCCGCAAGCGCCGACTTATGGCAGCTTCAAATGGAGCTGTTGGCCCGCGGCGACGCCCCAGCCCTGGCGGCTCGCCAGGCAGCCGGGCGCTTCTTCAGCTTCTTGCAGGGCCTGGAGAGTAAGACCGCCTCGCGCCGGGCCAGCCGTTGGGGGGCGGCCCTGGGCACAGCGGCTGTAGCCAGCGTTGGCCTGCAAGAGATGCTTGCCGAACAGGCCGATCCACTGCGCCGCCTGGTAGCCAGCGGGGTGACGGCCATGCTGGACGTTGGTGCGGCGGTCAAGAGCGTGCAAGCCTGGGAGATCGAAGCCGCCCTGGTCTATTACGATGTGGTCTGGTACTTGTGCGGCGAATTGTGGGACGTTTCGCTCACGGGTCGCCCCGAACTGAAGCTCGAAGAACGCCAGGCTTATGTAGACCAATTGCTTAAGCCGCTCATCGATAAGAGCCTGGGTGACGCGATCCGTTCAGCCCTCATTGTGCGCCTGTTCCAGGTTGTTTTGGCGGGCCGAGTAAGCCCTCTGCTGGCGTAAATATGTCTCATCGCCTTGCCGTTGATTTTGGTACCACCAATACCGTCGTCGTGCGTTGGAATCAGGCTGATGGCACCTCCCAATTCATATCCGTCCCTGGGCTCAGTGGATACGCTCCCGATCGCGCCGAGCCCATTATCCCTACCTTGGCATATATCCAGGATGGGCGGATGGGCCAGGCTGTCTTTGGCCAGGCGGTGCGCGATCAAGGTTTGGATCGCCGGCATGAATATACAGGCCAGGCTTTCTTCGGCCAGGCTTTGCGTACAGAAAGCAGGGATGACAGCCGCTTATTCCGCAATTTCAAGCGCGGTATTATCAGTGGGCAATCCACTGAACCGCGCCTGATCGATGGCACACCCTGGACTGACCAAGATGCCGGGCGTCTTTTCATCCGGCATCTGATGAATGCTTTGCCTTTCCCCCTGGCAGAGATTGAAC
>Ga0116143_10002541_pt1 | contig 19691 bp, 23 predicted proteins | sample AD_UKC034_MetaG_FD_89745 | JGI IMG/M metagenome (GOLD analysis project Ga0116143, IMG submission 89745) | Active sludge microbial communities of municipal wastewater-treating anaerobic digesters from USA - AD_UKC034_MetaG | ecosystem: Engineered > Bioreactor > Anaerobic > Digestate | place: USA...
GCAGACCGGTGCAAAGGCAGATGGCGGCCGCGAAGGCACGGTGGTGAGCCCGGCCAGCGCGCGACGCGCCTTCTTCTGGTACTAGAGGAGAGAAGTATGACCCTCGACAACGAATGTATGACCTTCCCTGAGGTGATGGCGCAGCTCAAAGCGGGAGCCATGTCGCTCTCGAGCCCGATGCTGTATGCCCTGACCGCACCGGCGAGCAAGGACGTGAAACAGTTTGCTGTGGAGTGGCCTGGCCTGCCGGTCGAGCAGCGACTCAAGATCATCAGCATCCTGGCCGAACAGGCCGAGGCCAACTATGAGCTGGATTTCAACGCCCTCTTCAGGGTGGCTATGGTCGATCCGGACGGCCAGGTGCGCACCGTGGCCATTGAAGGGCTGTGGGAAGACGAGGAACCGGCCCTGGTGCGCCCTCTAGTGCAGGTGCTCAAGAACGACCCGGTAATGTCTGCTCGAGCCGCGGCAGCCGCGTCGCTCGGCCGGTTCGTGCTCCTGCTCGACCTGGAGGAGCTGGACGAGCGCTACTCCGAGCTCGTCCACAGAGCCCTGGCGGAGGCGGCGGATGATCCAAAGGAAGATCTGGAGGTGCGGCGGAGGGCGGTGGAGTCAATCGCCTACTGGGACGACCCGTCTGTAGCCGACATTATCGGCGAGGCCTACCAGTCCGCCGACGAGCCGATGCGCGTCAGCGCCATCTTTGCTATGGGACGCAGCGCCGACCCCTCATGGGCCGACACGATCTGTGCCGAGCTGGCCAGCCGAAATCCGGCAATGCGCTATGAAGCGGCACGCGCTGCGGGAGAGCTGGCGCTCAAGGCGGCGCTGCCGGAACTGATCAAGCTGACGGCAGACCGCGACCGAGAGGTTCAGCTCGCAGCAGTCGCTGCACTCGGCCAGGTCGGTGGACAGCGGGCCAGGGAGGTTCTGGAGCGCTGCCTCCGCAGCACCGACGAAGCGCTGAACCTGGCTGCAGAAGACGCACTGGCCGAGCTGGCCCTCGGACGCCAGCCGCTCGACCTGATGGTCGTCGACGGCGACGCGGACCTGGATGACGAGCAGCAGGAGCCAGACGACGAGGACGATGGGGACGACTAGACCAGCCCTGCAGCCCTCGAGAGCTTTTGCAATTTGACGGCCCGTTTTGTATAATCCATACAAATAGACCTTGATTCTCCGACCCAGTTCTGCTGATGGCCAGATTGGCCGATGAAGGCTGGGCGATAGGGTGCGGTTGGAAACGGCCGCACCTCCCATCATTGGAAAGGAGAATCGCCGCGGGAACAGTGATGACGCCGGCGCCTCCTTCCAAGTGAGGGCCGGCGTTTCTATTTCTCTGAGTGGAAGGCTGAGCCAGCAATATGGCCCACTATGATGCTCACAGCCGTGCAATCAATTACTTGCGCGTGTCGGTCACCGACCGCTGCAACCTGCGCTGCGAATACTGCATGCCTCCCGAAGGCATCCCCTGGATTCCCCACGACACAGTGCTGCGCTTTGAGGAGATCGCGCTCATTGTGCGGGCAGCGGCCGAGCTCGGCATCAGCCGGGTGCGGCTCACGGGAGGTGAACCGCTGGTGCGCCTGGGTGTCTGCAGTTTGGTGCGCATGCTGGCCGAGATACCTGGCGTGCAGGACCTGTCTATGACTAGCAATGGCACCTTGCTGGCCCGCTATGCCGGCGAACTGGCGGCGGCGGGCCTCGACCGGGTCAATATCAGCCTCGACACCCTGCAGCCAGAGCGCTTTGCCGCGATGACCCGCGGCGGGCGAGTTGAGGATGTGCTGGCTGGCATTGAAGCAGCACACCAGGCCGGTTTGGAGCCGGTCAAGGTCAACAGCGTCGTCATTCGTGGCGAGAACGATGACGACATCGTCGACCTGGCACGCAAGACGCTGCTGTCGGGATGGCACGTGCGCTACATCGAATGGATGCCCGTTGGCGAGACGGCACCGGAGGATGAGGCCTGGCGCACCAAGGTGGTGACCGCCAAAGAGATGAAGCAGCGCATCTCGGCCGAACTGGGGCCGCTGACTGCGGACGGGAGCATCTTCGGCGGCGGCCCGGCGCGCTACTACCGCTTGCCGGGCGCTGAGGGCACTATCGGCTTTATCACGCCAGTCAGCGAGCATTTTTGCTATCACTGCAACCGTCTGCGCCTGACCGCTGATGGCCAGTTGCGCCCCTGCCTGCTGTCGGACAGCGAGGTAGACCTGCGCACGCCCCTCAGGGAGGGGGCCGACCTGGAGCAGATCAAGTCGCTCATTCTGCAGGCCATCGACATCAAGCCGTTGCAGCACCATCTGGGCGAGCACGGTTGGCCGGAGAACCGGGTGATGTCGCAAATCGGTGGATGAGCCATGAAGGACCAGCCTGAGCTAACCCACATCGGCCGAGACGGCCAACTGCAAATGGTGGACGTGGGCGGAAAAGCCGACACGGAAAGGGTGGCTACCGCCAGAGGCCACGTCAGCATGAAGCCTGAGACGCTGGGCCTCATCGTGGACAAGGCGCTGCCCAAAGGCGACGTGCTTACCGCAGCTCAAGTCGCGGGCATTCTCGCCGCCAAGCAAACCTGGCAGCTCATCCCTCTCTGCCATCCCTTGATGCTGACCAAGGTCGATGTCGACCTCACGGTGAACCAGGAGCTCTCGCGCATCGAAATCCGCGCGACTGTGCGCTGCCGGGGCAAGACCGGGGTAGAGATGGAAGCGCTGACTGCGGTCAGCGTGGCGGCACTGACGATCTACGACATGGCCAAAGCCGCAGAAAAGACCATGCGCATCGGCGACATTCGGCTGGTGAGCAAGAGCGGCGGCAAGAGCGGCGACATCGCCCTGGAGGATGACGCCAGTTGATGGTCAGAGTGCGTTTCTTCGCCTCCCTGCGCGAGGCAGTGGGATTGGAACAAGAGGACGTCAAGCTGCCGGCCGGGGCCACAGTCAAGACGCTTCTGCAGACCCTGGCCAGGGCGCATCCGGGGCTGGGCGCCCTCCTCGAGGGCAGGGGAGTGCGCTTTGCCGTCAACCGTTGCTACGTGCCGCCTGATGCTGGTCTGCAAGAGGGCGACGAAGTGGCTCTGGTCCCGCCGGTGGGTGGCGGCTAGGCCGCTCCGTACGCAAGCGAAGGGACATGGCCTTGAAGCTGTTTGAGGTTACTACAAAACCCATCTCGGCCGATGAAGTGGTGGGCCGCCTCGCGGACCCCGAGGTGGGAGCGTTCACGGTCTTTGTGGGCGTGGTGCGCAACAACACCGATGGCCGGCGCACGCTGCATCTGGACTATGAGGCCTATCCCGAGATGGCCGAGCAGACGCTGGCCCAGATTGGCGCCGAGATTCAGGAGCGGTGGCCTACGGTGCGCCAGGTGGCCATTGTTCATCGCATTGGCCAGCAGGAGATCGGGGAGACCAGCGTGGTCATTGCTCTGTCAGCGGCTCACCGCGCCGAGCTCTTTGACTCCCTGCATTATGCCATCGACCGGTTGAAGGAAATCGTGCCCATCTGGAAGAAGGAAGTATGGACAGACGGGTCGGTGTGGAGAAGCGAACAGTGAGCGAACGCGGTCAGAAGGGCCAGCCAGGGACTGACCTGTACCCGATGCTGAGCGTAGAGGAAGCCACTGAGCAGTTGCTGGCCTATTTCCAGACGCTGGAGCCGGAGACGGTTCCCCTGCTGGAGAGCCTGGGCAGGGTGCTGGCAGAAGATGTCTATGCGGATGTCGATATCCCGCCCTTGAGCAACACCGCAATGGACGGCTATGCCCTCCGGGCTGCCGACACGGCAGGTGCCAGCGGCGCAGCGCCAGTGGAGCTACGCATCGTCGCTGACCTCGCCGCCGGCTACGTGAGTGAGGTGCCGGTGGTGCCGGGAACGGCTATCCGCATTATGACCGGCGCTCCGATACCGGAGGGTGCCGACGCGGTCTTGCCGTTTGAGGACGCCGAGCGCAATGGCAAAGTGGTGCGCATTGTCAGGCCGGTTCAGCTCAAGGCCAATGTGCGCGACGCGGGCGAGGACGTACACAAGGGAGAGCTGGTTCTGCACCAGGGCCGCCGGATTCGGCCGCAAGACGTTGGCATGCTGGCCACCGTGGGCCGCAGACAGGTGCAGGTTACTCGGCGCCCGCGAGTGGCCATCCTGGCCACGGGCGATGAGGTGGTCGAAGTCGATGCACCCCTCGGCCCGGGCAAGATCCGCAATTCGAATAGCTACTCCAATGCAGCACAAGTGCTGGCGATTGGCGGGGTTCCGGTGTTGCTGGGTATCGCTCATGACCAGGTGGAGGACCTGACGGCCAAGATCCGCCAGGGATTGGCGCAGAAGGTTGACCTGTTCCTCACCTCGGGCGGGGTATCGGTTGGTCACTTTGATGTGGTGAAGCAGGTGCTCGCCGCGGAAGGCGAGATGACCTTCTGGCGTGTCCGTATGAAACCGGGCAAGCCGCTCGCTTTCGGTCGTATCGGTGGCGTGCCTTTGCTGGGTCTACCGGGCAATCCGGTATCAGCGATGGTCTCTTTCGAGCTGTTTGCCCGAGCGGCCATCCTGAAGATGCTGGGTCAGCGTAACGGGGAACGGCCGTCAGTTGAAGCGGCTCTGGTAGACGGGATGAAGAGCAAGGACGGCCGCAGGCACTTTGTGCGGGTCAGGGTCGAGGAGAAGGACGGTGCCTACCAGGCCCGGCTCACGGGCGATCAGGGCTCTGGGCGGCTCAGTACGATGGTGGAGGCCAATGGCCTGGCCATCATCCCTGAGGAGTGGAGCAGTGCGCCCCCGGGCAGCAAGGTGCGCGTGATGATGCTGGAAGGCGACCTGTGATTACCGTAGGCGTTCTGACCATCAGCGACCGCTGCTCGCGCGGCGAGACGCAGGATCAGAGCGGGCCTCTGCTGCAGCAGATCGCGCGGGAGCGGCTGGTCGCCCAGGTGACGGTCACCGCGTGCGTGCCGGACGATCGGGAGCAGATTGCCTTCACGCTGCGCGATTGGTGCGACAATGCCAGGGCGGACCTCATCCTCACCACCGGCGGCACTGGCTTTTCGCCGCGTGACGTAACGCCGGAGGCAATGGCCGACGTAATTGAACGGGAGGCGCCAGGCCTGGCCGAGGCGATGCGGCGAGAAACAGCGCGGATCACGCCTCACGCCATACTCTCGCGGGCTGTGGCCGGAATTCGCAGGAGCACGTTGATCGTCAACCTGCCTGGCAGCGCCAGGGCGGTGGCCGAGAACCTGGAGGCCATCCTGCCCGCCCTGCCACACGGCATCGAGATTCTGAAGGGTGGTCACGGTGCTAACGAGCACCACGAATACAAGAAGTAATCATCTCCCGCGTTCATAGACGGAGATCCAAGGAGGTCAGGTGGGTCTGGTAAAGGACAAAACCGGCCGGCTGCACATCGAGACGCAGTTGATGGCCGAATCGCTGATGGACAAGGCACTGCTCGAAAAGACAGAGACGGAGAATATCTTTCGCCCGCTGCCCGAACTGAACGTGATCAAGCTGGGCGGACAGAGCATCATCGACCGGGGCGCCCAGGTAGTGCTGCCGCTCATGGCAGAGATCGTCGCTGCCAGGGCCAAGCACCAGATGCTCATCGTGACGGGCGGCGGAACTCGGAGCCGGCATGCCTATGCTATTGCGTTGGACCTGGGCATGTCCACCGGCATTCTGGCCAAACTGGGCCAGAGCATCAGCGAGCAGAACGCGCTGATGATCAGCACACTGCTCGCTCCGCACGGCGGGGTCAAGATTGGTCACGACGAAGTGGTGCAACTGCCGGCGTACCTGGCACTGGGCATCATTCCGGTGATGCATGCCATGCCTCCTTACGGGCTGTGGGAAGAGCCGGCGGAGAAGGGGCGCATCCCGCCGCACCGCACCGATGCCGGGGCGTTTCTGACGGCCGAGGTGCTCGGCGCCAGACGCTGCATCCTGGTCAAGGACGAAAAGGGCCTGTTCACGGCTGATCCGAAGAAGGATCCCCAAGCCAGGTTCATTCCTGAGATCGAAGTCAATGAGCTGCTGGCGATGGACCTGGCCGACCTGGCCGTTGAACGGACCATGCTTCAGGCACTGGCGAATGCCCGCACCGCCAAAGAGGTGCTGATCATCAACGGCCGCGAAAAGGGCAACCTGACCAAGGCGCTGCAGGGCAAGAATCCGGGGACGAGGATCTTCAAAGCGTAAGGGCAAAGGCGTCTCTCGCAGGCTGTGGCCTGGGAGGGTTGCGAGCCTGCGAGAGACGATTGGAAAGCGACGCTATCCTGGACGGTGCGGCTCTGTCCTGGCAGTGCCCTGGCGCCTGCTCAGGCGCGCAGCGCCGGGAACCAGGCGAGGAACGGGCGGCCTTGAGCGCGCTTCGCCTCTCTTGCCGACGATGTGCAGCGCCTGTCGATGCACCAGAGCCAGTGCTACCTGGCGGTGGGCCCGTTCCAGGGTGCGCTGAAACGTCGAGCGGGAGATGCCCATGCGTTCGGCGGCCTGGGCCTGAGTAAGGCCTTCCAGGTCAGCCAGGCGCAGGGCCTCGAGCTCGTCGGGCAGCAGCCTCACCTGGGTGAGGCTGCTGAGGGCGCGCCCGGCAGGCTTGTAGATGGCCTGTGGCTGAGCGCGGGCCAGGACGCGTCGCTTTCGCGGGCGAGGCATGGGGGTCTAGCCCTCTTTCCGCGCCCGTCGATGCTGACGACCAGGACGGCCTTCTGCCTCTTCTTCGCTGGCGTGCTCGCCGCGGGGAAGGTAGACGACATCGGCACCGACGTCCTTGGCGATGGCCTCGAGTTCAGCGCGGCGCAAGAACTCGCGGTAGAAATCGAGGTCCACGCCGGCAACGGCGACGATGGCGAAACGTGGCTGGCCGGCGCCTTCGGCGACGTGGCGGCGCTGACGAACATAGATCTTGCTCATATAGAGCTCCTTCCCAGTTTGTGGTGGGGGCGCGTGATGGGATGAAGACATCACGCGCCTCTATGCGAAAGATGTTTTGGGCATATGCCCAAAACCACTATACATCATTTGGTGAGGTTTGTCAAGCTTGATCTATATTGGCATGGATGACACAGACAACGCTCAGTCGCGGGGCACGGGCCACATCGCGCGCGCCATTGCCAAGATCCTGGCGGTGGACTTTGGCCTGGTGGGAGTGGTGCGGCATCAATTGCTCTTTGACCCGCGAATTCGCTATACGGCTCACAACAGCAGCAAGAGCGTCATTCTGGACGCAAACGGCAAGGTGGATCTGGCCGACCTGGCCAAACGCATCGGGCGGCTGATGTTGGACGATTTTCAGGAGGGCAGCGACCCGGGCGTGTGTGTTGCTCGCGACGTGCCGGAGGAGGTCGTGCAATATGGTCGCCGGGCGCAGCAGGAGCTGATCACCCAGGATGAGGCGCGGGCGCTGGCGGCCAAACACGACATCCCGTTGCTCGGATTGGGCGGTGATGAAGGCGGAGTGATCGGCGCGCTGGCGGCAGTAGGGCTGGCCGCCAGTGGCAACGATGGGCGCTTCATGATGGTGGGGCGGCTGCGGGAGCTCAAGGGCCTGTTGCCCGTTCCAGCGGTGCTGGAAGCTGGCATTGCCGCGGTCGAGACGGCCGACGGCACGCCGGTCACCGAGGGTTTGGTGGCCACGGACAAGATGCGCCCGGCGCGGCGGCGCGGGCTGCCCATTGCCATTGTCGAGTGGCAGGAGGATCACTGGCAGCCGCTAAAGCTGAACTAGCTCTTCGTTCATGGATAGGCAGGCTATGACCGGCAGTGGTGCTCTCGTAGCGGAGCAGGTTTCATATGGATACCTCGGCGCGGGCAAGGCGCTGGACGGAGTCTCGCTGGCCGTCGCGCCGGGAGAGGTCGTGTTGATTACGGGACCCTCTGGCTCCGGCAAGAGCACCCTGGCGCGATGCCTGACTGGGCTCATCCCGCACCTCTACCACGGGGAGCTGCAGGGACATTGCCAGGTGGATGGGGTGTCAACGACGGACACGCCGCTGTGGCGGTTGGCCAAACGGGCGGGATTCGTCTTTCAGAATCCGGGCGAGCAGCTCCTGGCCACCTCGGTGGAAGAGGAAATCATCTTTGGCCTGGAGAACCTGGGACTGCCGCCCGAAGAGATCGAGTCGCGTCTGGAAGAGGCTCTGGAGCGCTTTGGGCTGAAGGAGATGCGCCACCGCGCTCCGCAGACTCTGTCCGGCGGGGAGCAGCAAAAGCTGGCCCTGGCGGCGATTATGGCCCGCCATCCGGCAGCGCTGGTGCTCGACGAGCCGCTGTCGATGCTGGATACCACTGCGGCCAGCGCTCTGGTTGAGCACTTGCTCGGTTTGGCCAGAGATGGGGTCACGGTGGTGCTGTGTGAGCACCGCGCCGAGTATCTGGAGGGCAGGCCCGACGTTCGGGTCGTGCCGATGGGCGCTGCGGCACCGCATCTGGCGCCGCCATCGTCCATCCCTTTGCCAGCCAGTGCTGAGGGTCAGGTGGTGCTCGAGGTTCAGGGGCTGGGCGTCACCCTGGGTGACAAACGCGTGCTGCAAGGCCTGAACCTGGCGCTTGCCGGCGGGCAGGTGGCGGTGATCGTGGGCCGCAACGGAGTGGGCAAGACCACCCTGCTGCGGGCCCTGTGCGGGCTGCAGAAACATGAAGGGACGGTGCTCGCCGACGGTGCCAGGCCGGAGCTGGGCCTGGTCTTTCAGAATGCCGACCTGCAGCTCTTCAACGCATCGGTGCGGGACGAGATCCTGTACCGTATGCCGCAGCCAGACATGGCCCTGTACCCGTGGTTGCTGCAGGCTCTGGGCCTGGGCAGCTACGAGCAGGTGCCCCCGCTGCTGTTGAGCGAGGGCGAGAAGAAGCGGCTGGCCCTGGCGACGGTGATGATGCGCAATCCGAAACACGGCCTGCTGCTGGATGAGCCAGCCGTTGGACAGGACGCCGCGCACAAGCAGATGCTGATGAGCATCCTGCGCGCAGTGGCGCAGAGCGGCAAGGTCGTTCTGGTGACGACTCACGACCTGTCTCTGGCAGTGCAGGCGGACCGGCTGATCCTGCTGGGCGCAGATGGTTTTGTGGCCGATGGGCCGCCCCACCAGGTGCTGCAGAATGATGCGGCGTGGTCAGCGGTGGGGCTGGTGGTTCCGGATTGGGTGAGGAACCCGGAGCGCCGGGCCGAGGCAGAGGGCGCAACGGTCGGAGGGGGTGCTTGATTCGGCTGGGGCCCGCGCGCGGGGCTCGCGCCATCGTGCTGAGGGAGGATTCGCCGCTTCGACGGGTGGATCCGAGGGTCAAACTGGCACTGAGTCTGGGCGCATCGCTGGCGGTGATGCTGCCTCTGGAGCGGCTGATAGCCTTTATGGCGCTCTATGCGCTTTTCCTGTTGTGGGCGCGGCTAATGGATGAGGTCGCCAGGCAGGTCTGGCGGCTCAAGTGGATTCTGATTCTGCTCTTTCTGGTGGACTGGCTGATTATCTCGCTGGACCTGGCGGTGATCGTGACCCTGCGGCTGACGCTGCTGGCGGGAACGTTCACGGTGTTCTTTGCCACGACCAAACCGGAGGAACTGCGGCTGGCCCTGGAGTGGCTGAGGGTTCCGCACCGCTACGCTTTCAGCGTGAGCCTGGCTTTTCAGAGCGTGGGCTTGCTGGACGATCAGTGGCGGGCCATTCGCGAGGCGCAACAGTCACGCGGGGCCTGGTCGCCGCCGGAAGTAAAGCGCGGCCTGCGGTGGAACGACCTGCGGGCGCAGGTCAGCGCAGCGACCCTGGCGGTCAGGGATATGGTGGCTCTGAGCGTGCCGGCTATTGTGCTGGCAGTGAAGCACGCCTGGGCAATGAACGAGGCGGCCTACGCCCGGGGATTTGATTCGCCCGAGCGCGTGCCCTACCACCGGCTCAAGATGACCGGGCTGGACTGGCTGCTGCTGACCGGAGCTCTCGCCACAGGGGTGATTCTGGTCTGGGTGAAGTAGCCGCACGTGGATGGGGGTAGAGCGTGAAGCAAAAGACACGTATCAACATCGGACTGCTGGTCCTGGTGGTGCTTGTTGGCAGCGTGCTGGGCATCGAGGCCTGGCGCAGGGCCAGGGCGGAGCGCCAGACCGTAGGTGAGGTGGTTCTGACGCCTGGCAGCGTGCCCATCTACCTGGACGGCCAGCTCATCGCCGGTTTTCAGCCGACGGACCTGGAGCAGCTCAGCAAGGTGAGCTTTGTCGATGCCGAACAAGGCAAGACGCAGGAAGGGTGGCTGCTGCGCGACGTCCTCCTGCTCCACCTGCAGCGCAAGCGGCTCAAAGCAGACTCGCTCATCACGGTGAGCAGCTCAAGCCGAAACAAGTCAGCTCGAGTCACCTGGGCCCAGGCCGATGAGGCGGCCAACTGGGTTATGTTCGACCTGTCGGGGCGTGGAACGCTCAAACTGGTGTCTGTTCTCGAAGGGCTCAAGACGCGCGACCAATGGGTCCAGGACGTGGACAGGATCGAGATCACGAGCAAATGAAGCCACGTTACTTCTCGACCTTTCAACTGATTCTGCTGGCGCAGTTCGCCGCGCTGATTGTGGTAGCCAAGATCGCACTGCGGCTGCCGCTGCAGCTCCCCGGTCACTCGGGGCTCTTCTGGATGGCCATTGTGATGGTCGGCGCCGGGGTGGTGCCCAAGCGCGGCGCGGCTACACTGATCGGGCTGACTTCGGCCATTCTGGCCGCCTTTCTCGGCCTGGGTGACTTTGGTGCCCTGGACACGTTTCTCTCCTACCTGGCCGTAGGCGTGGCGACCGATCTGGCCCTCTGGCTGATGGGCAGCCCGGAGAACCTGGCGGTGGCGCCGCTGGCGGGAGCCACAGGGCATTTCGGCAAGTTTCTGGTCAAGTGGGCACTGGCGGGTATTCTGGGGGCGCCGATGGGGTTCGTTGCCCTGGGTCTGCTCAAGTCCATCGTCAGCTATCTGGTGTTCGGTGCGTTGGGCGGGTTCCTGGGGGCACTCACCCTGGCTGCTCTGAGGCGTGCCGGTTTCTTTGCCTATCTGGCAGAACGAAAGTGAGGTAGGTGACGCAGTGGAGATACTGAGAGGCTTTGCTCAGGCAGTGCAATTGATCCTGCACCGGGATCCCGCCTTGGCTACGATTGTGGCGCTCTCATTGAGGGTTACGGGTATCGCTCTCCTGTTCAGCACTGTGCTCGGCATACCGCTGGGCATCTTCCTGGGCTTTAGTCGGTTTGTCGGTCGGCGGTTGGTCATCGCCATGCTTTACACTGGAATGGGCTTTCCTCCGGTGGTGGTCGGGCTGTTTGTGTACATGCTCATCTCGCGCAGCGGCCCGATTGGCAAGCTGGCTCTACCCTTTGTACCCAGCCTGTTCACGCCGGGGGCGATGATCATCGCACAGACGATCATCTCCTTCCCGCTGATCGCCGGCTTTACCATGGCCGCCGTAATGGGGGTCGACCCGCAATTGCGCCAGCAGGTGATGGCTCTCGGCGCTACCCGCTGGCAGGGAGCGTGGACGGTGCTCACCGAGGCACGGGTCGGGGTGCTGGTGTCCATCGTGGCCGGCTTTGGCAGCGTGATTTCTGAGGTCGGTGCGGTGATGATGGTTGGCGGCAACATCGAGAACTATACGCGGGTGCTCACTACAGCTATCGTGCTGGAGACCAACAAAGGTCGTTTCACTCTGGCCATGGCGCTGGGGGTCATTCTGCTGGCCCTGTCGTTTATCGCCAACGTGATCATGCTGCGGCTGCAGGGAAGGACTCTGGACGAATGAGCGAATCGATCTTTCGGCTCGAAGGCGTGTCCAAAGGCTACAACGGACGTTGCGTGGTCGACGTTCCCGGGCTAGATATCCACAGAGGAGAGATCTTTTGCGTTGTTGGCCCGAGCGGCGCCGGCAAGAGCACCCTGCTGCGGCTGCTGAACTTTCTCGAGCCGCCGAGTACGGGCACCATTCATTTTGACGGCGGCAGGTATGGCCCGGCGGACGAAGTGCCTCTGGCGCAGCGCCGCAAGGTAACCACTGTCTTTCAGCGCTCGATCCTGCTGAATCGCTCGGTCTGGGCCAACGTCGATTATGGCCTGTGGCTGCGCGGCGACAGGACGGGCGGTGAGGCGGTCGACGCGGCGCTGGAACAGGTAGGGCTCAAGGATCTGGCCCGCCAGCAAGCGCGCACGCTTTCCGGCGGCGAGCTGCAGCGCGTGGCCCTGGCCCGCGCCATTGTGATCAAGCCGGAGGTGCTGCTGCTCGATGAACCAACGGCCAACCTCGATCCGTACAACGTCGGCCTGATCGAGGAGATCGTCAGGGAGCTCAATCACACTCGCGGCACGACGGTGGTTCTGGTGACCCATAACGTGTTTCAGGCCAAGCGCCTGGCCGACCGGGTCGCGTTGCTGTTGGAGTGCAAGCTCGTCGAGATCGCGGAGGTACATCAGTTCTTCGAGTCCCCCAGCGACCCGCGCACCGGGGCTTTTGTGCGCGGCGACCTGGTCTACTAGCAAGTTGTCCAAATGGCCCGGCAGAGAGGGACGCGCGGTGCAGGATGCAAGATACGGTCCTCGGACAACAGGTCTTGCCCACCTTTTGCCCGCATCCTGCCTCCTGTATCTTGCATCCTGCTTTGCCACAAACGGTCGGCAGCGTCGCACCGCGACGCTGCCCGACTGACCTGAGCAAGAAGGAGGGAGTGAGACAGAAATCATTCGCCGTTCGGTTTGGGATGAGCTATGGCTCAGAGTCACTATCTTTTGGAGGAGAGAACCATGAAGCGTACGTTGTCCAATCTGTTGTTGATCGTGGTGGTGCTGGGGATGCTGGTGTCCTGCAAGGCGCCGGCGCCAACTCCCACCGCAGTGCCACCGACCAAGGTGCCGCCGACGGCTACACCAGTTCCGCCGACCCCGGTACCGCCCACGCCCGTGCCGCCCACGGCTGTGCCGCCGACGCCGGCGCCGACCGCCATTCCCATGGCTGCCGGCCGCCTGCTGTTGGCCACGACCACCAGCACGCGCGATTCGGGTCTGCTCGACTTTATCCTGCCGGACTTTGAGAAGCAGTACAACGTCAAGGTCGACGTAGTGGCTGTGGGCAGCGGTCAGGCGATGAAGATCGGCCAGGACGGTAATGCCGAAGTCCTGCTGGTTCACTCGCGCGCCGCCGAAGACAAGTTCATGGCCGAAGGCCACGGCATCCGGCGCGAGGACGTGATGTACAACGACTTTGTACTGGTCGGCCCTGCCGCTGACCCGGCCGGCATCAAGGGCATGAAGAAGGCCGCTAAGGCCTTTGCCCAGATGGCCGAGAAAAAGGTCGAGTTTATCTCCCGCGCCGACGAATCCGGCACGCATGTCAAGGAAAAGGACCTCTGGAAGGCCGCTGGAATCACCCCGGAGGGCTCCTGGTACGTTGCGGCTGGTGCTGGTATGGGCGCTGTGCTCACCATGGCCCAGGAAAAGCTGGCCTACACGCTGAGCGACCGCGCTACCTATCTGGCCCGCAAGGCAGAAGGGCTGCAACTGGAGATCCTGGTCGAGGGTGATCCAGTGATGTTCAACCCCTACGGGGTCATCCAGGTCGATCCGAAGAAGAACACGCAGATCAAGGGCGAGTTGGCCAAAGAGTTCATCGACTGGATCGTCTCCGTGCCGGTGCAGGAAAAGATCGCCACCTTCGGTGTTGCCAAGTGGGGTGCGCCGCTCTTCTTCCCCGACTCGACTCTGTACAAGGCCGCTCACGCCCCCGCCCCGGCCGCGGGACTCAAGATTACCGGACTGGTCAACAAGCCGGTAACGCTGTCTGAGGCCGAGGTCAAGGCCATGCCGACGATGGAAGCCGAGCGCGCCAACAAAGAAGGCGTCATGGAAAAGTACACCGGCGTGTCCATCGTCAAGCTGCTCGAGCTCGCCGGCCACAAGGCCGAGGCAACGACCCTTGTCTTTGTTGCCGAGGATGGCTACACCGCCGATGTCGTCCTGGCCGATGTGCTCAAGTGCGAAAAGTGCATCCTGTCTTTCCGCAGCCAGGGTGGCTTTAGCTCGGTCCTGCCCGATTTCTCGGGCAAGGCGCAGGTCAAGGGCGTCGTGGAGATGCAGCTAAAGTAGCCGACCGCCCAGGTCAACTACTTCAGTCGGCTTCTTGCCGATGCGGCAGCTGCACCGTCCGGTACCCGGTCACGCCTGTACAGCGATGAGGACCGGCGGTGCAGCTGCCAGCAGACGAAGAGCTCAGCAGGAAACCCCTGCCCGCGGATGGCTCCAGTCTGGCCCGGCCTGGCTCTGTCAACGGCGGCGTTACGCCGCTGCTGCGGGGCTTGGCCGGGTCGTGCGGAAAACTGCTGGCGCCTCAGCGCGCAGGGCGTACCCGACTGACAGGTTCGACGCAAATCCCATTCCGCTCTGGAACGAGGAGAGAAACCGTGTGGAAACGTAGGTTCTCGAGGCTGTTCGCTCTCTTGGCAATCCTTCTGGTGCTTGTTGTCGTCGCCGGCATCGCTGCCGCCATGGCCGGGGCCAAGGCCCTGGCTCCGCTCAAGACCGCCACGGTCTATCCTTGGGCCATGCTGGCCTCCGAAGCCGACACCGTCAATCGTTGCCTGACGTGCCACAAGGCAGACGAGATGCATACGTGCCAGACCTGCCACGACGCCCACGGGGGACTGGAGATGCCCAACATCCCCTTTGACGCCGTGGTGCAATTGGTAGGCGATTTCCCGCAGCCCGCTGTGGTGCAGCTTAATCAGATCTTTCCTTACGTCGAACGGCCGAACACAGCCATCGTACTGACCCAGTTCCTGCGCGACAAGGGAGTCGAGCAGTTCGAGAGCGTGACCCTTGCCGCGCCCGATGGAGCGGCGGTGACGCTGGAACCGGCCAACCTGACCGACGACGCCGTGCTCATACCCCACAAAGACGGAATGCGGTTCAGGGCAGAGAACCTGCACATCTCCACCTGGCTCAAGGGGATCACGCGCATTATCGTGGTGGGAACGCACAAGCCGCTGACCATTGACGGCACGGCCACATCTGTCGGCCGGCTGCTTCTCGGGCCGACCTCCAGCGTCACGGTTGAGCCGAGCGACGTAATGCTCAAGAGCCCGGAAGACGGCGAAATACGCCAGGGTCGGACCTTCTCGCGCGTTGAGGGGGCGGCGGTCGAACCGCTGCTCGCCAACAGCGCCTTTTCGCGGCTGTTGGTCCGCGACGGGTCTGGGCGTCAGTACGAGCTTTCCAGAGAAGACGTCCGCGGCGCGCTGCTCACCCAGATGTGGGGCAAGACAGTCCTGGTACTGCCGGAGCGAGGACGCGCCAGGTGGGTGGCGGACGTGATTGACCTTGTCAGCCAGTAGGCGACATTCGACATCAGAGATGGAGGTTGAATGATGCGCAGGAACGTTGTCATTGCTTTGCTGCTCGTTGCGGTGGTGTTGTGCAGTTGCGCTCCCAAGGGCAGCGCTGCCCCGACTGTGGACTGGAAGCTGGACATCAAGGGCGATGTGGGCAAGCCCGTCTCCCTGACCTATGCCGACCTGGCCAAGATGCCACAAATTACACTCAAAGACGTGATGATGCAAAAGGCTGCCGGTGAGCCCGAGCCGACGACCTGGACCGGTGTCGCTCTCACCGAGATCCTGAAAAAGGCGGAGGGTGATGCCAACCCATCGTCGATTACGGCCGTAGCCGCCGATGGCTATGCCGTGGCCATACCCCGCGACGAGCTGGAGGGAGCCATCGTTGCCCTGAAGGACGGCAAGGACTGGATTGTCAAATCAGATCCCGACAAGGGGCCGATTCGCCTGGTCTGCCCCAAGGCGCCAGCCAATCGCTGGCTGTTTTCGCTGACCGAGATCAAAGTCAAGAAGTAGATTATGCTTTCTGTGCCGGAGGGTGTGCTTATGAGCAAGTTGCGGACTCTGATGCTGGCCGTACTGGTGCTGTGTCTGGCGGTTGGCTGTGGTCAGCCTGGCGACCATGGCGGTCAGACCAAACCGACTGCTGCACCTACGCCACCGCCGTCACCGGTGGTGCTGGAACTGGTGGGCCCGACCGGAACGAAAACACTGACCATGGACGAGCTGAAGGCGCTACCGGTGGAGGAGGGCTGGTCAGGTTACAAGAACAGCGTGGGGAGGATCACCCTTCCCGAGCGCTACAAGGGCGTATCAATGGAGTACCTGTGCAGCCTGGTTGGCGGCCTCACGCCAGAGCGAGCGGTCGAGATGGTGGGTGCCGACGGCTACTTTATGACCCTGTCGTACAAAGAGGCGATGGAAGGCAAGCTGGTGACCTACGACCCGGGCACAGGCAAGGAGATCCAGTTCAACGAGCCGCTCAAGACCATCATCGCCTTCGAAAGGGAAGGCCAGCCGCTCCCCGCCGCCAGCGACGGAGCCCTGCGCTTTGCCGCCATCAGTGCCAGAAATAACCAGCTCATCGATGGCCACTGGACCGTCAAGTGGCTGGCCAAGCTGGTGCTGAAGGAGGCCACGCGCGATTGGACGTTGCACCTGGAAGGCCAGATAGTCGAGGAGATGTCCAAGTCGACATTCGAGTCCGGCGCCACTCCCTGCTGCCATCGCCGTATCTGGACCGATGAACAGGGTGGCATCTGGGCGGGCATACCGCTCTGGCACCTGATCGGGCGCATAGACGACGACATCACCCATCAGGCCGGCGGCTTTAACGACGGCATTGCCAAACTCGGCTACACCGTCGAGCTCGTCGCGGCTGACGGCTACTCCGTTACCTTTGATAGCTCGCGGGTCAGGTACAACAACAACCTGATTGTGGTGAACACGCTGGACGAGAAGCCACTGGAAGACAAGTACTTCCCGCTGCGTCTGGTGGGCTCGGATGTGCAGAAGAAGGAAGCCATCGCCCAGATCACCAGCATCATCCTGCATTTGCCCAAGGGAGTTCCGCTGCCCACGGCAGTAATCCCGGCACCGGGAGCGCCGATGCCAACTCTGCCGCCCAGCAGTTCGGCCCCGACGCTGGTGATTCGGGGCAATGTGGAGAAAGAGCTGACCTTCTCGATGGCCGAGCTCAAGGCCATGGCTATCGACCTCGAGAATGAGCATCCCATTGAAGGGATGGGCAAGTACAGCGGGGCACGGATCCACGAGCTGCTGCAGAAAGCCGGCGCCAAGCCAGGTATCAAGTTCGCGGTGCTGGTCTCTGGCGACGGTGCACGAACGTCGATGCCCTTTGGACTGTTGGATGGCTGTGCCGACTGCCTGGCCGGGTTCAGCTACGACGGCCGGCTCCTGTCCGTGATGCCGACGATGGACTGTTACTTCTGGATCAAAGACCTGGTGGCTATCGAACTCGACTAGCCAGCTGAGGAACAAACGGAGGGCGGCCGGCCGGCCGCCCTCCAACTGCCAACAGGGAGGTGCAGTGAGACGTCGGCTGCTTGTGGTTTGCCTGTGCTTTCTGCTGGTGTTGCCGGCCGGGTGCGCCCCAAAGAAGAGAACCGCGGTGCCCGTCTTTTTCGCGGGGAGTCTCATTATCCCTTTCCAGGAACTCGAGGCGGCTTACGAGGCGCAACATCCGGAGGTGGACCTGCTGCTGGAGGGCCATGGCAGCATCCAGGTTATCCGCCACGTGACCGAGATACACGAGCTCATCGATGTGGTGGTGACGGCCGACCACGCGCTCATCCCGATGCTGATGTACTCGGCGCAGGTGCCGGAAACCAGGGCGCCCTATGCCGACTGGTACATCGAATTCGCCACGAACAAGCTCTCGCTGGCCTATCGATCCGACAGCCGCTACGCTAACGAGATCACCGCAGACAACTGGTACGAGGTCATCTCGCGCCCCGACGTCAGACTGGGTCTGGCCGACCCGCGCTTTGATGCCTGCGGCTACCGCGCGCTGATGGTGGTGCAGATGGCCGAAAAGCTCTACGGCCAGCCCACATTGTTCGAAGACCTGATCACCGGCAGCTTCCGCACCGGGATCACCACGCGCCTGGAGAACGGACGCCTGGTCATTCACGTGCCAGAGATCCTCGAGGTCAAGGACAAGTCGCCTCTGGTGCTCCGCGCCTACAGCATTCAACTGATAGCGCTGCTCGAATCGGGCGACCTGGACTATGCTTTCGAGTATGAGAGCGTCATCAAGCAGCACCAGCTCCAGTCGGTGGCGCTTCCCGACGAACTGAACCTGGGTGCTGAGGCGCTGGCCGATCACTATGGCCAGGTAGAAGTGCGTATGGACTATCAGCGCTTTGCTTCGGTGCAGCCGGTGTTTCGCGGCGAGCCCATCGCCTACGGGGTGACCATTCCCACCAATGCTCCTCATCCCGCAGAAGCGGCGAGGTTCGTGGCCTTTTTGCTGGGGCCAGAGGGACAAAAGATCCTGCTGAACAACCATCAGCCCCTGATCATCCCCGGACGAGCCAGCAACTATGAGCGTGTGCCTGCGGCACTGCAGTCACTGTGCGTGCCGGCGCCCGAGCTATCGGGCACCGGCCTGTTAAGGTGATGCGGTGAGCAGCCCCAGGGCGGCGCCTTCCGGTACGGGGCGATTTCGCCGACCCGACGGGCTGGCCAAAGCATTTGCCCTGTTGAGCGCGCTGCTGTTACTCTTTGTGCTGCTGCCGCTGCTGGACACTCTGCTGGGAACCAGCTTCAGGGCGCTGCTGGCCACGCTGACTGATTCGCAGGTTATGAACGCACTGGCACTGACCTTTCTTGCCGCTGCCGTGGCCACTTTGCTCACCCTTCTGACTGGAGTTCCTCTAGCCTACCTTCTGGCGCGCTATGACTTTGGCGGCAAGAGGTGGGTAGAGGGGGTGGTGAACCTGCCGGTGGTGGTTCCCCATACGGCTGCCGGCATCGCCCTGCTGATGGTCTTTGGCCGGCAGGGGGTGCTGGGCAAGCCGCTGGGAACGGTGGGGCTCAGCTTTACCGATACCTTTGCCGGGGTAGTGGTGGGGATGCTCTTTGTGAGCCTGCCGTTCCTGGTGAACGCGGCCAGAGAGTCCTTCGAGATGGTGGATCCCGAGCTGGAGAGAATGGCCGAGACGCAGGGTGCCACGAGCTGGCAGGCTTTCTGGTTGGTGGCCTTGCCTCTGGCCCTGCGGGGCATCCTGGCGGGGGCGCTCTTGATGTGGGGCCGGGCCATCAGCGAGTTCGGCGCGGTGGTGATCCTGGCGTATCACCCCAAGACCGTGCCAGTGCTGGTTTTTGAGCGCTTTGAAGGTTTCGGTCTGGCGGCGGCTCAGCCGGTGGCGGTGCTGCTCATCATCGCTTCGCTGGCGGTGTTCGTACTCCTCCAGACGCTGGTCGTCCCCCCTCGCGACGGACGGCACTCGAACCTCTAGCCACCGAGCGGGGGCCCTTCTGGCTCAGGAGTTCGTGCCGGGTTTGCGCCGCTGCTCGGGTGGCAGGGGCTGGTACAGGCCCACCGGATCCGAGCCCAGCAGCCCGGCCTGGTACAGGAGCGGATCCACTGGCTGAAAGTTGCTCACCGTCTCTGCGTCGGCGATCTCATAGTGTGGCAGAGCGTTCAGCCGGTCGCCCACCCACTCTAGATCTTCCTCGGTAGTCATCCACTGGCGCGAATCGTAGCGGCTGAGGTCGAGCGGACGCGAGTAGGAGCGCAGCGTGCGCTCGGCCAGCATGTTGTAGTAGGGCTCAAAGTAGGATAGGGCCAGCTCGCGGTAGGTCAGGTAGACCGGCTCGCGAAAGCGCAGCAACGAAAAGTTGGA
>Ga0116143_10002542_pt1 | contig 19687 bp, 16 predicted proteins | sample AD_UKC034_MetaG_FD_89745 | JGI IMG/M metagenome (GOLD analysis project Ga0116143, IMG submission 89745) | Active sludge microbial communities of municipal wastewater-treating anaerobic digesters from USA - AD_UKC034_MetaG | ecosystem: Engineered > Bioreactor > Anaerobic > Digestate | place: USA...
CTTCTATTCCCTCGTCCAACTCCAGGAAAATGCCAAAGTCGGTAATGTTGGTGACTTTGCCCTCGACGATCTGACCGGAGTGGTACTTGTACGAAATGCCTTCCCAAGGATCTTTTTCGAGTTGCTTGACACCGAGGGAGAAACGCTCATTCTTTTCGTCGATATTCAGCACGATGGCCTGGATCTTCTGGCCTTTTTTATACAGTTCACCAGGGTGCTTTATTTTCTTGAACCAGGAAAGATCGGAGATGTGAACCAAGCCGTCGATGCCTTCGTCGAGGCCGACGAAAAGACCAAAGTCGGTGATGTTCTTGATCGTACCTTCAATGACGGTCCCGACCGGGTACTTTTCCCGAACAATTGTCCAGGGATTTGGCTCGAGCTGCTTGATGCCAAGGGAGATGCGGCGTTTGGCGCTGTCCACGCTGAGCACAACACCTTCTACCTCTTCGCCCATGGATACCACCTGGGAAGGATGGCGGATCTTCTTAATCCAGGAAATTTCGGAGATGTGAATGAGGCCTTCGATCCCTTTTTCCAGCTCGACAAAAATGCCGTAATTGGTCAGGCTTACTACCTTGCCTTTCAGCCGTTTGCCCACTGGATACTTTTCCTCGGCATTGGTCCAGGGGTCGGGGCTGAGCTGTTTGAAACCGAGTGAAACCCGGCCCTTTTCCTTGTCCATTCCGATGACTTTAACCTTGATAGTTTCTCCGAGCGTGAATAGTTCCGAGGGATGATTGACTCGTCCCCAGGACATATCGGTAATATGGAGCAGTCCGTCTACACCGCCAAGGTCAATGAATACGCCGTAGTCGGTAATATTCTTGATTGTACCGTCGACGATGCTTCCTTCCTCGAGCTTTTTCAGGGTATCGGAACGCAGATGCTCGCGCTCTTCCTCAAGGATGGCGCGACGGGAGATCACGATGTTGCCCCGCTTTTTGTTATACTTGAGAATCTTAAACTTGAACACCTGCCCGATCATCCTGTCCATGTCCCGAACCGGATGTAGATCGATCTGAGAACCGGGGAGGAACGCTCGAACACCAATATCGACGGAGAGGCCTCCTTTGATGCGCGATATAACTTTGCCCTCGATGAGCTGATTATTATCGTATGCCTTGCCAATGATATCCCAAACTCGGGCCTGATCAGCCTTAGACTTGGAAAGAACCACCAGCCCGTCTTCATCTTCTCGTCGCTCCAGGAGCACTTCGATTTGATCGTTCTCCTGGACCGAGATGTCGCCTTCATCGTTCTGGAATTCTTCGATGGGAATTTGGCCCTCCGACTTATACCCAACGTCGACGAGCACATAGTCAGGTGTAATCTTGACGACAGTGCCCTTGACGACCTCGCCTTCCTGAATATCTCTGAGTGTTTCTTCGTAAAGACGGGTCATATCGTCGTATGACGCTTCCCAGTCTTCACGCGCATCCTGTGAAATGTCTGTTGTCTGTTGGTTAGTTTGTTCTTGAACCATAACTTCGCCTTTGTCCATTCAGTTATACCCCCTAGGTGATTTAAATTGGATGACTTCCACCATAGTGTCGATGACTTCCTCGATGGTCATGGCGGTGGAGTCAATCACTACTGCATCCTCTGCAGGTGCCAGAGGTGCATGTTGTCTCGAAGTGTCATTGTGATCGCGTTGGATGATCTCTGCAGTTACCTCCTCAATGCGTACCGCTAATCCTTTTTCAAGCAGCTCATGATAACGCCTCCTTCCGCGTTCCTGCGGCGATGCATTCAGGAAGAACTTCACCTGGGCTTGAGGAAAGACGACTGTCCCCGCGTCTCGTCCTTCGAGGACGAGGTTTGTTTTTTCGCCCAGTTTCCTTTGTAGAGCTGTCACGCAATCACGGACGACTTTGCGCGTGGAAATTCGAGACGCGAGCATGCTGATCTCCGGGGTTCGAATGAGGTCAGTCATATCTCTTCCACTGCTCAGAATCCTCGGCACGCCGCCTTCCATGCGGAAGGAAATATCGAGCGTATCGCAGAGGTTCTGAAGCGCCGAGTCGTCGCTATCGTCAATGCCGCGGGCTCGAGCCTCGAACGCTGCGACACGATATAACGCACCTGAATCCAGGTGATAGTAGCCAAGTCGCTCAGCAAGACGGTGGCTGACGCTGCTTTTGCCAGCGCCTGAAGGCCCATCGATGGTGATCACTATAGGCTTCATGGCGTTGTGATCAAACCGAAAGAAATCGGAGTGTCTCAAAGAACTCCGGATATGAAGTAAGCACAGCGTCGGTGTCATCAATGATGGTCTGGCCGGACGCAGCAAGTCCTGCAACTGCAAAAGCCATAGCTATTCGATGATCGCCGTAGCTGCGAACCTTTGCCCCCTGGAGTTTTTCCCTACCGGCAATAACCATTCCGTCGGGAGATTCCTCGACCTGTGACCCCATGGCCCTCAAGCCGTCCACCAGAGCACTGATCCTGTCGCTCTCCTTTATGCGCAGTTCCTGAGCATCCCGTAAGATGGTCGTTCCTTGCGCAAAGGCAGCAGCTATGGCCAGGACCGGAAGTTCGTCGATAGTCCTCGGAATAAGCGGACCTTCGATAGTTGTACCTCTGAGCTCCGCCCGGCGCACGGTGAGATCTGCCCGGGGCTCGCCGTCGCGTTCCTTTACATGGGAGATTTCTATATCCGCACCCATTTGCCTCAGTACATCCAGCACGCCGGTCCGGGTCGGGTTAATTCCGACATCGCTGATGACAATCTCTGATTCCGGCACGATAGACGCAGCGACAAGAAGAAAAGAAGCTGACGAAATATCACCGGGAACATGCACATCCAGAGGCTGCAGCTCAGCGCCTCCCTCAATGCGGATGAGCGTGCCCTCGCACTCGATCAGAGCACCTGCTGCCTTCAGCATCCGCTCCGTATGGTCGCGTGTTTCCGACGGCTCGGTGAGGCAGGTAACGCCTTCTGCATACAGAGCAGCGAGCAGAAGCGCTGATTTGACCTGAGCGCTGGCTACCGGAAGATCATAATGAAGTGCCGCCAAGCGGCGACCGCGAATAGTCAGGGGCGCATAGTCACCGCTCTTTCTTCCGTCAATGGTTGCACCCATGAGCCGCAGAGGCGCAACAACTCTTCGCATCGGCCGGCTTCGCAGAGAAGCGTCGCCGGTAAGTACCGACAAAAACGGCTGCCCGCTCAGTACGCCGGCCATCAACCGGGTGGTAGTACCCGAATTTCCCAAGTCGAGCACGTCAGGTGGCTCTTGGAGTGCCGTAATTCCCTTGCCCCAAATGAGGACATCGCTACCATCGGTCTCTGCAGAGACACCGAGCGAGCGAAAAGCCTGGACTGTTCGAGAGGTATCATCACCGCTGCAGAAATTGGAAATACGGGTTTTCCCCGACGAAAGCGCGCCGAGGATTACTGCTCGGTGGGAAATGGACTTGTCGCCCGGGACGCGGACTGTTCCCCTAAGTGTGCGAATTGTCTCAATAGTGTTCTGTGCCACGACTATTTTCAGCCTAATATGTGTAATCAGCTATAATATTCGTCCTGAGAAGTAAAGTCAAACGTTTATTTTATCTTAGATCCCGAAATGGATTCAGGATGACACTTGAATAACGCTTCACCATGAGGATGACAGTCAACTTGTTCATTGTTCCCTGTTATCTAAAAATGAAAGCTGTAGGAACGAATTCCGATCCGTGGTTTCCTTCTCCTCATCCATAGCATGCTGCTGTGGATGAGAAAACGGCTTTTGTTAGATGCCCTTTCTGAGCGCCTGAGCATTGGTTAATGCTGCCAGCAGTGCATCAGCATTCCCGCTTCCTATCAGATCCTTCAAGGAACTCAGAGCTTCTTGGTATCCATCAATAAATTCCATGATGACAGACGAGTTCATGAGCGCAATGTCCGTCCACATTGTAGGATCACTGGCAGCAATGCGAGTAAAATCCTTAAGGCCTCCGGCAGAGAACTGCAAAAGGTCATCAGTGATTCCCTGAAGAGAGCCAAGGTACGATACCAGAGAAAAAGCGATGTAGTGAGGCAAGTGGCTGACCGCGCCGAAAATCTGGTCATGGAGGTCGCAGTCGAGGAAGATGACATCGGATCCGACTGACTCCCAAAGGCGTCTGACCGTCTGGAGCGAGACCACATCGGTCAGGCCGGTTGGAGTAAGAATGGTTTTCCGTTTTTGAAATAAAGACGCATCAGCCGCCGCAACTCCTGATCGTTCAGTTCCTGCAATAGGGTGTCCAGCTACAAACGATACCCCAGAGAGATTCAGTGCTTCAACACCGCGAACGATTTCTCCCTTTACGCTGCCGGTGTCAGTAATGATCGCATCCCGTGCTGCGAAACGAGAGATCTGTTCGGTTAGGGGAACAATAGAGCGTACGGGGGTAGCGATAACCACCAGGTTCGCGTCTCGGACGCCGTGGCTGAGATCGGCGGTGCCGGTGTCTACAACGCCGAGTTCTTCAGCCAGCCGCAAATTCCGGGTGTCGGTATCGATTCCCGTAATAGAACGGGCGAGTCGGTTTGTGCGCACTGCACGTGCCAGGGAGCCTCCGATCAGACCGACGCCAACGACAGCAATGGTATCAAAGAGGAATGTCATTCTCGGGTAGCACCTCTCGCAAGAACGTCCTTCAGGCTGCTCAGGCAGCGCCTGTTTTCGTCCGGGGTACCGGCATTGATTCGAATTGAATAGGGATACCCGAAGGAGGTGAGCGGACGAATAATGACACCCCTCCGGAGCATGGCCTGATAAATCTCGTCAGCTAGCCGGTTGACCTGAATCATGAGGTAATTTGACTGAGTGGGAATGTAGGAAATGCCGAGAGCATCCAGCTCACGATAAAAGAATTGAAGACCTTCAGAAACGACCCTTTGAGTGCGGGCAACGTGCTCTTCGTCCGCCAACGCCGCGGTTGCGGCGATCTGGGCGAGCAAATTGACATTAAATGGCTGCCGGATTTTGTTGAGCAGCCCGATAATCCCCTGGGCCGCGAGTCCATAGCCGATTCGCAGTCCGGCAAGACCATAGATTTTAGAAAAGGTCCTCATGGTGATAACCCAAGCCGGCCCTCCGAGGTAGTCCTCACCATGAGGAGTATCCTCAGTCGTGACGAACTCACGATACGCTTCATCGAGGATTACGATCACGTTTTCGGGAAGAGCAGAGAGGAAACGTTCGAAGGCACTTCGAGTGATAACAGTACCAGTTGGATTATTCGGGTTGTTGATAAATATCATCCTGGTTTTCTCATTCACGCGGCTGAGGACCATATCCAGATCTATGGCAAAATCTTTTAAAGGCACCGTGATCGGGACAGCGTTCATAACCTGAGTGAACGTGGCATAGAGCGAGAAGGTGGGAGCCGGAATGAGCGCTTCATCCCCCGGTCTCAAAAAGGCTTTGGCGCTGAGCTCGAGGATCTCATTCGACCCATTTGCAGGCAGAATGCACTCGGGGAGAACGCCCATTTTCTCTGAAAGCGCATGCCTCAGTGCGTGGGAGGCAGCATCAGGATAGCGATGAATCGATCGGATTGCTGCGCCAAGCGCCTCCAGTGCGCGTGGCGACGGGCCCAATGGATTTTCATTGGAGGCCATCTTGATAGCATTAGTTATTCCGCATTCGCGCTCGAGCTCTTCCAGGGGTTTACCCGGTACATACGGTTTAAGCTGCTTAATTCCATCATGGACCAGGTGACCGGCATCGGGTAGTGACATCGTCATCTCCATCGTTCAGCAGCCTATCACAGGCCACTCGGGTACGATCCGAGGATTTTCAGGAAGCTCGCTCGTGCCTCGATTTCCTTCAGCGCATTGCTAATGTTCGCATCTTCAACATGACCTTCGACATCAGCAAAAAATATGTATTCCCATGGATGATTTTTCAGGGGACGGGATTCGATCTTGGTCATGTTGATGCCATGCTGCGACAACGGGCCGATGGCGCTGCAAAGAGCACCGGACTCATCTTTAATAGCGAACATGATCGAGGTCTTGTCGTGGCCGCTGCGTTCAGGACTCTGTGCTCCGATAACCCAAAATCGGGTGTAGTTCTGTGCGAAATCTTCAATTTTCTCCTTCAATACATGAAGGTTGTATAGCGTTGCGGTCAGCTTGCTGGCAATTGCCGCTGCACCTTCCTCCTCGGCTGCTTTCCGGGCAGCGACCGCAGTGCTCAGCGCTGAATGAACCGGTATTTCCGGAAGGTTGTTGGCAAGCCAACGGCTGCACTGCGCCAGTGCCTGAGGATGAGAGTAAATCACCTTGACATCGCTGATGCGCTCCGCGCTGCTCATGAGGTAGAGAGAAATTACCAGGGAGATTTCTCCACAAATGCGGAGCGGGGTCTCTATGAACATATCGAGCGTCTGGTAAACAGAGCCTTCATTGGAGTTTTCGACCGGAACCACACCGTAACTACACTGTTTTTTTTCAACTTCAGCGAAGATTCCTCCAATAGTGGAAACCTCGACAAACTGCGCTGATTGACCAAAATGGCTCAGTGCCGCCTGGTGAGTAAACGTTGCCTCCGGGCCGAGGAAGGCAATTTTCAGAGGTTTTTCCAAGGCCAGGCAAGCGGACATGATTTCCTGAAAGATCGTCTTGATGCTCTCATTGCTCAGAGGACCGCGGTTGAGCTTCTCAAGTCGCTGGTGAATCATTTTCTCTCGGCTGGCAACGTACGGCTCGACCTGGTGTTTTTCCTTGAAGGCCCAGACCAGTTTTACCAGCTCACCGCGTTGAGACAAGAGGTCAAGCATTTGATCATCGATCCGGTTGATGGCATCCCGGTATTTCCTTAGCTCATCATCGAATGACATGGCTCCCTCAGCAAGCAGGTGTATGTTTTTTTGTCCCGCTGGTGTATTATGCCAAATGGATGGCCTTTTAGCAATGAATTCTTCATCGCCAGTGTACAGAGAGGGTGTCCGGGACTGTCATCGCAGGTGTTGAACTGACGAATACTGATCATAAAAAGGGACGCAGATGACGATCGATGAAGCCCTGCTCGAAGCAGCCGATTACCTTCGATGCCGAATACCATTCGAACCCACAGTGGCAATCGTTCTCGGTACCGGGCTATCGTCCTGTGCCGAGGGTTTTGTCGCCGATGTGATCATTCCCTATAGGGATATTCCGCATTTTCCTCTTGCTACGGTAGAGACGCACCTTGGCAATCTGCTCTTCGGCGCCTGGAGGCACCAGCGAGTCGTCATTTTGCAGGGCCGGGTGCATTATTACGAGGGTTATTCGCTCGCAGACGTTGTTTTTCCCGTTCGCCTGATGAAGATGATCGGTGCAAAGAGCCTTATTGTTACCAACGCTGCCGGCGGACTTGATCCGAGCTACTCGGCCGGCGACATCATGATTATCTCTGACCACATCAATCTGATCGGGCAGAATCCCTTGCGCGGCCCCAATGTTGAGAGCCTGGGAGTGAGGTTTCCTTCGATGCATCAGCCCTACAGCCGTTCCCTGATTACCCGTGCAGCAGAGAGCGCCGGCAGGCAACAGATCCCTTTCCATATCGGGGTGTATGTAGCAGTTTCCGGACCTTCATTGGAAACCCCTGCTGAAACACGCTTTCTCCGGATGATCGGAGGCGATGCAGTCGGAATGTCTACCGTGCCCGAAGTCATTGCTGCCGTGCATGGTCAAATGGAGGTTCTCGGCCTCTCGGTTATCTCCAATGTGAACATTCCTGAAACGCTCGCCCCGGCGCCGCTTGAAGATATCATCATGACCGTGCGGAATGCAGGATCTCGGATCGTTCGCATTATTGAAGGAGTGCTAGAAAGGTTGACTGAAATATACGACATATAGGACTCATAAGACGTATACTTGAGCTTTGCACCTTGCACTTCACCCTTGTGGAAGCGGCGTCCTCGCCGCGAGATCTAGTACCTTAGACCATTGCTGTCTTGATTGCTTCCTTGCAGGCACACTTTTCAAAATCGACCACAGGGATGGCAGCAAACAGAAGCTTCTTGACGTTTTCGACATTGCGGCTCATCACGCGCGCGATCATATCCCAGGTTACTTCGCACTCGTTTTCGTGCCAACAGTCGTAATCGGTGCTCATGGCGATGGTGGCATAACAGATTCCGGCCTCCCGGGCGAGAACGACTTCAGGCACCGTGCTCATATTGATCACATCTGCGCCCCAGGCTTGGTACATGCGGCTTTCAGCTCGGGTTGAAAAACGCGGGCCTTCGATCGTGATCACGGTTCCTTTCGTGTGATAATCAAGGTCAAGATTTCGAGCAGCCTTCGCAAGCGTAATGCGAAGTCGTTCGCAAAATGGATCAGCAACGGAGATGTGACAGACTTCGTGGCCTTCAAAAAAAGTCGATTTTCGATTGGTCGTGCGGTCGATGAACTGATCCGGAAAAACCAGATGCCCGGGTCTTATCTCTTCCCGCAGCGATCCGACTGCAGTGGTGGCTAAGATGTGGGTCACTCCCAGGTCTTTCATAGCCCATACGTTAGCCCGGAAATTTACCAGTGATGGTTGAATGCGGTGCCCTTTCCCATGCCGGGGAATGATCACGACATCGCGACCGTGACAGGTACCGGTGATAATAAAATCAGATGTGTCGCCGTAGGGCGTGTGCTTTTTGATTTCGCTGATGTTGTCGAGAAAGCGCGGATCATCGAACCCTGAGCCGCCGATAATACCGATTTTGATCATAGATGGTCCCCATGAGGTTTAGAAAGAGTCGCCGGATTTGAAAAACTCTTTTAAGTTTTCTCACTATAGAAGGTTAGAAGAAAAAGTGTCAAGGGAATAGTGCGTGGAGAGTGCCCAGAAAAACACTTGCATTGCTCAGAAAATGTTGATACAAAAAGAACATCGAATCCCGGGCGGTTAACTCAGCGGGAGAGTGCCATCCTCACACGGTGGAAGTCATTGGTTCAAACCCAATACCGCCCATAACTGTAATCAAGGAGTTGCGGAAACGGCCGCGGCTCCTTTTTCTTTTTTTTGCGCCCCTGTACCAACAATGAAGGAGGGAAGCGGATTCCGGGAGCGTTAAGGATCGGTAACATCAAAACCCCCTCCGCTATCGCACCTGAGAACCCGGAAGAACTCTATAGTCAGGCTCTTTGACCAGACGCGTATTACACATTGAATCGGAAATTAATGATATCGCCGTCCGCTACCTTGTAGGTCTTTCCTTCCAGGCGGACGAGTCCTTTCCTTCTCGCGGCGGCATATGACCCCTCGGCCAGGAGATCATCATAGGCAATCACTTCGGCGCGGATAAAGCCTTTCTTGATATCGGAATGGATGACCTCTGCTGCATCAAGGGCATCGGTATTCCTGGCTATGGTCCATGCCCGCACCTCGTCTTCTCCTACGGTAAAAAAAGAAACAAGGCCGAGCAGCTCATAGGATTTCTCGATCACCCGCTCACGGGCTGATGCCTGAATGTCAAACTCCGCCATAAAGGCCGCAGCTTCTTCTTCGGAGAGACCGGCGATTTCGTGTTCCAGCTTCCCTTTGATGACCATACTCTCGGTGGCTAAAGGACTCGAGGAAAGATCGGGCATGTCATCACAATCATCATCGTTGTTGAAAAGCACCAGCGTCGGCTTGGCGGAAAGGAATGTGTATCCGCGCAAGAGAGGATGGGAAGCGAGATGGCTTTTTGAGCGAAGCGGCATCTCGCTTTCAAGAGTTTCCCGGCATTCGGTAAGCAAAGCAGTTTCTTTAGGATCAACCGACCTGCCTCGCTGCTTGTCGGCTGTGAGGCGCTCCAGTCGTTTTTCGATTACCAGGAGATCAGCGAGGATAAGTTCCTGGGTAAGTGCAACAAAGTCCTCAACTGGCGTCGGGTCAGCGCCACCGTATTCATGAAAATTCCGGACCACCTGGATCAGGCCATCACAGGCTCGGACCTGTGTCCAGATGCTGGATTCGCGTTTTGCCTGTTCGTGGTCGGCAGCACCGGGCAGAAAGTATTCCACCTGGGCATAGGTGGTCTTTCGGGGCTGATACATGCGGGTGAGTACATCGACGCGGCTGTCGGGAACCGCTATGGTTCCGATTCGACGTTCTGTGGGGGCGTTCACATGTCCGCAGTTCTTTGTGAGAACATCAAAGAGGGTGTCTTTGCCGCTCTGCGATTTTCCGATAAGCCCGAGTTTCATGGCTGGCACACGTGCGTTGAAGGTTTAGATTTGTCAGGGTTTCTACAGTATATCTACCACCGTCGAAAATCAATAAATTTCTGCGCAAATGAGGAAAGGACAAGCGAGGTACCAGCAGCAGGCGGCGCCCTCGGCTATTGTCGCAATCCCCGGAAAAACGGCGGACCTCCTCAAAATGCTTGACGCAGCCGAACAGAAAGCCTAGCCTTGAATCATGACGAGGTAAAGATCAGTGGATAGCAGGAGGACGTTATGGATCGAGATTCCGTTGATAGAGTGATCAGCATAATCCTTCGGAAGTATGGCCGGTCGTTTTCTCATGAACTCAGTATCCCGATTGAAGACAACACCGCTCCAGCTTTGTTTCAGCTCCTCACTGCAGCGGTTCTCGTGAGCCGCGCCCGCCTCGACTGCGGCCTGCGGGCGGCTCGGCTCGTTTTCGACGAAGGATGGTCTTCGCCGGAGACTTTGGCGCAATCGACGTGGGAGGAGCGAACCGCGGTACTCAGCCAAGCTGGGTATACTCACCATGACACCGTTGCCCGGGTACTCGGAGATGCTGCCGATCTTTTGCTTGACTGGTATGAAGGTGATGTACATCAGCTGCGTCAGGAGGCCCGGTACGACCCAATCCAGGAGCGGATTCTGCTCAAAAAGATCACCGGAGTGGGAGATTCTGCCGCGGATTTCTTCTTTCGGGAGGTGCAGATCATCTGGGATGAGATCTATCCTTTTGCCGATCGGTTGGTTTCTGAAAGTGCGGCCTTGGCCGGACTTCCGACTGACCCAGCGACGCTGGCATTCTTTACAAACCGGGAAGGCTTTGTCCGTCTTGCAGCCGGGCTGGTGAGGATGAAAGCAAAAGATGCTTTCGACGATGTCAGGAAAGAAGTCGTGGTCAGCTCATCGTAGCGAATTGAGTTCGACAGCAGCGGAGAGGAACTATCAGGTATCCGTGTTGCGTATTCAATCTGGTGAATATCTAAACAACATTGTGAAGAAGATGACCTAACACATTTTACATTCGAAATTTCCTGCTTGTGCAGATCTTTCTCGCCTCGAATCTATCGGATCTGCCGTTCGCCGTTTTTCTTCCATCCAGTTAATCAACGCCGGGAGCTTTGTCTGTGCAGATTTCCTCATTTCTCCCTGATATTTTTTATTGTATTTTATCAAAAACAATGGGATATTACCTCATCAAGTGCTGCAGGCAAGGTATCACTCCTCATGCATCCTTCTAAGCTTGGCATATCGTGATTGCCGTTCTAGCCTTAAAAAAGGTTTTCCCCTGACCTTTGCCAGCCATTATGATACAACCGCTGCCTGCTGCTGAAGACGAGATTCAGGGAAACACGATCTCTTTGTTCCTTTGATCTCTTTACAAGGAAAAGAGAGGCTTCCATGGGAGGAAAACGGAATCCGGCTCACAGAGCCGGTCTGCAAAAAGCACCAACCGCGATCAGTGGCTTTGACGAAATTTCTGGCGGCGGGATCCCGGCCAGCCGCACCACGTTACTGCTGGGCGGCCCGGGAAGCGGAAAAACGATCTTCGCGTTGCAGACTCTCGTCAATGCTGCACGAACATATAATGAGCCCAGCATCTTTGTGGCGTTCGAAGAAAAATCGGCGCATCTGATTGCCAATGCCGCTTCTTTCGACTGGGAGCTCGATTCACTGATTGCCCCTGATGAGGGCGGAACGCCTCTTCTTACCATTGTTGATACCCGGCTTTCTCCCGACATAGTTGTTTCCGGAGATTACGATCTCAGCGGAATCCTCGCGCTGCTGGATACATACGTCAGACAGACTGGAGCCCGCCGAATCGTGTTCGATGGGATTGATGTTCTGCTGACGCTCCTGGACAATCCAAATACCGAGCGCAGGGAAATCTACCGATTGCGTGATTGGCTCCTTGAGAAAGGATTGACCGCCATCCTAACCGCGAAGACTGATGACAGCGGAAGGCAATTTCCCTCCCAGTATAGCTTCATGCAGTTCATGGTCGACTGCATGGTTGTGCTTACCCATACGTTTTCCGATCGGGTGTCGTTACGACGGATGACCATCGTTAAGTATCGTGGATCTGACGTGGGCAGCAGCGAAGTGCCCTTTGCTATCTGTTCGTCGGGTATAGAAGTCTCCAGCCCCGGCAAGGTGGAAATGAACTACCAGGTGTCTCAGGTGCGGATTTCAACCGGAATCGATCGGCTCAATGCTATGCTGGGCGGAGGCTTCTATCGCGGCTCGGCCACCCTGCTTTCTGGTGCTCCTGGTACAGGCAAGACAACGCTGGCCGCTTCATTCTGCCATGCGGCCTGCCAGCGCCAGGAACGTACTCTCTACATCAGCTTTGATGAATCGTGGGCCGAGATTATCCGCAATCTCAATACGATTCATGTACACCTGCAACCTTTTGTTGCATCAGGTCTGCTGCGCATGTATTCCGCGCGGACTGAAGCGAGAAGCTCTGACGAACACCAGATCCGCATCGAGGAACTCATCGCCGAGCATAATCCCGCCTGTCTTGTCATTGATCCTCTCTCGGCGATTATCAAGGTCGGTGGTGTCGGAGCCGCTCTTTCGGTAGCGCGCTACCTGCTTAGGCTCGCCAAGACAAAGGGTATCACCCTGATATTCACCAGTCTTCTCGAAAGCACGGAGACCATGATCGAGGCAACGCCGCTGGAAATTTCCACCCTGGCTGATACGTGGATTCACCTTACCTATCTTGTGCGTGCCGGGGAACGCAACTGGGGACTTACGATTGTGAAATCGCGCGGAACCGCGCACTCGCGTCAGGTGCGGGAACTGCTCATCAGCGATCAGGGAGTCACGCTTGCAGATGTTTACACTGCCGGCGGAGAGGTGCTGATGGGTACTGCGCGGTGGGAGAGGGAGCGTGCCGATTCACTCGAGAAAGAAAAGATCCGCCATGAAACTGAACGCAAGCGGCGTGAACTCGAAGCGTTTGAAGCAGAAATCAAAGAGAAAATTGACACACTGGCCCGGGAGGTGGAGACTCGACGAAGTGAGTTGAATACTCTGCTTGAGGAAAGCGAGCTTCGGGAAAAACAATGGAGGCAAACGACCGAGGACATCACTTCTCTGCGTGGTGGAGGTGCTGAGTATGCCGGCGGCGGCAAGCCTAAACGGACCTTAAAGCGTAAGAAGGGTCAGAAGGGAGGTGTTCGATGAGGTCCTCAACCGGTGTACGCAGGCCCCGCAAAGCGCGTGCTAGTACAACGAGCGTCTTCCGGCAGTACATCGCTGGCAAGTCTCCGAATTCGGTTCGTGCTCTCGCTAACTTCAAGAAGATCTGTGCCCGCTACCTGAACGATGACTGCAGCACCGAGATCGTCGACGTGCTCAAAAATCCCCTTGCTGCCTTCGATGATCAGGTATTTGTGTGCCCGATGCTAATCAGGGTTTCACCCTTGCCCCGACGAATCATTGTCGGGGATCTGCGTGATACCGCAAAAGTGCTCGATGCGCTTGGGATTGGGAGCACAAACGATGGCGAAGAGTAAACACAACGCCACCCCGGTTGAGATCAGGGATGAAGAACACATCCGCAAACTGGTTGCTCGACTGCTGGAGGCGGAACGAAACATTGAGGAATTTCTTGGCGGCCAGATCGATGCAGTCCTCGATCCGATACGGCGCGCTCCCATTCTGCTGCGCGAAGCGCAGGAAGTGCTGGTCCAGGAAGCCAGCATCCGGCAGATGGCCGAAATTCTCCGCAATGTACCGGACTCTGTCATCGTTCTTGATCAGGAAGGCAGAATTACCTACTGGAATGAAGGTGCCGAACGCCTTTTCGGCTATCCCCTCGATGAAGCGGTCGGTCAGCATTTCCTCCCGCTCTGTGATCCCGATGATGCACTTGGTTCGATACTGCCGATCGGAAATGTTCCGAGCGACGATGAATCTCACACCGAGCTGACGCTGCAGCGCAAGGATGGTGAACGTTTCTGGGCGGAATGCCGAATGACGCGCATGCCTCGGCCGAGAGACACTGGCTTTCGCATAATTGCGGTCGTTCGGGATATCAGCGAGCGCAAATCGCTGGAGCAACGCATGCGCGAAGCGCGAAATCTGGCTGAAGGAATTGTCGAGACCGTGCGCGAGCCCCTGGTAGTACTTGACCCCGATCTGCGCATCGTGAGAATCAATCCGTCGTTCTGTCAAACGTTCCATGTGCTGCCAGAGGAAGCAACTGACCGGCTTTTGTATGAGATAGGACGGCGACAATTGAATATTCCCAAGCTCCGCCAGATGCTCACCAGGATCATAACTGATCACGAGTCATTTTACGATCTTGAGCTCGCTGTCTTCTTTAATGGAATAGGGAAAAAGACGCTGCTGTTTACCGGCCGGCCCATTCAAAGGTGCGAGCACGACTTGATGCTCATTCTTCTTGCGATCGAGGATGTAACCGGTCGCCGGGAAGCTGAAGAGGCACTCGAGGAATCCGAAGCCCAACTCCAGCAGCTCTCGCGGGCGCTTCTTGCGGAACAGGACGCGGAGCGAAAACAGGTGGCTGCTGATGTGCATGACAGCCTGGGAGGCATTCTCTCGGCGATCAAGTACCAGTTTGAAGCCATTCTCCACGGGAATGAGGGCGGAGAGATGCCTGCCGAATCCCTGAGGGACGTGATCCCGCTGATAAAACAGGCAATCGACGACGTGCGCCGGATCACGACGCGGCTTCGGCCTTCTCTCCTCGATAATCTCGGCATTCTCGCCACCATACGGTGGCTCGCGCGAACGTTTGAAGACAGCAGCTCCATGATTGCAGTTTCAACGAGGATTTCGGTATCTGAGGAAGACATCCCCGATCAGCTGAAAGAGGCGATATACCGGATCCTTCAGGAAGGCATGGACAATGTCGCCGACCATAGCCGTGCTGATCGGGTTGTAATTTCGATTGCAAAAGACACCTCCTTTCTCATTCTGGAAATCCACGACAATGGGATCGGATTCGATGTACAGAAGGCATTTTCCTCGAAAGGCAAAAAACAAGCGGTAGGAATGCGCAGTATGCGTGAAAGGACGCACCATTCCGGAGGTATGCTCTCGGTTGTGTCTGAACCACATGGGGGGGACGACCATTCGTGTTAAGTGGCCGATCACCTATTGCGAACCGATCTGATCATTTCCACGAACGATCTCGTTTCCAGGCAGTGGAGTCGGAGCGAGGATGAACAGTGTTGCTGGAAATGGCTGGCCGTCATCTTTGCCTCCCCTGGTGCTCACCTGCCTTTCTTTTTTTATATATTTCGGCTTCGCTTTGCAGTTGCGTTCGCCGTACTCCTTTCTGTTCCCCTTCCAGCTGCCGGCAGCGTGGCCGAAACGCCGGGAATGAACGCGATAGAATGGCAGCCGTTACTGAGACCAATTCCCCGCAGTCTTGCTTTTTTCTGGAGAAATGCATGGATTTCAGTGAATTTTTTTCTCAAAAAATTGCTAAAGCTCAGTCAAATGACTACAATACATAACTAAACGATGAATCGGGTGCGGACACTGAAGCTACAGGATGTCGTACGCGCCGGCAGGCATCGTGCCTGGCCGTGGGGATGAACGGGTGGACATGATTTGGGCCGCAATACCCCCTTCTACATTTTCGGAGAACGTGCAATGTCGGGTTTGCTCCTTGTTGAAGACAATGAAACTTTCAGGATGTACCTCACTGAGATTTTGCGCGATCACTTTCCTGCCATGGACATAGAAGAGGCGAGTGATGGCAGTGAGGCCCGGGGAGCGATCGATAAGCATTCTCCCGATCTGATTTTCATGGATATTAATTTGCCGGGAGAAAGCGGACTCGAGCTGACCAGACAGATAAAAGCCCGGTATCCTGATGTCGTGGTTGCCATTCTTACCGCTTATGATTTGCCTGAATACCGCGCCGTAGCCTCTCAGGCAGGAGCTGACTATTTCATGGTCAAAGGCTCCGCAATTATCGACGATATTCTGGACCTGATCCAGAAGATCGCCGCAGAGAAAAACGGTGGATCGGAGCGACACTGGAATGCCTGACGGCTGGGCCACTGGTCTTGCATGCGGACAGATGGTTTCATATCGTGCTGCCCGGCGATATGCGGCTGTCGTGCTTCTATACGACTAGCTGGACTCAGTTCTCAAGCTCACCTCTTTTGTGGATCAACGACAATGGCCAGAATTCTTGCGATCTATGGAAGCCCCCGCCGTAAAGGGAACACTTCTCTGCTTCTGAAGGAAGCAGTAGCCGGAGCGATTGCTGCCGGAGCGCAGGTAGATGAAATTATCCTGCGGGATCTTACGATGGCTCCCTGCCTGGAAATTTATGGCTGCAAGAAGGACGGCCGTTGTGTCATTCAGGACGATTTTCAGAGGGTATACGAATTGATCGAATCGTGCGACGGCTTTATGCTTGCCTCCCCGATCTTTTTTTACACGGTAAGTGCTCATACGAAAATTTTCATGGATCGATGCCAGTCATTCTGGGTGAAGCGGTATTGGATTGACAAGGAGACTTCCGAAGCACGGACCTACGGACGGAAAGGAATCTTTATTGCTGCCGGAGGAACAAAAGGGAAGCGCCTGTTTGAAGGGGCACAGTTGACCGCGCGGTACTTCTATGATGCTCTCGATGCTGAACTGTGGCGGTCACTTCTGTATCCAGGACTTGAGGAGCAAGGTGCGGTACAGAACCATCCGCAGTACCTCGAGGAGGCTTATGAGGCAGGAAAATCGCTGGCGGAAGAGTTAATGAAACGTTGATCTCTCACCGCTTAGCGGCTTAGGGCTTAGAATTTTCTGACCATCTTCTTGACTGAAGCTAAACCAGACGAATTCCTCCATCCTCCATTTTACCAGTTTTCCAGTATCTCATCATTGCGCTCCTCAGTCGGTGAACGGACAACGGTCAACCGTGAACAGCTTTTAACGGAAAACGGTAACACCTTTTTGCGGTCAACATTCCACTACATGCCGCACGTACTCTCGGGCAGCACGCTCCCATGCAAACGTTCTCTCAATATAACCAATGCCTTCGGCTACCATGCGGCAGTAGAGGGCGGGCCGCTTCGCAACCATCTGTTGTCCGTCGCGAATCGCTGCGTGGAGTTCGCGAACCATAGCTCCGAACAGCGCGATATGCTCTCGCTGAACAAGCCGGTCGGTATCTTCATCGTCAGTAGGATACTTGGTTCCGTTGAGCAGAGCCCAATCATCTGTTCGCGATCCGATCGCATCTGATTCCCGAAAGAGGATACCGGTCGGTTCGGCCGAGAAACTGTGCCAACGGTCAGCCCGGCTCTGCACTGCTGTGCTGCACGCCGATGCAGCTCGCCAGGGAACGATCTGCTCGATAATCCCACCGGTGGCGCGTCCAATTCCAACGGTTCCGTTGAAATTAAACTCGTGAACCATGCCGAATGGCTCATAGAGTGAGGGCATCAGGCCAAAGGACGAGCCCTGCAGTGCGGCGGCAAATCCCTCTCGGAGACGGGCGGGAACCGCGAGAACGCGATCAGGAAACCGGCCGGCGAGACGTTTCAGGAACCGAAGGCCCGCTAAACCTTCATCGCCAGGAATAGGGAAAAAAATGAATTGCGCGTCACCGCCGCTCTCCAGAAATTCACCAGCAGCGGCAGCGGCAACGTCATATCCCTTTTGTCGAGGATCGTCTCTGCCCGCCATAACGAACCACGGTGCTTCGTGCTGTCCGAATTCACGGAGGTTCCCCCAGCAGGGGTTATCGCGTGAGGCATACAGATCACCGAAGGCTTTGAGCGCTTCCTGGCGCTTCTGATGTTTCCATTTTTCTAACCCCGCGCAGCGCCCCTGGCGAAGATCGGCGAGCACCTCGCCATCAACAGCACAGGTGATGAACGGTCCATTGTCGACGCCGAGAAGGTGACCCCGCAGTTGATTCTGCAGGTGCGGCCCGAGAACTGAGGTCTGCACGACGTCCTCTACGAGATCAGCCGCAAACTGGCTGCTTACCGAGAAAATGGGCGGCTGAACAAGATTGAGGCTGCGCTGGAGAATAGTGCCACCTGGCGCTACTGCCGGGTCGATGCCGACCTGAAAGAGGTCACTCGCAGTGACAAAACGGTCATAGCTGTTATGGAGCGTCAAAAAGCACCGGTATCGCAACGGTTCAGCGGCAGCTGCCAGGGCGGTGGGTGCAGCCTCCCAGTCCTGAAGGAGCAGCTTCCAGCTGGCACTCCCGTCGATCACAGAAAGCGCTTTTGCAGTTGCCGCAGAGAAAAAAAGCACATCACGCAGCAATGCTTCAGGGCTTAGGTCATAGGGATGACGTCTTCCGCCAAACAGCGACGGTGTATCCGGTTTGAGAAAATACCAGGTTCCGTTCTGGAGGTACCGATGAACATTTACAGAAACAGTCGTCGCACCTAGTCGCACGGGAACCGTTCCCACGAGGGTCATCTTTTCGGTAATCCCCGTGGTCTTGGTGAGCTGGTAGTGGTACGGGGTAATGACAATGGTTTCACAGTTCGCGACCTCCTGCACGTGCCCCGGAAGCCGCTCCATGACGGCAGCTACACCGCCACAGGGCGCAAAAGGTGTCTCATAGGTTACAAAAGCAATTATTGTTTTCATGCGCATTCATCACGGATGATTAAGACTGCTCGTTCTCATGGCGTTGATCATCTCCACGGTATGCCTTCCTGAATTCATCCCGTGCCAGTTTCAGATCTTCCAGAATGCTCGTGGTCCTCTCCTTGACGAGCGAATGAGCCTGATCGAGAAGACGGTCGGTGCCTCGATCGAGAATTTGCTCATTGAGGGGCGGCAATCCGCCGGCATTGATACGCCAGCGAATCAACCCCTTGACCAGGCCTTTCTCGGCATTCCGGAGCTTTTTGCTCAACGAAGAAGAATCATCGGGTGGAGCCATGACATGCGTACCTTTCCACCGGAACCACCTGCGTCTGAAGGTTTTGGAGTCGATCTACTGCCGATCATTATAGAATGGCAGAAATAAAAATGCCATCGTTTCGTCGGGATCAACGTTGCCGTCCCTGTAATGAGGACACTGGCGGCACCCCAGGTATCGATCCTTCCACTGCGTGCACGATAAGAAATTGTCGATCCTCCGCGCACGTTTATAGCTATTTTATGATTAAAAAATACTTGACTTATGAATTATTTTTTCGTTATAAACGTTTCACATCGGTATTTACAGGTACTTCAAAGAGCCTGGCACACTCTCATAAGAGGAGGGCTCTTACCAAGGGGCGACTATCCAGCATCGGCACTACTGGCGCGCTCATCGCCGTCGATGACCAAAACGCCGTGGGAGCAGCTCCTTCCACTTCGTTAATCCTTCAGACGTGTATGAGTTAACAATGCTCAATGAAAAAAAGGCCACAGGTTCAGAAAATCCCCCGGGAAGCTTACGGAAAGTACGCTTTGAAGTGTACGGTGAAGAGATGATCGAAAAAGAGGTGAAGCTCAGCGGCAACAGTGGCAGAGTGTATCTTCCGCCTGACTGGGTCGGCCGCAAGGTGAAGATCATCAGGA
>Ga0116143_10002544_pt1 | contig 19675 bp, 14 predicted proteins | sample AD_UKC034_MetaG_FD_89745 | JGI IMG/M metagenome (GOLD analysis project Ga0116143, IMG submission 89745) | Active sludge microbial communities of municipal wastewater-treating anaerobic digesters from USA - AD_UKC034_MetaG | ecosystem: Engineered > Bioreactor > Anaerobic > Digestate | place: USA...
CCTGCAGGTTCAAACCATCGCCCAGGTCGATGCAAATGGGATCGCTCACGGCTAGAGCGTCGATTTCTTGCTCCCTGAGCCGAGCTTGCCAGGCCAGTGAAATGGCCGAAGTGGAGTCGCTGGTCCCGCGGATCACCGTGCGCACATGATAACGATCCGTCACTGCTAGCAGACCGCGCAAGTGATCATCGTGGACGTGGGTGGAGAGGACCAGGTCGATGCGCCGGTCCCAGAAAGGCAGACGGCGTCCCAGCGCTGCCAGAAGCTGCGCCGGGCTCGGCCCGCCGTCAATGAGCAGCCGCTGTCCAGAGGGGGTCTGTATCAAGATGGCGTCGCCCTGTCCGACATCGAGAAACGACACGCGCAGGACGGGGCTGGGAAGTGACGCTACTCCGCTCCAGACCAGACAGAGCAGCGCTACCAGAATGACCAGCATGCCTCTGCGCACCTGAGGCTGACCAACGAGGCTGCGTGCCCGCTCCACCAGATGCTGCCGGCGGCTCACCACGAATGACAGAATTGCCAGCACGGAGTAGTAGACAAGCACGGAAGCAGCCGATGCCGTCTGTGACGAGGCCTGGTTGCCAATCCAACCGCCAATGGTCTCCGTAACCCGAATGGTGTAGGTGAGGGGAACCCAGACGGCCCAGCTCAGCAGAATGCCCACCGGCCGCAGAAATTGCCCGAGCATGGCAGCCGAGCCGCCCAGGTAGACGATGGCCGGTTGCACCGGCAGAACCAGCAGGTTGGCCAGCAGCCCCAGCGGCGAGACGCCGCCAAAGTAGTAGGCCAGGATCGGCAGCACGAGGATCTGTGCGGCGACCGTCGTCAGCACGGTGTCGCTGAGCAGAGCAACCACACGTTCCGCGGTCCGGAGCGACGTTACTCTGGCCAGTGCCGCGGTGACCAGAGACGCCAGACGGCCCCCGTAGAGGATCAGCCCGAGGCTTGCCGCAAAAGAAATCTGAAAGCTGATATCCCACAACAGAAAGGGCCGGGCGAGGGTCATGAACCAGGCCGAGGCGAAGAGGCTGGTCAGTGCGTCGGCCTGATGCCCGACGATCAGCGCCAAGGCGGCCAGGCCGCCCATAATCGCCGCCCGCACCACCGGAGGCTCGGCGCCAACCAGAATCGCATAGAGGGCGATGGCAGCCACTGAAACGGCCAGGGCGACATAACGCTGGAGAAAGCGGGATGATACTTTGACCAGGGCTGCCGAAACCAGGGCGATGTTGAACCCGGAGATGGCAATGATATGGGCCGTGCCAGCGCGGCCGAAGTGGTCCATCAGTGTTCTGGGGATGCCCTCGTCACTGCCGAGCAGAATGCCGCTCAGCAGGGCGGCCTGCGGTTCTGGCAGTGCCGAGGCGATGAACTGGTGGGTGCGCAGCCTGATGGCATAGAGCAGGGCCAGCAAGGCATTGCCCCGGTGGTGGGCCAGCACGCGGATGCTGGCGTAGCTCATGGTGGAGTGAATGCCCTGCCTGGCCAGCCAGTCCCGATAGAACGCTGCTGTCGGTGCCCCGGGAGTGCGTAGTGTGCCCCGGAACTCGAGCTCGTCGCCATAGTGATACTCGTAGAAGCTAGGTACCTGAACCAGCACCAGGCCGCGGCTGGGCGCCCATCCGTCCGCCAAGTCAAGTGCTGATACAGCCACGTGCAGTTCGGTAGTGCGGTCCTTAGGGGTTGGGTAGTTGACCACGACGCCCCGCAGGGACACCGGCTTGCCATCGTTGAGCGCCGCAAGGGGCCCGGGCAGCAGGGTTGGCTCGGCCAGCCGGTAGCGCCAGACGCCGGCAGCGAAAAAGATGAGCAAGGCCGAGACCAGACGAAGCAGCGATGCCTGTTCTGGTTGGGTGTGGAAACGTTGGACCAGCACGAGCGCTACCAGAAAGCAGAGCAGGCCGATGACTCCAGGCAGCCAGGGGGCAATGCTGACCAGAGAGGCAATGTACAGTCCCATCAGCCAGGCAGAGGCCAGGTAGACGAGTGTCATCGGTTGCGATTTTACCGGCGCCGGGTGGCGCAGACAAACCGAGTTGCCCCCCGGTTTTGGAGTGTAGAAAGTGCATCAAGTCCAGCCGGCCTTCATTGAATCTCCACAACTTGCTGTTATGCTTGATTCAGAAGCTGAGGCGGGGTCAACTCGCCTCAAGAGAAAGGGAGGTAGTAGATGAGCAAGATTCTCAAGATAGGTGGCATCGCGGCTCTGGTTGTGGTAGTCGCCCTGGCAGCAGTGGCGGCAGTGTCAGCGCAGAGCGCAACGCCCACGCCACGGACGGGCAACAAGATCACCGACCTGTGGGAGCGGATGCACCAGGCCATTGCCAAGGCGCTGGGCATCACGGTCGAGCAGTATGACTCGGCCGTCTCGACGGCGCGGGGCGATGTGCTCAAGCAGGCCGTGAAGGAAGGCCTGCTGACGCAGGAGCAGGCCGATCAGATGGCCAAGCGTTGGGCTGACGGTCAGGGAATGATGGGCTTTGGTATGCCTGGCGGGCGAGGCCACGGTGGCAGGGGCAGACCGGGCTGGGAGATGGGCATGAGAGGGGGCGTTTCCATCGTATCCGTTGCAGCCGAGAAGCTGGGCATGACCGTTGACGAATTGGTCAAGGCAATGGGCACCGACAAGTCCATCGCCGATGTGGCCAAAGAGAAAGGCGTCAACGTCGCGGTGATCGTTGACGCAGTGGTGGCCGAGCGTGCTGAGCAGCTCAAGACCATGGTTGCTGCTGGGCGTATCACTCAGGCCAAGGCTGACACCATGCTGGCCAGCCTCAAGGAGCAGGTGCAGAAGCAGCTCGAAAGCAAGATCCCGGCCGGCTGCGGCAGTCACCAGGGCTACAGGCAGGGGTTCCCGCAGGGTGGTTTCCGTGGTTCTCCTCCTTCGGACAAGACCGATGGTGGTACCGAGGGGACCTCGACCTGGGGGCGATTCTCGGGCAGGTTGAGTCGCGGTAGCTACTAGGCTCAGCCGCAAGACTGAGGGGCGGAAAGGCATTTCCGCCCCTCACTTTTTGAGACTCGGGGCAGGAGCAAGCAGTGATAGAGATCACAGATGTAACCAAAGTCTACAAGATGGGCAGCGTTGAGGTCCAGGCTCTGCGGGCTGTCTCTCTGTAGATTGAGGCGGGTGAGTGGGTGGCAATTATGGGCCCCTCTGGATCAGGCAAGTCGACACTGATGAACGTGATTGGCTGGCTCGATTAGGCAACTTGGCCTCTGGCGGGATGGCGTTGAGATTGAAACACTGACTGATGAACAACTGACTGAGATCCACCGCTTGCGCCCCTGACTGCGTTCAGCACTGTGGGTCTCTTTTTTGTATCTACCTGGCGGGCCGCGCTCCGCTCTGTCGGGCTGACCTGCTGCAGCGGTAGTAGTCAGTGCAAGAGAAGCAGTGTCAATTCGGCCCATGGTATAATTGCCTGTAGATAACAGCGTCAAGGGCGAATCAGGGGTGTGATTGTGGCGTACAGAATACTCGTAGTGGACGATGACCGGCAGATCGTGCGTCTTCTGCGCGCCTATCTGGAGAAGGATGGCTATCGGGTGCTCACGGCCGAAGATGGCACGCGTGCGCTGCAACTGGTGCGCGCCGAACGACCGGACCTGGTTCTGTTGGACCTGATGATGCCAGGCCGCGACGGCTGGGAGGTGACCCGCATTATGCGCGCCGACCCGGGCCTGGCACAGATACCGGTCATTATGCTCACGGCGAGGGTTGAGGACCAGGATAAGATTGTCGGGCTGGAAATCGGTGCGGACGATTATGTGGTCAAGCCCTTTAATCCGCGCGAGGTGCTGGCTCGGGTGCGGGCCGTACTGCGCCGCTCTCGCGGCGAACCGGTCATGCCCAAGGTAATCGAGGTGGGGCACCTGCGCATCGATGTGGACGGGCACGAGGTCCGGGTGGCAGGCCAGGTGGTGCACCTTACCCCGACCGAGTTCAACATTCTAGAGGCGCTGGCCGGGCAGGTCGGTCGCGCCTTGACACGCATGGAACTCATCGAGAAGGGGCTGGGCTATGGCTACGAGGGCCTCGACCGGACCATGGACAGCCACGTGAAGAACTTGCGCCGCAAGCTGGATGAACCAGGTGGAGCAGGCTACGGGGCACAATTAATCGAGACCGTGTTTGGTGTCGGCTATCGTATGCGCGCCGAACCAGACGAAGCAAAGGTCCGAGCATGAATCGGCTCTGGGTCCGCCTCACGCTGGCTTTTACTCTGGTCACTGTAGTGACTCTGGGCATCGTTGCTGTGCTCATCAACCTGCGGGCGAGCGAAGCATTCCGTCTTTACCTGTCGTACAGCGAGCCCTCGCGTTACCAGCCGCTGGTGGAGATGCTTGGCTCCTACTATGTCACCACGGGAAGCTGGGACGGGGTATCCGCAGTGCTTGACCGCGCGGTGGCTTCGCCCATGTCGATGATGACCAACCGGCCCGGCTTTTTTGGTGGTGGCGAAGACGCCAGACCGCAGGTGGTGCTCGCCGACAGCAAGGGCGTGGTGCTATACGACCGGTTTCAGCAACGCACAGGCCGCAGGCTGACGAAGGACGAAGCAGCGGCGGCGGTGACCATCCAAATCAATGGGGTTGCGGTGGGCAAGCTCGTCGTTGCCGTGCCTGTGCGCCAGGATCTGATTGGGCCACTCGAGCGGCGGTTTTTTGAGCGGGTGCGCGAAATGCTCCTGGCGGGTGCGGTCATCGCTGGCCTTCTCGGAACGCTGCTCGGCGTGGCGGTTAGCCGAACGCTGTCGGCGCCGCTGCAACGGCTGGCACTGGCCGCCCGCGCTGTTGCCAGGCGGGACTTTGGCAGCCGCGTCGAGGTTGGCGGCAGCCGGGAGATGGCCGAGGTCGGTCAGGCCTTTAACGAGATGACGGCAGCGCTGGACGAAGGAGAACGGCTGCGCCGCAACCTGATGGCCGACGTGGCTCACGAACTGCGAACGCCGCTAAGCGTCGTGCAGGGCAATCTCCAGGCCATTCTGGATGATGTGTACCCGCTGGACAAGGGCGAGATCTGCCGCCTGTACGACGAAACCCGTCTGGTCAGCCGATTGGTCGAAGACCTGCGCCAGTTGGCCCTGGCTGATGCGGGCAAGCTGCAATTGAACCTGCAACCAGTGGACCTCGGGGCCCTGATACACATCACCTGCGATCAACTTGCCGCGGTAGCCGAGGTGGAGAGACTCACACTGACGGTCAACGTGCCCGACAACCTGCCGCGCGTGATGGCCGATTCCGATCGCGTAGGTCAGGTGTTGCACAACCTGCTGGCCAATGCCTTTCGTTTCACGTCGGAGGGCGGACGGATTGATGTGGCGGCCGTCGCCGGCGACGGCGTTATTCAGGTGACCGTTGCTGATACGGGCAAAGGCATCGCCCCTGAGGAGCTGGCGCACGTCTTTGATCGCTTCTGGAAAGCGGACCGAGCGCGAGCCTGGAATGAGCAAGGGGCAGGCGGAACGGGGTTGGGACTGTCCATTGCCCAGAGTCTGCTCAGAGCGCAGGGAGGCAAGATCTGGGCCGAAAGCACCGTCGGCGAGGGGTCACGGTTTCACTTCACTCTGCCGAGGGTACCAGAGGGCCAGGAGTAGCTTAGCCTGTTAGGGACGGATACGAGTGCGGCTGCGAGCCAACGTTAGCTGGCTCGCAGCCGCGTTCTTTGCTGCTAGAAAGCTTGCCGCCAGGCAACCAGTGCGGAGAGAAGGATACCCAGCGCGATGATGCCTGCGAGCAAGCGGATGGCATAATCCCTCATCATGGTCTTTTTCCCTCTGGATGGCCTAGGCCATCTCGTAGCGTTCTGAGTGCACGTGGCTGGGGGGCACGCCGACCTTGATAAGGGCCGGCTCGACGTTCTGGATCATTGGCAAAGGCCCGCACATAAAGTACTGCCACCTGGCCCTGTCCTCAGGCAGATAGTACTCGAGCAGCGCAGCAGAGATGTAGCCCTTTTCACCAGTCCAGTCCTTGTGAGGATGCTCCAGGACGTGCACCAGCTTGAGGTTCAGTCTCTTCTTCAACTGCTCCAACTCTTCGCGGTAGATTATCTCATCCCAGGATGGACTGCCGTAAAAGAAGATCAATGGCGTCTGGTCGCCGCGGTCGGCCAGGGTGCGAAGCATACTCATGATGGGGGTGGCACCCACACCGCCGGCCAGCAGAACATAGCCGGGTGCCGGGTGGAAATCCGGGCCGAACATTCCGTAAGGGCCGTCAACGTACAATCTGGCTCCGGCTGGAATATCCTTGACCGTATGCGTAAAGTCCCCGAGATCCTTGATGGTGAACTCGAGCCATCCTTTGCGCTCGGCACTGGAAGAGAATGAGAAGGGGTGCTGTCGAATGTCAAAAGGCGACCTCTGGACAGCGAGCCAGGCAAACTGCCCGGGTTTGAAGGTCAGGCCAGGGTGACCGACAGGAGCAACAGCCAGGGTCCAGGAGCCGCCGTGCTCTTCTCGCACTTCTTTCAGCTCGTAGGGCTTTTTGAGCATCATTGCCGGTTTGATGCCACGAGCGTAGATAATCATCGCCAACCAGAGAACTGGCAGGACAATCCACAGGGCCCGCTGCAGCGGCATGGCCGTGTAGTGGTTCACCTGGAAGATGTGGATGAGTGAAAGCACAAGGACAATAACCGACAGGATGCCGTGTGTCATCCGCCAGGGCTCGTAGATAAAGTTCAAGCTCTTGCGATACACCGAGCTGGCAACGAGAAGGAAGGCAAGTGCCGCCGCAATGACGCCGGACAATACTCTCCAGGGAGTGACCGCTGGGTTAAAGAACTGCGCAATGTTCGGGTTGTCGAACAGAAGAATGAGCGGATGAGCCAGTACAAAAGCCAGTGAAGCCACCGACGTGGCGTGGTGCAGGAAATAGACCGTGTCCATCGGGAACACGCAGCAGAGAAACGGGAGACGCGCCGTGGGAACAAACTGAAGACCCATCAACGAGAGTCCGATGAAACCCAGTCCCACAGCAAACTCGCGCCAGAACTCGCGTCCGGCGGGCCTGGGCGCGACCAGAATGATGATAAGCGGTGAAAAGATCATGAAAAGATAGAAGGCTATCCATAGCGCAGCTCTGGCTGACGACTTCATTTCGAACGCACCTCCATCGGGAGAACTTGGATACGATTAGTCTACTGCAATGCCGCTGGAGGGTCAAACTGGAATGAGAATTGACACCACAAAAGGTCTGAATAGTGCGATTTGTCCAGAATGGGGAAGTTGAGTACACTGGGCCGGCGGGGCCGCGGCCAGAGCAAGCGGCAGGCCTATTACAGCAAACCGGGGGTGTTCGGACGATGACATCAAAAAACGTTCTGATCGCCATGACGTTGACCTTTTTGCTCTTGCTGGTGGTCTTTGCTCTGCGAGCGCAGGCCGCCAGGCCCAGTGTGGCCCAGATCACCGACGACTGGTTCGCTTCGGGACATGCCGATGCCAAATCGCTGCCCTTTACCTATTGGAATGATACAGATCCTCCGGCGGTGCCCGTTGAGTGTGCCACTTGCCACAGCTATTATGGGTTTATGGATTACCTTGGAGTGGACGGCAGCACCGCGGGCAAGATCGACCAGGAGGCCAAAACCGGCAGCGTCCTCTACTGCAATACTTGCCACAACCCGGCAGCGCCTTCCTACAAGACGGTTGAATTCCCCTCGGGCGTCAAGCTCAGCAACCTGGGTCCTGAAGCGGCATGTGTGACCTGTCACCATGGACTCGAGTCTACGGTCAGCGTTAACAAGGTCATCGCTGGCAAGCCATTGGATGTGCCGCTTGAGAAGCAGGGCTTTATCAATCCGCACTACTTCCCGGCGGCGGCTACGCAGGCCGGAGGCCTGGTTCAAGGCGCATATCAGTATGATGGACAGACCTACGTGGGGCGCTTTGAACACACCACGACCATGCGCACCTGCAATCAATGCCACGACCCACACAGCCTCGAGATTGACCCCAAGACGTGCAGCCCGTGCCACTCCAATGTGGTGACGGTCCGTGACCTGCGCGATGTGCGCCAGAGCAAGGTGGACTATGACGGCGACGGCAACCTGACCGAAGGCATCGCGTACGAGCTGGACGCTTATGGTGAACGATTGCTGCGGGCGATTCAGCTCTATGCAGCAGAAAAGCTGGGCACGCCAATTGCCTACAACGAAGCGGCATACCCTTACTGGTTCATCGATACCAACAATAATGGAATTGCCGATGGTTCCGAGTCCATCTTTCCCAACCAGTATACCCTGTGGAGCCCGCGGTTGCTGCGCGCCACCTACAACTATCAGTTTGCCCACAAGGATCCGGGCGGCTTTGTACACAACGCCAAATACCTGATGCAGGTCACCTATGACACGCTGAGTGACCTGGGTCAGGCCGTCACGGTCGATATGTCGGGCCTGCTGCGGCCGCAGTAGTCTTCCCATGGCCAGAAAGCCGTGGAGGCAAAGCATTTGTGCCTCCACGGCTTTTTTCTGTATCCTGGTGGAGCGGAGCTCTGCAGCAGAATGGAAAGGAGACTGATGGACCGTCTGTTCACCAATTGCACAATTGGCTCACTAGCCCTTCCGAATCGCCTGGTCCGCTCGGCGACCGCCGAACACATGGCTGATGAGGCGGGCCGGCCACGGGAACAGCTTGGCCGGCTCTATGCCGACCTAGTGCGCGGCGGAGTGGGACTGATTATCACCGGGCATATGTACGTTCACCCGGCCGGCAAATGCCACAATGAGATGACCGGCATCTACACCGATGAGCTCATTCCCGACCTGCGGACGCTGGCGGACGGTGTACACGCTCTGGGCGGTCTGGTGATTGCGCAGATCAACCACGGAGGAATGGACGCCTCTGCCGACTCGGTGCACGACCCGATGGCCCCCTCATCTTTCGAGGCCGAGTGGCTCAAACGACCGGCCCGGGCGATGACCGACGCAGAGATTGACGAAGTGATCGAGGCCTACGCGGCCGCGGCACGGCGCGCGCAGCGGGCAGGGCTCGATGGGGTGCAGATTCACGCCGCACACGGCTATTTGGTCAGCCAGTTCCTTTCACCGGTGGTGAATCGTCGCACGGACCGGTGGGGCGGCAACATCGAGGGGCGAATGCTGCTCCTGCGCCGAATCTGCTCCAGAGTGAGAGACCTGGTCGGTCCCGACTATCCGGTGATCACCAAGCTGGGTCTGGCCGACAGAATTGAAGGCGGGCTTGCCCTGGCCGAGGGGCTGCAAGTGGTCGCGGCACTGGAGGAAATGGGCCTTGACGCGGTCGAGATCAGCGCCGGCATCGGCGGCAAGAAGAGTGCCTCCATCTGGCCTGGGATTCGCCGGGAAGCAGACGAAGCTTACTTCCGAGACTGGTCTCGCCAGGCGCGACAAAGGACGCGCCTCACAATTCTGCTCGTGGGCGGGATGAGGTCACGGGCGGTGATGGAAGACGTGCTGGCCAGTGGTGATGCCGACCTGATTTCGATGAGCCGGCCATTGATTTGTGAGCCTGACCTGCCTCAGCGGCTGCGCACAGGCCAGCAGACACGTTCGTCCTGCATCTCCGGTGGCCGCTGCTGGGCCGAGGCAGAAGGGGTAGGCATTAGCTGCAAGTGCCCGCTCGAGCACAGGACCACCTGAACCAGCAACGTCTCCGCGAGCTGTCTCACTCAGGGGGTGATGACGGTACGCACCTCACCCTCAAAGCGCTCCAGTTTGTCCATGACGTTGTTGATGGCATTGGCATCGAGCGCTACGCTGCTGGTGACCACGTTGGAGAGATCAAGTTGTCCTCGACGCGCGTATTCGATGAGCAGCCGCAGCTCGCCCACTAGGTGGTCGTCTGAGCCGATGATCTCTGCCTCTGGCCCCAGCACGTCGCTGTAGGGGTTGAGCGAAACTGGCCGCGAGGTGATGCCTACCCACACGGCGCGGCCCAGGACCGCCAGTGACCGCACCGACTGCTGCATGGTCTGGGGCAGTCCAATTAGCTCCACTGCCACATCCACTCCTCTGCCTCCCGTAGCCCGACGTATCTGCTCTACCGGATCGGACTGGCTGGCGTTCACAGGAATTGCCCTGTATTGGGCCGCCAGCTCGAGCTTGGCGGGCTTGATGTCCACGGCAAAGACATCCAGAGCCCCGAGGAGCCTGGCCAGTTGCACCGCCGAGATGCCCAGCCCGCCAGCGCCGAACACGGCAACGGACTCGCCAGCAACGAGGCGCCCCTTGCGCAGTGCATGTAGTGCCGTGGCCGAAGAGCACATCATCACCGCGCCGTGTGCAAAGGAGACGCTGTCAGGGAGGGGCAGCGCGCTCTCGGCCGGCACGCAGATATACTCAGCGTACCCGCCGTCGCGGTGTTTGCCAATCATCTGTCCGCTGACGCAGAATTGCTCGTGACCGGCCTTGCAGTACTGGCACTTGCCGCAGGTGGCCAGATAGTGCAGGCAGACCCGGTCACCGGGTCGGAGGCCACTCACTTTGGCCCCGATGCTTGCGACGGTGCCGGCTACCTCGTGCCCCAGTGTAACCGGCAGCGGCCTGGTGGGCGACACCCCGGCGCGATAGTGGACGTCCGAGTGGCAGATTCCTGCTGCGGCGACCTGAACGAGCACGTCATTGTCGCCAACCTCAGGGAGCGGGATTTCCTGGAGCTCAAGCGGGGCTCCAACCTTGACCAACCTTACCGCTTTCATCGCACCGCCTCTCTCAAACCATTGATATTTGCGATCCGGTGGCCGTCTTGACAACGTCGATGCGCACCGGGAAGGCATCCTTCAGCTCATCGATATGGGTGATAACCAGTATCAGCGCAAAGTCATCGCGGATCGAGTTGATAGCCTCCACCAACTTGATCCGTCCATCGGCGTCCTGGGTGCCAAAGCCTTCATCGACGATCAGCGTCTGCAACTGGGCGCCGGAGCGTCTGGCCAGCAGTTTGCTCAAAGCTATGCGCACGGCAAGGTTGATGCGGAAGGCCTCGCCCCCCGAGAACATTTCATAGCTGCGAGTCCCGGTCTCGTCGGCGACCTTGATGTCGAGAGTCTCGACGGTGCTATGGCTGCGAGTATCTCGCTGCGTGTCAAAGCGAAGGTTCATGCGGCCGTCGGTCATGCGGCCGAGAAGGCGGTTCGCCTCTTCCTCGAGTTCGGGTATCGCCGTCTCGATGATGAGCGCCTGCAGGCCTTTCTTGCCAAAGGCCAACTGCAGTTCCTCAAACAGCGCTCGTTCCTCCACCAGTCTGGCCAACTCGGCCGTGCGCTCCTGGTGCTGTGTTTCAAGGTAGCGACACGTGTCGAGCTTCTGCTGCGCCGCCCCTACGGACTGTCGTGCCCGGCCCTCCCGAGCGTGAAGCTGGTTCGCTACCTGTACCTGGTTCTCAAGCTGCTGCTCGATGGCCTGTGCACTCTCCAGTGCGCTGGCCAATTCGGCCTGCCGCTCTCTGTCGGCCAGGGTGCTGGCCAATAGCTGCTCCCGAGTCTGAAGCAACTGCGCTCTGTTCTCCAGGAGCTGGGCCAGCATTTGCTCCGAACGCTCGAGCTCAGACTTGGCCTCGTCTGCCTTGCTGAGGGTGCTCACCAAAAGGCGCAGCTTTTCGTGCTCGGCCTTGTCGTAAGCCAGAGCGGCAATGCGGCTGCTCAGCGCCTCGAGTTGTTCTTGCTCGGCTGTCGCATAAGAGTGCTGCTTTAGCTGGAGCTCCAGGGCAGCCAATTGAGGTTGCTGTTCGGCACGCCGGTTAGCCGCGGTGGAAGCATCTTGCAGCGCCTGGATCAGGGTAGCCAGCCTCCCCTGAAGTGCGGGCAGGCGGCGCAGGTCACGCTCGATCTCCGCCAGTTCGGTCTCGGCGGCACGGGTCTGCTGGTCGATTTCCTTCATCCGAGCACTGTTGGCGCGATAAGAGCTGGCCTGCTCAGCGCCGCTTTGTGACAGGTCGTTGAGCAAACGGGTCCGCTCCGCCTCGGCCAGATCCTGGCCGCACAGCGGACAGTCGGCCCCTGGTTGTTGCAGCAGGACGAGCTTGTCTTTGGCGGCGGCCATGTCGGCCTTGAGCTGAGCGTTGCGGGCGGCCAGCGTTGCAGCCTCACTGGCGAGACCGCGCAGGGTCTCGCGGTGCTGCTCCGCCTGAGACTGTCGCTCGGCCAGCGCATCGAGTTCAGAGCGGGTCTTGTGCTGCTCGGCGGTCAGAGCTGTCGACTCACCGGCCTGACTGTCCAGTTCGCGCAGTCGGTCGGTGAGGATGCGAATCTCCATCTCCAAAGCCTGGCGCGCCTGGGCGACGCGCTTTTCGAGTTCGTTTCGCTTCTCATTGAGCTCGAGGAGCTGAGCCAGTCTGGCACCGAGGGCTGCTTCCTGCTCCCGTGCCTGCAACAGCCTGGCGTGAGCCGAAGTGATTTCGTCGCGGCGGTCGACAACGCCCTGGCAGGCGGCGATGCGGCCGCCGAGCTTGTCGAGCTGCGCGGTAAGGTTGGTATGCTGCTTCTCCGCCTCGGCGATGCGCCGGTTGACCTCCAGGGCCTGTTCCTGCTGTGCCTGCAGCGCTCGCGACCGGTCTCGCAGAGTGAGCAGAGCGGCGTCCGCCTCTCTGGTCTCTGCGGAGAGGCGACCAAGCTCGACCCTGGCTGCGTCCAGCTCGGCGACATACTCGGGCCGGCGCACGAGCTCCCGCTCGATCTCCTGGATGCGGGCGGCAGCTTCGCGCTGGCTGATCTCACGCTCTCTGGCCTTGTCTTTGGCGCGCTGCTCGTATTCGTCATAGGCGGCCAGGCCCAGGATGTCGGCCAGGATTCGCTTGCGCTCGCCCGGTGCCTTCACGGTGAACTCGTCGGCGCGCCCCTGCAGGAGCAACGCCGAGTTGATAAACGTGTCATAGTCGAGGTGCAGGGTGTCCGTGATGCGCGCCTGCGTGTCGCGCTGGGTTGCGGCAGTGAGCGGGCGAAATCCATCGCTGTCGCGGATCTGGAATTCGAGGGCGCCCTTGCTGGTGCGCCCGAGGGAGCGCTTGCGAATGACCCGGTAACACGCGTCGCCGAGCAGAAACTCGAAATCGACGCCCATATCGGTCGTTCCGTGGGCGACGAGCTCATCATCAGAATGAGAACGGGCCTTGCCCCACAACGCCCAGGTGATGGCATCGAGCAGGGCCGATTTGCCGTGCCCGTTGTCTCCCGCCAGACAGGCCAGATGGATCCCCTGCAGGTCCAGGGTCTGGGCTTGGCGGTAACACATAAAGTTGCGCAAGCAGAGTCGAAGTGGAATCATGACCGGCTCCCCTTCAATGCCAGCGAGGCGCAGCTATCTTACCATGATGCAGGTAGGCACGCCAAGCCAGCCAGCGGGGCCAGCTTTCGGGGTGCTGATTTGCCGCGACCAGGGCTGTTCCCTATACTGAACTCAGGCGGGCAGAAGGTTGGAATCATTCGAGCAGCTTCTCGACAAAGTGCGACAGTACGCACCAGACGTCGACCTTGCATTGCTGCGGCGGGCGTACGAGGCTGCACTGGCGGCGCACGAAGGACAGGCCCGCAAGTCGGGCGAGCCTTACATTTCCCACCCCGTGGCCGTCGCCGACATTCTGGCTGATCTCCGTATGGACGTCCCCTCTCTGGCCGCAGCTTTGCTCCACGACGTGCCGGAAGACACAGCCACCAAACTCGATGAGGTGCGCTCTGGCTTTGGCGATGAGATCTCCAGACTGGTCGACGGAGTCACCAAACTGGAGCGCCTGCGTGACCTCAGTCGCAGCCAGGAGGGAGGACTGGCCGAGGCCCAGGCAGAGAACATCCGCAAGATCTTTCTGGCGATGGTCGATGACATCCGCGTCATCATGATCAAGCTTGCCGACCGGCTGCACAACATGCGCACGCTGAGCGCACTGCCGCCGGAGAAGCAAGTGCGCATAGCCCACGAAACGCTGGACATCTATGCCCCGCTGGCAAACCGCCTGGGCATCTGGGAACTGAAATGGCAGCTGGAGGACCTGGCGCTGCTGCATCTGGATCCGGCAGAGTACCACCGCCTCGCCGGACTCTTAGCGGAAAAGCGCAAGGAACGCGAGGAATACGTCGAGCGGGTTATCACCATCCTCCGACAGCGTCTGGAGCAGGAGGGTCTAAAGGCCGAGGTCAGCGGTCGACCCAAGCATCTCTACTCGATCTACCACAAGATGAAGCAGAAGGATCGCGACTTTGGAGAGATCTATGATGTGCGTGGAGTGCGCATCATTGTGGATGAGGTCAAGGACTGTTATGCCGTTCTGGGCATCATTCACAGTATGTGGAAGCCGGTGCAGGGCCAGTTCGACGACTATATCGCTATGCCCAAGGACAATCTGTACCAATCGCTGCACACGGCGGTGATTGGTCCGGAGGGGTTGCCCCTTGAGGTACAGATTCGTACGCGGGAGATGCACTATGTGGCCGAATATGGCATCGCGGCCCACTGGCGATACAAGGAACAGGCCAGAAGAGATCTGAACTTGGAGGCCAAGATCTCCTGGCTTCGTCAGGCCTCAGAGTGGCGACAAGAAGTCAAGGATGCCGGGCAGTTTGTTGAGACACTAAAGAGCGATGTCTTTCCTGAGCGGGTCTATGTATTTAGCCCCAAGGGCGACATTGTAGACCTGCCACAGGGCGCGACACCGGTGGACTTTGCCTACCAGATTCACACCGAGATCGGTCACCGCTGTCGTGGTGCCAGGGTGAACGGCCGACTGGTGCCACTGAACTATCGTCTATGTACTGGCGAGCAGGTGGAGATTCTCACTGCCAAGAAAAGCGGGCCGAGCCGCGATTGGCTGAATCCTGACCAAGGCTATCTGACTACCGGTCGCGCTCGGGAGAAGGTGCGCCAGTGGTTCCGGCAGCAAGAGCGCGAGACCAATATCGCTCAAGGCCGGGAGCTGCTGGAAAAGGAGCTGCGCCGTCTCGCTCTGGAACAGAAACCGTTTGAAGAGGTTGCGGCTGTCTTCAAGTATGACAACGTGGACAACTTTCTGGCCGCTATCGGATATGGCGACATTGGGCCTCAGCAAATTGCCACCAAGTTGGCTGATATCGTGGTGCAGCGGCAGTGGCTACCAGGAGTGGGCCTCCCATCAACCGCGGTGGTTGGCGTACGGGTGAAGGGCGTGGGCGACTTGCTCACCCGTTTGGCCAAGTGCTGTTCGCCTGTGCCAGGGGATCCAATCATTGGCTACACCACCCGCGGAACCGGGGTCACGGTACATAGAACAGACTGCCCCAATATCAAGGCGCTATCGGATGTGGAACGCCTCATCGAGGTAGAATGGGGAACTGAGAGGCAAGCCTATCCGGTCGGCATTCGCATTGAGGCGTTTGATCGTCAGGGCCTCTTGCGTGACATCGCTGCCATCGTCGCCGATATGGGCATCAATATGGCCTCGGCGAACGTCTCGATGCACCCTGACAATACGGCTACGGTGCAGGTGGTGTTGCTGATTGCCAGGGTGGAACAGCTCCGCGATGTACTGGTCAAACTCGAGGGATTGCGGGATATCCTGGAGATACGCCGCGAGAACCTCTGAGGCGTGCACTGCCGGCCACAATAACCAAAAGAGCGGATGAGTGTGAGTCACTCATCCGCTCTTGGGTCTTGTCGATATCGTGCTACTGGCTGAGGTTCGGTACCTTGGCGCTGCTCCAATAGCTGATAACCGTGCCAGAATTGCGCTGTGTAGTTAGCCAGTTGTCAAGGGCGCGCGACTTTTTCTGATCGAGGGTGGCCTCGTCGAGAGACCGGTTGGCATCGCGCTCGATCACGTTGATGATGTGATAGCCAAAGCTGGTCTTGACCGGCTCGCTCGTCTCTCCTGGTTGCAGAGCGAACGCCGCGTTTTCGAACTCGGTTACCATCATGCCACGCGGGAACCAGCCAAGGTCCCCACCCTCCTCCTTGCTTCCGGTGTCAGTCGAGAGCTCCTTGGCCAGCGCGGCAAAATCCTCTCCCGCGTGAAGCCGTTCGAGGACCTTGTTGGCCTCATCCTCGGTTGCGACCAGGATGTGGCGTGCGTGCACCTGCTCCTCTGAGGCGGGCACCTCAAGGGCCAATGCCTCCTGCAACTTGGTGTGGTACAGGCTGGACTCGAAGAGACGGCGGAAAGTCTGCTCGCTGAAAGCGAGGTTCTTGCGCAGGGCCGCAACGTAGCTGCCATAGTTGGTCTCGAACTCGGTCTGAGTCATCGGGGCCCTGGTTGGCTGAGGGGTGACTGAGCTATCCACTGTGGCCGTGATGGGAGTCGGAGTTGGAGTAGGAGGATTGCGGTCATAGCCGAACTGCTGCTCGATTTCGAGTTGCAGCTCTTCGGCGGTGATCTGGATGCCGCGCCTGGCGGCCTCCTGCCGTATCAACTCGTCGTCCACCATTTGATCGTAGGTATCGAGGCCCACCGAGCTACGTTTGGTCCGCAGTTGCTGGATCTGCTGCTGCATGTACGATACCAGGAAGGTTTGATCCTCGTTAGTCGCATCCAGCGAGTCCAGCTGGCTCTGGGCTCGGGCAATGGTGCTGCGGAGCTCATAGTCGTTGTACTTGACCATGGCCTGATAGTCGCGCGTACTGATTGCTTTGCCGTTCACGGTGGCGACCGGGGCCGATGGCTTGGCCACGTATTCCTGGTACCAGCCGAAACCGAGAACAAACACGACGGCGGCGGCTGTCAAGCCAAAGACAACGCCGAGAATGCGCTGCTGCCGCCTCTCCTGCTCTCGGCGCGAGAGCTGCTTCTTCGTAATTGGCTCAGTCGGTTTGACTTTGGGCATTGCTGATCCTTTGCTTCTGATTGCACATGGCAGGTCATCCAGAGAGCATCAACTGCTCTCTGGATGAGTGAACTGGAGAGCTAGCCCTTGCGCACGTGTTCGGCGGTGTAGGGCAGCAGGGCCAGGTGGCGGGCGCGTTTGATCGCGAGAGACATGTCTCGTTGGTGACGAGCACACAGACCACTGTGCCGCCTGGTGCCGATCTTGCCACGCTCGGTGATATAGTTGTGGAGCATATCGACCTTTTTGTAGTCGAGCTCTAGGGCCTTGTTCGCGCAAAAGGCGCACTTGCGCCGTGCAGCCGGCGGGCCGTAGCCGCGCCGGCCGCCGCGGCGGTCATCATCGGAACTACCGTACCGCCGGGGGCGCGGTCCGTCTGATCTTGCTTGCGAAGCCATAACGAATCAACCTCCTTGTAATGCAGTTACACGTGACTATTGCTGCGGTTCCGCCGGCGGCGCGATCTCCTTGCGCACGACGAGATAACGGATGATGTCTTCCATGAGCCTGATGGCTCGCTCCAATGAGCGCTCAGCCGCGGGGGGCAGATCCATCTGCACCACAACATAAAAGCCTTCGTGGTGCTTCTTGATGGGATATGCCAGTCGTCGCTTGCCCCAGGGATCAAGCTTTATCACCTGACCCTTGAGATCGCTGATGGTCTGCGTTACCTTGCTGACCAGCGCGTTCCGGGGCTCTTCTTCCAGTTCAGGCTGGACGATGAAGACCAGTTCGTACCCTGCCATCGCCACACCTCCTTTCCTTGGGATTGCTGCAGGACTGGCCTGTCTGAGGAACAGAGCAGCCTGGAGCGGAAAGGTTTGCCATAGGCGAACCTTTGGTTAGAGCGGCGATTGTAGCACGATTGGTGTCAAAAGCAAAATCGCCCGAGGTGGTTGGACAAAAGAGCTACCTGTGGTAGAATGGCTCCGACATAGAGCACTCCAACAGCGGACACGGCCAGGCTCGGGAACTTGACCCGAGTTCGCCTGTACTGCCGCAGACGGGAGGTGATTGGTCACTGACAACGGGTAACCGCGCCTTGACGGCGTGCCAGGAAGCGGTTTAGGCCTTTGTGCCCGTCCCTGAGAGGATGACCGAACAGTTCTGTTCCTGGTGCGTTGCGCCTGTCTCCTCGAGAGCCAGGCAAGATATCTTCCGTTGGAGGCTTGCACGATGGCTGGCGTTATCTATGACCATGTCACCAAGCGTTTTGGCGACGTCATTGCCGTCAATGACGTCTCACTGGATATCCCCGACAAGGAATTCCTCGTACTGGTTGGACCCTCCGGCTGCGGCAAGACCACCGCCCTACGCTTGCTGGCCGGCCTGGAAGAGATCACTTCCGGGACGATCAAGATCGGCGACCGCATTGTGAACGACATGGCGCCCAAAGATCGCGACATCGCCATGGTGTTCCAGAGCTATGCGCTGTATCCCCATATGAGTGTCTATGACAACATGGCCTTTGGCCTCAAGCTGCGCAAAACGCCCAAGGCAGAGATCGAGCGCCGGGTGCATGAAGCGGCCGAGATCCTGGGAATTGAAAAGCTGTTGGACCGCAAGCCGCGCCAGCTCTCAGGCGGGCAAAGGCAGCGAGTGGCGCTGGGCCGGGCCATTGTCCGTGAACCCCAGGTATTCCTGATGGACGAGCCTCTATCCAACCTCGATGCCAAGCTGCGTGTGCAGACCCGTGCCGAGATCGCCAAGCTCCATCAGCGCCTGCAGGCGACCTTCATCTACGTCACTCACGACCAGACCGAAGCCATGACCATGGGCACGCGTATCGCGGTGATGAAGGATGGGATTTTGCAGCAGGCAGATACTCCCTCCAACCTGTACAAGAGCCCGGACAACCTGTTCGTCGCCGGGTTTATTGGCAGCCCGGCTATGAACACCTTTGAGGTCACCGTAACCGGCAGCACCGAGGAGATGTGGCTGGAGGGGTCTGGATTCAAGATCAAGGCTCCTGCGTCGCACGTTCGGGCCTTGGCGCCGCATCTGGGCAAGTTAGTAGTGTTTGGCATTCGGCCGGAGGACATTCACGACCGGGCCTATTGTCCCCCAGGCATCGCGGCGGAATGCATCACAGCAGAGGTCGATGTCGCCGAGTTGATGGGCAGCGAGGTCTACCTGCACCTGCTCAGCGATTCCAAGTCGTTTATTGCCCGGGTCGATCCTCGCACGTCAGCGCACATGGGCGGCACAGCGGACGTGGCCTTTAACATGGACAACGTGCATTTCTTCGACCCGGAGACGGAGCGCGCCATCCGCTAGTGCAAACAACTCAAACCAGGGGGGCGCCCTGCCCCCCTGGTTTGTTCCAGAGAGAGGTCCTCTTCCACGTGCCGCGACGGAATAGCCAGTACAGTACCCCGGCCCTGGCGGCCCAGTCGAGCGCCGTTCCCAGCCAGACACCATTCAGCCCCAGCCTCAGTAGGACGGCGAAAAAGTACACCGCCGGCACCCGAAAAAGGAGCACTCCCAGAAGGGTGGCGTACATCGGGGTCCTGGTGTCACCGGCTCCCCTCAGGCTGCCGGATATGACCATCTGTATGGCAATGGGGAGCTGTTCCAGAGCGCCGATCCTGATGGCGCTGCCAGCCAGCGCTACGACCTCAGGCGTGCTGCCAAAGAGGGCGGCGAGGGCCGGGCCGAACAGGGCGAAAATGCAGCCGAGCACGCCCATCACGACCAGAGCAACACGCATTGATACGCGGATACTTTCCTCTGCCAGGTCGGGTCTCCTGGCCCCCAGTGACTGGCCCACGAGGGTGGTGCTGGCAACCGACAGCCCGAAACCGGGCATGTAGGATAGCGACTCGACGTTGACGGCGATTTGATGCGCAGCCAGGGGTGCTTCACCGAGGCTGGATACGATACGCATGAACAGGACAAATCCCAG
>Ga0116143_10002546_pt1 | contig 19653 bp, 21 predicted proteins | sample AD_UKC034_MetaG_FD_89745 | JGI IMG/M metagenome (GOLD analysis project Ga0116143, IMG submission 89745) | Active sludge microbial communities of municipal wastewater-treating anaerobic digesters from USA - AD_UKC034_MetaG | ecosystem: Engineered > Bioreactor > Anaerobic > Digestate | place: USA...
GAGCGGTTCGAAGAAAACTTCCCCGGCGATTTCATCGTCGAATATATCGCCCAGACTCGCGGGTGGTTTTATACGCTCATGGTTCTCTCGACCGCTTTGTTTGATCGTGCGCCGTTCAAAAGCTGTATCTGTCACGGCGTGGTGCTTGATGAAAACCACCAGAAACTTTCAAAACGGTTGCGCAATTATCCCGATCCGGTCGATGTGTTTAATAATCTCGGCTCTGACGCGCTGCGTTGGTATCTCCTCTCCTCGTCTCTGATGGTGGGAGGGGATTTGTCGATGCCACGGGATGACAGCGACATCGTGAAATCCATGCGCACCGTCATCATCCGCTTGTGGAACGCGTTCTATTTCTTCACGCTTTACGCGAATGTCGAAGGGATGGAAGCCAAGATCAACACAAGTTCCGAGCATCCTCTCAATAAATTCCTGATCGGCAAAACATCGAAGCTCGTGCGCGGGATCGAGGAAAGTCTTGATAAGCTCGATATTCCCGGGGCCTATAACGCCGTGCCGGATTATATCGAAGCTCTCAATAACTGGTATATCCGCAACCGCCGTCCGGCTTTCTGGCAGGAAGGTAACACAGCCGATAAACAAGAGGCCTATGACACGCTCTATACGTCGCTGGTTTATGCGAGCAAGGCTCTGGCCCCGCTCCTTCCCTTCCTTGCGGATGAGATTTATACCTCTCTGACGGGTGAAGAGAGTGTCCACTTGGCCGATTGGCCGGACTGGAAATCCTTGCCGGTTGACGAAGATGTTCTCGAGGGGATGGATATTGCCCGTGAAGCCTGTTCGGCTGTGTTGCATTTGCGCGAAGTTTACCGCCGTCGTGTGCGTTTGCCACTCAAGACCCTGACCATCGCCCATCCGTCCATCGAACGGTTGGCTCCTTATACCGATTTGATCCGCGATGCGGTTAATATCGTTGATATCAATCTGTCTGCGAATGCTGGCGAGTATGGCACGCGGGCGGTCAAGGTCAATCCGAAGCTCGGGGCCAAAATCGGCGCAGGCTTCAAGGATGTGATGGCCGCGCAACGCAGCGGCGAGTGGACTTTAACTAATGACGGCAAGCTCGATATCGCGGGCATTACGCTTGAGCCGGAAGATTTCGAGATGCGCATTGTCGTGCCCGACGACGTGTCCGCTGAAGCATTCGACCGGTGGCGCGGACTCGCGGTGCTCGACACCACCATCTATCCCGAACTGGAAGTCGAAGGATGGGCGCGTGATTTCATTAGCGGTATCCAGCAAATCCGCAAGGAGATGAAACTCGAGATCACCGACCGCATTGTTGTGAAAGCCTATGCACCCGAAGCGGTTTCAAAAGCACTGGAGCCGTTTATCGCCCATGTGTCCAAGGAGACACTCGCCCGCGATCTCTGTTTCCTTCAGGATAACGGAACTGGCGACGGATATTCGAAAGTCGAGATCGGCGACCACGAGGCTTCGGTTCTGGTTTCAAGAGCGTAACAGGCTATTTTTATGTTAAGTTAAAGGCCGAACGATGCCAAGTTCGGCTTTTTTTATTGGATCATCCTCTCAAAGCAAAAGCCCCCAAATGGGGGCTTTTGCTTTGAGGCCTTCTGGCGTCCCCTACGGGAGTCGAACCCGTGTCGCATCCGTGAAAGGGATGTGTCCTAGGCCTCTAGACGAAGGGGACAGCCTTGAAGAACAGGCGCCCTTATACATTTATTTTCCTATCCTTTTCAAGTGCTTTTTTTCTTTTTTTTCACATTTGCCGCTCGCCTTAATCTAATTTTCATAATTTGATAATACCATCACGTTATAAACCAGAATAATCGAGGGAGTTTGCTATGGGGTGGTTCAGCTCGGAGTACGATGCCAAGGACCTTACCAAGTCGGGGTACAGTCGGGGCTTTGCCAAATGGGGCGCAGGGCATGACAAAGATTGGTTCAAACAACAATTCAAGACAGCCGTTGCGGGCAATCAGGATGTCAATGCCGAGCTTGCCAATTTTGCCAAAAAAGAGCTCTGGAAGGATGATACCGTCAACAAGGCCCTGCAGGATCTGCGGCAGAATATCAGCGATGCCAGCTTTAGCGGCAAAGATGGATATCGGGGACTTAAACAAGGACCAAACATAACTGACTTTGCCGATATTGACGGTAAGCCCAATGCCCTTCCACAACAGCCATCCAGCGGTAATTCCCTTCAAAGTGATGTTGCCAGAGGATTGGAGTTCCTGCGGGGCCAGCGCACCCCCTAATCATATATTTTCCAGTGCCAATAACTCCGCCATCGTTTGCCGACGGCGGATTAACCTTATCCGGTTTCCGTCAATCAGGACTTCAGGGGCCAAAGTCCGTGAATTGTAATTTGACGACATTGACGCGCCATAGGCTCCCGTGGTGTGGATCACAAGGAAGTCACCTGCCCTGACCGACGGCAACGGTCGGGCCTCAACAAAACCGCCTTCGCTTTGGGTAAACATATCGCCCGACTCACACAACGGGCCAGCCACAACGGTCGGGCGTTTTTTGCCGCCGAGTTCTTCGCCATTCGCGTCAATCGCCGTGATTTCGTGGTGGCTGCCGTACATAGCCGGACGAACCAGTTCGGTGAATCCTGCGTCTACCAGTGCGTAGTGAAGCGAGCCCATATCCTTGACGGCACGAACTTCGGTCAGGAGCTTGCCGGATTCCGCGACCAGATACCGTCCCGGTTCGATTTCGAGTTTGACCGTATGGCCCAGATGCTCCTCAATGGATTTGCGCGCAGCATCCCAAACCGCGAAATACTGGGCGGGGTCGATTGGCTTATCCTCCGGCTTATAAGGTGTGGAGAGTCCACCGCCTGCCGAAATGGCAGAGACGTCAATTCCTTCGTTACGGATCATGTCAACCATGGCATTTCCGACTTGCGCCAGATGTCCGTAATCAGCGCCGGACCCGATATGCATATGCACTCCGACCAGATCAAGGTTGAAGCCCCTGATTATCGCCAGCGCCTTTTGCACGTCCTCATGCCAGATGCCGTGCTTGCTGCTCTCGCCGCCGGTATTGGTTTTTTGCGAATGACCGTGACCAAAGCCCGGATTAATTCTGATCCAGACCTTGTGTCCCCTGTGCCGTTCGCCCAGTTGGGAGAGCATATCAATCGAGCCGGCATTGACCGTGATATTATTCCCGATGACGAAATCGAGTGTGGGGCGATCAAGCAAATCCGCAGTAAAGACGATTTCATCCGCCCCATATCCTGCGACCAAGGCGCGTTCGATTTCGCCCATCGAGACCGCATCAACCTTTACGCCCTCTTCGTGCATCAGGCGAAGGATGTGGATATTCGAGCAGGCCTTTTGCGCAAAGCGGACAATATCGAATTGTTTCAAGTCACGAATACGCGCGCGGACCACTTCCGCATCGTAAATCCAAACCGGCGTACCATAGGTTTTGATAATGTCTTCAATCATGATTTATTCTCAGGCAACCGCGCAGGCATCGTCAATCAGGAATTCGACATTGTCGACGCCGTTCCAATGGTTGATTTTGAATTGGCCGAGCAGATGCAACTGGCGGCCGTTTTTGGAAGAGAGCAGAAGATCGCCCAGCGGTGTGCCGACCGAACGAAAGGCAATCGCCTTCATCCGCGGGCCGCCTTCGGCGTCTGTCATCTGGATGCGGGCATGTTGTTCGCCGACGATATCGGCCATCACCACCCGCATATGGGGCAGGATAAAGCGCGGCTCGGGGTTTTCCTGTCCAAAGGGACCGACATTATCTTCAAGAATTTTAATGAAGTCGGAACGGATGCCGCGAATGGTGGCAATGCCGTCCACCAATTCCTCGGAAACAAGATCAAGACCCGCAGCAACTTTTTCGGCCTCCACCAAAAAGAACTGATCAAGCGCATCGATTTTTTCGGGTTCGACTGTAAAGCCCGCCGCCATGGCGTGACCGCCGCCCTTCAGAAGAAGCCCTTCGTCCTTGGCCGCCATAAAGAGCGCCGCCATATTAAATCCCGCGACCGATCGGCCAGACCCACGGCCTTCCATCTCTCCCGACAGCCCGGGGGCAAAGGCAATACAGCACGCGGGTTTGCCGTAGCGCTCCTTAATCTGGCCAGCCACCAAACCGTTCAATCCGACATGCCAGCTTTCATCCGCGACCATAATAATCGGGCGATCGGCCAGACCGCGCCTTTCGATTTGATCGACCGCGCCTTGCATCATCTCGGCTTGGATATTTTTGCGCTTGGCGTTGCAATCGTTGAGTGTCCACGCGAGATTTTTGGCCTCTTCCGGATCATCGCACGATAGAAGTTTGGCGCCAAGATCGGCCTGATGGACGCGTGACCCCGCATTGATCCGAGGTCCCAGAACAAATCCCGCATCCATCGGGGTCGGGTCTTTTTTAATACCGCCAACTTCGCAGAGGGTTTTGAGGCCGATATTCTGGTGTCGGGCCATTTGCTGGAACCCCACACGCACCAACAGGCGGTTGGGTCCGGTGAGTGGGACCATATCACACACTGTTCCCAGCGCCACGAGATCGAGCCAGTCTTTGAGCGGAGCTTCGGGAATATTGTTTTTTTCGAAATATCCGATCTCGCGCAAGGCTTTATTCATCGCCACACAGGCAAGGAAGGTGACTCCCACGGCCGCCAGCATATCAAAACCTGATGTATCGTCTTTGCGTTTCGGATTGATAAGCCATGTCGCGGCAGGGAGATGGTCCCCTTGTTCATGATGATCGAAAACGCAGATATCAAGGCCCATGTCGCGGCCCTGTTCGATGACGTCAAAGGCTGTCGTCCCGCAATCGGACATTAGGATAATTTCCGCGCCCTCTTGTTTCAGCTTATGAAGGGCAGCGGCGTTGGGGCCGTAGCCTTCGGTCATGCGGTCGGGAATGTAAAGCGGGATATCCAGCCCAAGATGGCGGAAGAATTTTTTCCAGACAGCGGCGGATGTTGACCCATCCACATCGAAATCGCAAAAGGCCGCGATCTTTTTCTTTTTTGAAATCGCATCCGCCATCCAGCGCGCAAATTCCGGCATATCCTTCATCGTGTACGGATCGGGGAAATCGGTGGCAATGCGCGGGAACAAAAAGCTTTGGGCGCGTTCGGGTTCGATTTTGCGGGCGACCAGTAACCGCGCGACGATTTCCGGCACGGCGAAATCGGTCATCATGCGCTGGATTTTTTCGTCGCTGGTTTCAGGAAAAACCCAACGCGCGTCCATCACGGAGCGGTCAACTTTTAGAATTCGGGACATGAGCCTAGGATAAAACTCCGATGAGATTTGTGCAATCTCTTTATGTCAGATATTCAGGATCGGCAGAACCAGAGGTTGTCCCAAAACGCAGCCCAGCTTGCCGATTTGTCCGGCGGCTTCATGCATATCCGCACCAGTCGTTTCGTGGGTGGTCAAAATAATCGAAACAGGCTGGTCGGCGGAGCGTCCGCGCTGTATCAGGCTTTCAATCGAGATTTTACGGTCGCGCAGAACGGGGGCGATTTCGGCGATAACGCCGGGGCGATCATGAACCACCAGACGGATATAGAATTTTCCGTTCCAATCATCACTGGAGGCCGTTGGCGATGGATTCAAAGAACGGGTCGGCACTCCGAAAACCGGACGAGAAATGCCACTGGCCAAATCCATCAGGTCGGCAACGATTGCTGAAGCGGTCGGACCTTCGCCCGCGCCGCGACCGGAGGTGAAACTCGGCCCCACGAAATCGCCATGGACAAAGATACCATTCAGCACGCCGTCCACGTGAGCGAGTGGTGATGTTTTCTGAACAAGGCACGGCCCCACCATTTGCAGGACGCGACCATCATCGAGTTTCTTCGCCTGTCCGATCAGTTTGATGCGGCAATCGAATTCCGCAGCCACGGTCAGGTCTTCGGCAGTGAGTTTGTCGATACCATCAAGAGAGAGGCCGTCAAAATCCGGCTTGCAACCGAACGCCAGCGCGGTAAGGAGTGCCAGTTTATGACCGCTGTCTCCGCCACCGACATCCAGCGTCGGATCGGCTTCGGCGTAGCCCAGTGCTTGCGCTTCTTTTAGAACCTCGCCGAAAGACTGGCCCGTGCGTTCCATCGTGGTCAGGATATAGTTGCAGGTGCCATTCATGATGCCGTAAAGGCCCGCAATATTGTTCGCGGCCAGACCTTCGCGGATCATCTTGATAATCGGAATACCGCCCGCAACAGCGGCTTCGTACATCAACGATACATTGCTCTGTTCCGCTAGGGCAGCCAGCTCCAGACCGTGATGCGCGAGCAAGGATTTGTTCGCCGTGACGACCGACTTTCCGTTTCCAAGTGCCGATTTTACCAGAGAGAATGCCGGATCTCCCTCGCCACCCATCATTTCGACCACGACATCGACATCATGGCGTGTGGCCAATGATTTCGGATTATCCACCCATTCGACCGCGGATAAATCAACACCGCGATCCTTAGATTTGTTGCGGGCGGAGACGGCCACAACTTCGATGGTTTTTCCGGTTCGGGTTTTGATCAAATCAGCATTCTGTGTCAGGATTTTATAGACCCCTGCGCCTACCGTTCCGAGTCCAGCCAGCGCCACACGAAGCTGGCTTGAATGGCTTTGATTATTCATCAAGCTTCTCCACTTCGATTTCCAAAGGAACGGGCTGCATCAATGGGGCAGGCTCGACAACCTCAAGATCATCTGCCGGTGCGGTCAGCGCGAAGAAGGTCACCAATTTGTCTTTGGGTTTGTAGTTCCCGTTCACCGGAAACGGCAGAGGACGTACCAGAGGTTTTTGCGGTGGGGCCGGAGGCGTTTCAAAATAGGTCAGGCCCGGATCGAAAAGATCAACCCGACCATTTGAGAGCACGTGCCCCAAAGCCATCAAAGAAAATTGATCGGGCATTTGGGCGGAGTCCGAATAGGTCGGAATTGAAATTTCCTCGCCCGAAATTGTCTTTGCCGGTTCGCAGGCAGTAAGTGCCGCCATCGCCCCAATCATTATTCCATATCGTATGATGTTTTTGCGTAACGCCATTGGCTTAACCCGATTTCTGAAATTTCGCCTATCGTGGAGCAAAGATGGCAGTATGACAAGAGGGAGTTTCCCAAGATCATATTGATTTCCCTGAAAATCTAGGGCAAATTCGCCACATCATGACCAAAAAAGCATCTGCTCCCGCTTCTTCCCCGTCCGAGTCTCAGGAATTCGATCCGATCAGCTTTTCCCAGCAAATGGGAGAGATTCTGGAACGTCTGCAGCCCCTCTTCGCCCATTATATTCAAAAGCAGGGCAACGAGGATATTCTGATGAGAAGTTTCTCGCCAATCGAATTCCAGACCATGGTCATGGATTACTGGGGCAATGTGTTGCAACGTCCGCAAAAGCTGATCGATATCAATCTGGAATACGCGCAGAATATGTATCTGTTGTGGCAGGAATCCATGCGCAAAGTTCTCGGTGAGGATGTTGCCGATATCGCTCCCGCCGACAAGGGCGACCGGCGGTTTCGCGATCCCGCATGGCAAGAAAGTTTCGCGTTCGATTTTCTGCGTCAATCCTATCTTCTGACTTCAAAATGGTTGCAAAAGGCCGTGCGTGATGCGGATGGTTTGCCGCAAAAAGAACGCGACAAGCTCGATTTCTATACCCGCCTGTTCGTCGATGCTCTGGCCCCGACCAACTTCGCCATGACCAATCCGGAAGTGTTGCGCGAGACAATGAGTTCAGGCGGGCAGAATTTGCTGCGCGGACTTGAAAATCTGGTTGAAGATCTGGAACGCGGTGATGGTGGCCTTGAAATCAGCAAGACCAAGTATGAAGCGTTCAAAGTTGGCAAAAATCTGGCTACAACTCCGGGCTATGTCGTCTATGAAAACGATTTGATGCAGTTGATCCAATACACGCCGTCGACGCCGGATGTTTACAAGGTTCCGCTGCTTATCCTGCCGCCGTGGATCAACAAATATTATATTCTTGATTTGCGACCCGACAATTCCTTCGTCAAATGGGCGGTGGATCAGGGATATACCGTGTTCGTGATTTCGTGGGTCAATCCCGATAAGAAGCTCGCCAGCAAAAGTTTCGAAGACTATATGACCGAGGGGTTGATTGACGCTCTCGATCAAATCGAGACACAAACCGGCGAGAAAAAAACCAATGTGATCGGGTATTGCATCGGGGGGACATTACTCGCCACTGCGCTTGCCTATATGACCGCGCACAAGCAGGATAAGAGGATTGCGTCCGCCACGTTCCTGACCACTCTTATTGATTTCCACCGTGCGGGTGATTTATCGATTTTTGTCGATGATGATTATCTCAAGATGATTGATGAAAAGATGGACCGCACCGGGTACCTCGAAGGCAGCGATTTACGCCAGACTTTTAGTTTGCTTCGTGCGAATGATCTGATCTGGTCGTTTGTGATCAATAATTATATGCTGGGTAAGGAGCCATTCCCGTTCGATCTTTTGTACTGGAATGACGATTCCACCAATATGCCCGCCGAGATGCACCGCTTCTATCTGCGCAATATGTACCGCGACAACAAGTTAAAGCGCAAAGGCGGAATCAAATTCGGATCAACGTCCATCGACGTTTCCACCATCAAGGTTCCGAGCTATTTTATCTCGACCAAGGAAGATCATATCGCGCCGTGGACGTCGACCTATGAAGGCATGATGATGCTCGGCGGACAAAAGCGGTTTGTCCTTGCGGCTTCCGGTCATGTGGCCGGAGTTATCAATCCGCCGGCAGCAAAGAAATACCATTACTGGACCAATGAAGAGATTGACGACCGCGAACACCCCGACCAGTGGCTTCAAAAAGCGCACCAGCATGACGGGTCGTGGTGGGTCGATTGGGAAAAATGGGTGCGGCATACTTCCGGCAAAATGACCCTCGCCCGCAATCCGAAGAAAGGCAAGCTCAAACCGATCGAGCCCGCGCCCGGGCGGTATGTCCTTAAAAAGGCTGAATAAAGAAAGCGTTTTTATAATATTTTTCCTATGCTAAGGTTCCTTATATTCACAAAATAGGGAGTCTACGATGCTTTTAACAATTACGTTTCTGAAAGAAGCTACTCAAACCCTGTTGCCAGAGGGAGTTACGTTTGAACGATTGACTGATGTGGTCAAAAATGCCCTCGGAGAGAGCGTTGCAAATCTCATGGGTTTAACCGGATCTTTCAACGGAGTGCTCTTTCAGAGAAATGGAGACGTATACTCGCTGGGGCTTCCCTTTTCTAATGCGGCAGTTAAAGAAGCCCATACATCATCCCCTCAAGATTTCAAAGATTATGTTGAAACATTCCTTCAGCGGAGACTTTTTGAATCACCTAATGCTGATATAAACGCAAAGAATCCTATTAAAGTCAGACTGGGATAATTTATTTCTGATTTTTATATTCCTTCCCGAGCGCAACATAGCGGTCGGCGGAGATTTGCAGGTATTCGATTTCTTCCGGCGTCATATCCCGCATAAATCTTGCGGGGCGGCCACCCCAGAGCTGGTGCTTGGGAATGCGTTTTTTCGGGGGAACCAATGATCCGGCAGCCACCATCGCTTCATCTTCGACCACCGCCTCGTCCATCACCAAGCTTTGCATCCCGATAAAGGCTTTGTTGCCGATGGTGCAGGCATGAAGTAATGCCATGTGGCCCACTGTCACATCGTCGCCGATGTAGGTTCCCTGAATGCCTAGCGATGTATGAATGACCGTGCCGTCCTGAATATTGGTGCGTGTGCCGATTTTGATGTCGTTCACATCGCCGCGCATCACCACGCCGTACCAGATATTGGTTTCCGCCCCGATTTCGACATCACCTGTCACCACTACATTATCTGCAATAAATGCCGTGTCGTGAATTTTGGGAACAATCCCGCAGTAAGGTTTAAGCAGCATTCCGCAATCCGAACCATTTGTCGAAGAAGCCTTGAATCACGTTGTTTTTCTCGGCTTGTTTCTTGCGGTCCTTGCGGACTTTGGCTTCGATGTAGCTGTAGATTTCTTCGGGAACGGACACATTGCAGTATGTTTCGAGACCTTTGAAACCCGGAGCATTGTTGGCTTCGCAGACTTTAAAACCGTTTCAGTCTATTTTTCACGAAATTTATTCAATAAAATCAATAGATTAAAAGTGTTAACCTTTCCGGTTTATACTTACACATGTCTTACACACTTTTTGTGTGTTTGCACCAACCGGTTTTTAAAACCGATGGGGGCTAATGATGAGTGAAGACCACACATTGATGGATGGAAAAGTTCACGTTTATAAACGGGACAACAGCAAGTATTGGCAATGCTCCACATACCTGAATGGACGCAACCACCGCAAATCAACGAAACACAAAACACTCTCTATGGCGATGGAATACGCCCGTGAATGGTACATGGCCGTTTACGTAGATTCTAAACGTGTTCAGGAAAACGGGCACTCGCAGTTTCTGCTTAACAGGGCATCCCCATACTATATAAGCGATGCCCCTGCCCCGAGTTTGCACTCCCCACTCACGCCCAAAAAGAAAACAACAAGCGGCCCGACCTTTGCCGAGGCCGCAGAAAAATTTATCGCAGAATATGGCGTCATTACTCAAGGGGAGCGCAACGAACGATGGGCACAAGACCATGTGCGCCGGATCAACACACATCTTATTCCGTACTTCGGCAATATGTCTGTCAAAGACATCAATGCCGGACTGGTTCAGGAATACCGCATCCACCGCAACACCGAAGGATATAAAGGAAGAACACCATCACGCAGTACCCTGCACCATGAAACAGTGACCCTCCGCTTGGTATTAAAGACAGCACACCGCTACGGCTGGATAGACGCCGTACCGGACATTTCCCCGCCCTACAAAACATCTGGAAAAGTCAAGCATCGCGCATGGTTTTCACCGAAAGAATATAAGATGCTTTACGAAGCAACACGCGAACGCGCTAACAACCCTTCAACCGAACGCTACAGAACCACATGGGAAAATCTCCATGACTACGTTCTGTTCATGGCCAATACTGGCCTAAGACCTGATGAAGCCGGACGGCTTCAGTACAGGGATGTCACAATCGTGACAGACCAGGATACAGGCGAACGCCTCTTGGAAATCGAAGTACGCGGCAAACGCGGCGTTGGATATTGCAAAAGCATGACAGGGGCAATCCTGCCCTTCCAACGTATGCAAAAACGAAATAAAGGAACTCCGACTGACGAAATATTCGGCAAAACACCCCGTGAACTGCTGAATAAGGTACTGGAAGATTTGAACCTGAAATTTGACCGTGATGGCAACGTCAGAACAGCATATAGCCTAAGGCATACTTATATTTGCCTTCGTCTAATGGAAGGTGCAGATATCTACCAAATCGCCAAAAACTGCCGTACTAGCGTCGAAATGATCGAACAATTCTACGCCGCCCACCTCAAAAACACGCTGGATGCCTCTGCCATCAACGTGAAGAAGCGAAAAAGACCTAAAAAATCGACTGAAGACGAAATCTAGCCTCTTGAAATAAATAAAAATTCTGACTATAAACAACGCACTTCTTTCAAGTGCGGGCAGGTGGCAGAGCGGTTGAATGCAATAGTCTTGAAAACTATCGAGGGTTCACGCCCTCCGTGGGTTCGAATCCCACCCTGCCCGCCATTTATCAAATTAAATCAATGATTTAATGGCTATTTAATTTTTTACCCCACAAAAAAACCAACAATAAAAGCCCACAAATTTTGATCATTTTTTTGATTCATCTTCTTGCAGTTTTAAGAATGTACTGTAGCTTGTAATAATTATTGCAACGTTAGGGGATTACGCATGAAAAATTGGAACGATATGACAGACACAGAAAAAATCAAAAAATTACTAGAAGATTTAACTAACCATATTCACGCAACCCAAAGAATATTTGACCAACACGAAGCTGCTATTGGCGACTTGTCAGCCGAAGTTAGGGACTTAAAAAGCAAATTAAAGGATGCTGCTTCAACAAAGTAAATTCCTGAAAAATTCATAAGAGCTGAAAAGATAAATTTATGAAATCAGTACCTAAGAATGATGAAATTTATGAAAAAATTTTAACTGCCAATCTGCAAAGAGGAATAGATTTCCTTAAATTTGCGGAAGCAAAAAATGCTGCTCTATTAGCTATATGCTCTGCGTGGGTGCTCGCCATGATTAATTTGGCATGTAGCGATAAAGAAATTCCTGATCGTTTAAAATTTCTTCTCCCGTTTATTCTTATTTTCTCTCTGATAGCCGCAATATTAGCAATAATATCATTTTTGCCACGTCTAAATCTACCTTGGTTCTTGGGTGGAAAACGTGCAGGCCCTCATCCCAAAAATTTTCTTTATTATGGGGATATTGCTTCTGTAACTGTAAAGACATTCGAAGAAGATATTTCTTCGCGTTACATGCCAACTAGTGAAGCATTTCAAGCTGAATATTTACATGATCTGGTTGTTCAAATTAGTGTAATTAGTGACATAACCACAAGAAAGATGTTTTTGTTTCGTTATGGTATAAGTTTCATTTTAGTATCTGTCTTTTTGCTTCTTGGTTTAGTTATTTTTAGTTGCGTGTCTTAAAGATGGTCGACCTTAAAGCTTTCTCTGATGATGTAAATCTTGAAGTATCCACGATACTTGCCTCAGATTTTTCAATTGAAGTTACATCAACAAACTCAGTACCTCATTCGGATGATGCGGCGATCACTTTTCCAAATCTGGATTCAAAATCACAAGGTACAAAAACAATTGAGACAACCGTATTATATATAGATATGAGGCGCTCAACAGAATTAAGCTTAAAACACAAACGCCATACAGTTGCTAAGTTATATTCGGCATTTGTGCGGGCAATGACACGTTGCGCTGGGATTTATGGTGGTGAAGTAAGAGGTATAATTGGTGACCGTGTAATGGTTATCTTCAATAAAGAAAATTGCTTCACAAATGCGGTCAATACCGCAATCTTGATGAGCAGTGTATGCCAAAAAATAATTAATAAGCACTTCAAACATAATGAGGTAACATTCGGCATCGGTATTGATTATGGTACTATTTTGGCAACTAAAACTGGAATTAGAAGAAATGGCTCTGCCAAAGGAAGCTATCGTTCCTTAGTATGGCTTGGTCGTCCAGCAAACATTGCATCTAAATTAACTGACAATGCAAACAAACCTGCTGAGAGAGTAACTTTAGATAAAGTTATAGTAAAATTTGGGAGTGGCCTGGGTACATATTCTCAAGAATATTATACGGTGGAGTTTGTTAAACAATTTTACTTTAATGCTAGTACTGGCCGAATGCATCATTTTAACCCACTTTTTCACTCTTTTAGAATAGAGTCAAAAATAGAAACCCTTAAAGAGGCCACGCCACCCATCCTTATGACGGATGATGTTTACAAAGGATATAAAGCTGCCAATCCAACAGCACCCGAAATACAAAACGGATGGTGGAAATTGCAGGACAAGATCAAAGACTATTCAGGAGATATTTATGGTGGCGATGTGATTTTCAATTACATTCAGGGTTAAAAGCTGTGCTTGATTAATGTTTTGCATCAAAAATACCACCACAGCTATTGCACTTCTTCACGAACATAACATCCGCCACCATAATCTTCTTTCCTGATACATCATAACAAGTAGGGCAATAAAGCCTGCTAGAGTCATTATCAAAAATATAACATCCATTTTTTACTGTTGGCTTTTCTTCTTTATTTTTTTGCGCCCTGAGGGATAGGTTTTCTTCTCTAAGCTTAGACATCTCTTCTTTTATATCAGCTATAGCCATTTTCGCATCTGCAAGCTGCAGACTCAAATCAGCTAGTAAATTCTTGACTTCAGCGTCTTTAATTTTCTTCGCAGCCTCAGAGGCCTTCTTCAAAATTTCAACCGAAGTATTAATGATACTTACTATATCCATGCCATCTACCTTTCCTGATAATATAGAAATGATATCCCGATTCACATTTATAAAGGAGCTGAATTACAATGTTTAAGATTAACGTTTTATCCGCATTCTTTTGGTCATAGGAATATCTGCTTATCTAGTATTACTTTAAACGTAGATATTGTGATACATAAAGTAAAATCTAGAACCTATCTTCTAACGCTTGTAATTGTTTTCTATGCTTCTCAGGGTTTTGTGCTTTTAGTTTCTGGATATTGAGTAATTTCCATTTTACGGCAGGCATAAGCTCGAGGTTTTCCAATGGAAATAATGACCAGTCGGGTTCCCCGCGTTTGAAGCTGAGCAGAAATTCGCGGTCATTATCTGTCCAACCTTTGGCAATTTCCTGAACCAAACGCTCCCGCGTCACTTCAAAATCCCCTCATAAGTGAATGGTGTAAATGCCATCCCATCGAACTGGCTTTCAAACACTTTGCGTTGGTCGAGAAAGTTAGGCTGTAACATCTCATGGATAGGCCGTGAATGGCTCAACAATCCTGCAATCAATCCCATGCGGATTTCATCTGTTAGGCCTTCATTATCAAGCATAAGCTGAACATCAAACAAATCACGTGGGTGTTGACGGTCGAGTGCCGCGCATATTTTTCCTCCGAACAATTCGGCATGAGAAACAACATTAGCCGACGCAGAAAGTCCAAACTCAGTTTCTGTAGCCTCCACCACACGCATCCTGACGGGAGGAAGAAGACTCCCCCGAATAAGAGTGTTAACCTCTACCTTGATTTGCGCCGTGGGGGTTTGAATATTCAGTTTTGTTTCTTGCCCATCACTCTGTGGGGCAAGCTTTACTCTCGATTGCGGAATATCTTTTTCTACCCGCTCCTTAACACGCCGCAGGGCATCAGTAATACCATCAAGAGCTGTCGTGCGATCATCAAACGGAAGCCATGTCAGATCAATATCAACCGACAAACGCGGCATATCACGCACAAACAGATTGATTGCCGTGCCACCTTTGAGGGCAAAAGCCTCCTCTTTCATCACATGGGGTAAAACCTGTAACAGTAAGTCAACTTGTGCACGATAGGCATTTGAAATCATAACTTCACCAATTCTTCCGGCAAGGTCAAACCGTAGCGAGAGACGTAAACGCCTCCTTTGGTGAGTGCCCTATCCCCCGAACCTAAATCAAATTTGGATATATCCAAATCTTTCAACCAATCATGCCCTGCCTTTTCCGCCATATAGAGAAATAGGCGTTTGACTTTGACCGAGCTGCATTTCTCTAAAAGAGGCTGGAGCAGTTTGGGTCTCAAAGTCGTCAGCCCCTCCATAAACGGGTCGAGCGTCTTGAGACACTCCTTGATAAAACATCCTTGCCTCAGAAACTCCAAAAGCTGATTGGCGATATGGCTTCTAAAGCAAAAGAACTTCTGGTCCTGAGAACAGAAGGCCAGATCAAACGCGCCTTATCGGAGTCCGAGAAAACAGAACGCCACGAACGCCAGCTCGCACGATACGGCAAAATCTATCGCGAAAGCATTCATTCCCAAATTGCAGAAATGAAAGACAAAATTGAGACGCTTCAATCACGGGAAACAGAATACAAGAAATACCGCTCCTTCGTGACCATGATCGAAACGGAAGTCATGAAGCTTAGGGCGTCCCAAGCCCATACGCTTAACACACCTCAAAAACCGGATATTGGAGGCATTACTGCTGCAACACCTTCCAAGATACCGGAACAGGCAAAGCCTACAGTAAGGACCACTGAGAAGCCAACAGAGGTTAAAGCGAAAGTACCGGAAGAGCATAAACCATCCCTAAAAGCTGAAAGGCTTCAGGAGGTCTTTGGCAAGGCCCAGAGCGAGATGCAACAAGCTACATCGACAAAAGCGGAAAAACCTGTACAGGCTAAAACGCCGACTTCTGCAGAGATCAAAACAGAGGCTGCAAAACCCATAGAGACTAAAACTTCTACAGGCACGCCACCACCCAATCCTAAGGACTATAAGATTGAAGCTAAAGCCCAGACCAAACAAATGCTGGATAAAATCCAGACAGAATTGAAAGCGCAAAAGGCTCAAGAGGCAACACAAAAGCCGGAGCGGTCTAAATCAACTGGAAAAGACGAAAGTTTGAAGGGCCAATTCCGCAAGCCGGAACAACCACCCGTTAAGGAAGAAGACCATCAAAGAAAGACCAAAGCCGAGGCAGAGAAGAAACGTCAGGACATTCCTCCGGAATACCGCGCGCCACCTTATACAAAAGAAGAACTGAACCCGAAACAGAAATCGGGGCCTAAAGCATCAACCTCACAGCAAGGCGAAAGTGTCTTGGATAAATTCAAAAAGATGTGGAAGCAGGAATCCGCTAAACCGCAGTCAAATCCCGAGCAACCAAAACAACAAGCCAAACCCAGAAGGCCGATGTCCTCATCCTTTAATCAGGCATCAAAGAGTGCAGATATCAGTAAACAAAGAAAAAATGCTCCTCGCTCAGATATATAACTCAATCATAGGCCTATGCCGTCGTAATATGAACCGTAAAAGTTTTTAAATGAAATTCTAATTCGAAGTAATAATGCTTGATATAAATCAAGCGCAATTACTACAGCATAAAGTAATCTTGTATCTCCCGTTGATCTACAGTCCGGCGTATTATGTTTATTGAAAAAATAATGTGGTATAAAAAATGAAAGATTTAGAAGAGAAATTAGAAATTCTGATACTACAATCTCAAGATTTTCTGGACTATATGCTGATAAATTATGAGAACTCGAATAATACAAAAGAACAATGTTTAGAACTTGCTCTTTCATTAGAGAATATTAAAAAGGCCAAGAATAATTTGAGTCAATTCGGAAAGTTAACAGGCTCTTCATGAACTCTGAACAACGCTACAAGAGACAAATTAGCCTCCCAGAAATCGGAGACGAAGGACAGCAGAGGCTCCAAAAGGCGTCAGTTCTATGCGTTGGCGCGGGAGGCCTAGGCTCTCCTGCTCTTCTTTACTTGGCAGCAGCTGGTATAGGGCGAATTGGCATTATTGATTTTGACCATGTTGATCTTAGCAATCTTCAAAGGCAGATCCTATTTACTGTCAATGAAATCGGAAGTTCAAAAGCAGAACTGGCAAAGAAAAAACTATTATCTCTTAATCCAGAAATTGACATTGAAGTCTATAACGAACAACTTAATGCGCAGAATGTTGAGAATTTGTTCCAATCTTATGATCTCATTATCGATGGAACAGATAATTTTGAAACAAAATTTTTAATCAATGATGCTGCCATAAAATATCAGAAACCATGGATTTACGGAGCCATTCAAGGATTTGATGGACAAGTCTCGGTATTTGATGCTCTCTATGGCCCCTGCTATCGGTGCCTGTATCCTGAAAAGCCAAAGATCCATATCGCCAATTGCGCTGAGTCCGGGGTAATTGGCGCAGTGGCCGGAATAATAGGTGTCACACAGGCATTGCAGGCCATCCAAATGATTGTGAAACACAAAAGTTTTGCCCCACTCGTAGGAAAGCTTTGGGTTATTGACAGCCATACAATGGAGACAAAAACATTAAGCATCCCTAAGAATCCTGCCTGTCCAACCTGTTCAAAAGAACATCAAGATATTGCCCTAAATTTCAGCTCTCCCGTTTGTTATTTTATTCCAGAAGTTTCCCCGGAACAGGTCTGCATGATGAAGAATATTGTCCTGATCGATGTCAGAGAACAAGAGGAATGGGATGCGGGACATATAGATGGTGCACTCCACCATCCTTTGTCAGAAATAAAAAAAGAAAATATGCCAGTACGACATCAAGATAAAGATATTGTTCTATACTGCCGAAAAGGTTTTAGAAGTCTTGAGGCGGCTCGTCTTCTTAAAGATTGCGGTTTTCCGGACATATACAGCCTGTCTGGTGGTTATGAAGCCTGGGTTAAAAAATCCTCACCATCCCGCCAAAACGAAACAGAAGTCTGAGAGCAACATACAATATCAAAAGCGCCGTCAATTTTTTTATCATTTCTGTATTAAGACGTTCCGCTCCCATCAACGATCCTATCTGGCCGCCTAACAAAACTGACGGAAACAGAAGCCAATATGATGAAAGTGATAACAGTAGATCGCTTTCATTCAGCTTCATGATTTGCCCTAAAAGTCCTGCAAGTGAGTTAACCAAAATAAACAGGCTGCATGTTCCTGCAATATTTTTAGAGTTATCCCAATTAAGAATATGAAGAATCGGAGCAAGAAAGATACCACCACCAATACCCGTTAGCCCTGCAAGAAAACCCAATCCTCCACCAATGACTGGAGGAAGGAAATCTATAGAGGAAGATATATTTTTCTGCTCCATATCAAGCAGATGTTTTGGCTTAGCAGGCCACAACATCTGCAAAGAAGATATAAATAATGAACAGCCCAAAATTCCGACAAATATAAACTCAGGAATATTAATTCTTCCTCCTACCCAGGCCGCTGGTACCGAAAGAAATACCCAGGGAAGTATCTTTTTGATCCTGATATGTCTATTTTTTGAGAAGCGCCATACCCCACCACTGACAACAATTAAATTGCAGATCAATGAAACAAGGGGCAATATTTTATAATCAGCATCCCCCAAAACCAATAGAGCATTGTAAGTTGATCCACCACCAAACCCGACACATGCATAAAGAAAAGCGGTTATAAAGAACAAAAACGAAAAAAATATCATGCATCAATGATCTTTCTTTTAGGGCGCGTATCTGATCTGACATCAACCTGCAACAAAATAGTCAAACCGTCTTGAACGATACAAACCCCATCACGATCTTTCCCCATATTTTCCAATTCTTGCAATTTTTTTTCAGGAACTCTTAGAAAAACGACAAAATTTTCATCAATAGAAAATTCATCCTTCAGAGAATTTACAGGCTCAATTAGAAAAGAAATTTTTCTTTCCGGAACAATCACAGTTTCATTCAAAGGAATTCCGCCAATAAGCTGTTTTAGTTCAACCTCGGATATTTTGAATATTACTGACTGTGATGAGAACTTGATATTCATGCTGTTATAACCTCTCCCCATTCCTCTGGAGTATTAATATTTTTCATGTATGGAACAAAAGGCTCTGGCATGTTGATCGGCTTAATCTCTAGCTCCTTCAACATTTGCCGGATAGAACGTGCATTTGTTCTTTTGTATGGCGCAGATATATAAATTGGCAATGGCCTATCCTCAAAATATCCGCCATCAGGACAACTCAACAAAGCCTCAAGAATTTCAGGATACAAAAGCGGCATATCAACAGGAATAAAAAGAAACCCTTTTACATCTGCATTTGCAAACATAATATCCTCTATCGCTTTTACAGGGCCCTGAAATTTTTCCCTGTCAGGAATACATTCGTAGCCATCAACCGAACCGCTGATAAGAACTCGCCCAAGACCGGTACTTCTCAATATCAGTTGCATATGATCGATAAGAGGAACCTGATTATAGGAAAGAAAGGCCTTATTTGTTCCCATACGGCTTGATTTACCGCCTGCCAAAACAACGCCAACAATCCCCCTTCTATCCAGCATGCTGTTTTCCTTCGCACCTTCCACAGCAAATAATGCTATCTTGGGCATCTGAATTTAGTGAATGACCGGGCAGCCAATCACTGATCCCATCATGATAATGCTCTTTTTTCCAGACTGGGGCGCGCTTCTTGATTTCTTCTATAACATAGCGACAAGCCTCGAAGCTTTCAGCGCGATGTGGAGAAC
>Ga0116143_10002553_pt1 | contig 19620 bp, 22 predicted proteins | sample AD_UKC034_MetaG_FD_89745 | JGI IMG/M metagenome (GOLD analysis project Ga0116143, IMG submission 89745) | Active sludge microbial communities of municipal wastewater-treating anaerobic digesters from USA - AD_UKC034_MetaG | ecosystem: Engineered > Bioreactor > Anaerobic > Digestate | place: USA...
TGGGCTGCGCCACCGGTCATCCGAGCTTTGTGATGTCAGCGTCGTTTACCAACCAGACTTTGGCGCAGATCGAATTGTGGACCAATCACGGTGAGTATCAGAACAAGGTTTATGTTCTGCCGCGTCATCTGGATGAAAAGGTCGCGCGTTTGCACCTCGACAAGCTCGGCGCGAAACTGACCGTTCTGACCAAGGATCAGGCCGACTATCTGGGCGTGGATGTCAAGGGTCCTTACAAATCGGAACAGTACCGCTACTAATCAAAATTCTTTTTATAAAGTTTTATACGGACAGGGCATCATCAATTCCCTGTCCTATTGCATCCAGAAAGCCGAGTGTACGGCGCAGGGTGATTTCGGGTATGCCGCTTTGTTCAAGGTTAGCAAGACGGTCGATATACTCCCCGATCCGGTTCAGTTCTTCCTCCCCGAAATCCGCGCCGAGCGTAACGGCGTTTGCTCCGGTGGTGATGGGAGGGGGTTCCCCGACATTGCGATCATGCACGGCCTTGCCCGTCGATTGGTAAGCGTGAGTGGCGCGGGAAACATAAGTGTTTGCCGGTTCGTGGAATTCTTGTTTAGGTGGCTCCAGCTCACTTTCAGCGAGGGTCTCAGTTGTGCCGGATGAGGATGCTCCGCCAAGCAAAGATTGAAGAAAGCTCCTGAGGCCCGCAACCGATACAACCGTGGTATCTTCCCACGGGATCGAGGATGCCGCATCTTCCCCTCCTCCCTTTTTCCGGCCGCCGTAATGTTCGGATTCATCGCGGCGGATTTCCATGCGCGGATTGGTTTGCTCCACCTTGCGAGTGATCGGTTGTATCAAGGGATCAATCCTGTTCCACATTTCCGGCTGTCAGTTCCTATTGGGGAGAGTCAAAACCTTCGGCTTTCGTCGGAATCTGATCGGTTTTGGGTTTTTCCTTTTCTTCATCCGGCTGCCATGCCCAGACCTGATCCGATTCCTTGTTGTGAATACCGATATAGACAATATCGCAGAGAAGAGGATATTGAGGCTCACCATCAAGCATAACGGGTTGGGTTACGGATGCGCTCACCGGTCTCAAATCCAGAATCAAGGTCGAGTCCGATGTTGGGTCGATGACAGAAGCCACTTGCTGGCGCTCTTCACCCGTTAGATAAATTTTCTGGAAGTCTTCAATCCCGTTGACCAGAACAGCCACAGGAAGCCCGCCGTAATAGTACGGGAAATAGACCAAGCCTTCCGACGGGAATTGGATAGTCAGAGAAGATTGTCTGTCGGCCATGTTATCGAACATAACTTTCACACCGATACGGATCAGGATTCCGTTCTTTCTAGGGTTGAGCGTGTTGAACTTTTTGTTGAGGCGCATCATCTCCACCTGAAGATACGATGCGCGCTCGTTCTCCGGTATTGCCTTATATTTCTCGGTCTTTACGACCATATTCTGGAATTCCGGAGATGTAATATTCGCCAGCTTGACAAAGTCCAGAATGATTTCTTCCGGAGTGGTTGGATAGGCTAACACTTTTGCTTTATCATATTTGACGAACTCGGCGCGGGACGGCAAAGCAGCCGATATCACAATCAGCGTCGCCGCGAGACCGGCGAATAGTGCTCGGCTCGTTTTTTTCCCAAAATGCCATTTACCGAAAGAATTCATATTTTTTTATCCTCTGAACAGGCTTATCCTTATTCTCTTGTGAAAGTAGCAATATTTATTATGCCAGAAAAGCCGCCGGATATAAAAACCAAAAAAACGCCCCGCAAAAAGGCAATTTCCGAAACGGATGCCGAGCTGTGGGGGGTGTTCAGCAATGATATTGTTCCCCTGAAAGGGCGGAAGACCGTTCACCGCCCAGATTCCAAGCTTTATGAGCTTGATCTAACCGAGATTTCCCGCAAAAGAAGGGTGAAATTTACCCGAATTGAGCATGAACACCATCTTTCGCCTGACTCTTCACCCTCGCTTGCCCGTCCCGCGCAGATTGACAAGCGGACAAAAGCGAAATTCGAACGCGGGGACATGGATATTGACGGCACCATCGACCTGCACGGCATGACCGAGCACAAAGCCCATTCCGCACTTTCACGGTTTCTGGGACGGCATATCGAGGCAGGGTCCCGCTGCCTGTTGGTGATTACCGGACAGGGCCGCAATACTTCGACCGGAGCGGCCGAGGGCGTGCTCAACAAAAATCTGCCGTTGTGGGTGATGGCCCCGCGTTTTGCGCCCTTTGTCCTTTCCGCTACTCACGCCCAGAGAAAGCATGGCGGCAAGGGGGCCTATTATATTTTGCTGCGGCGAAAACGGGCGGGCGATTAAAGGATAAACTGGCTGAGGTCGTGGTTCTTCGAGAGTTCAGCCACTTTTTCGCGAACAGTTTCCGCCGTGATTTTAATTGTCTGGCCGGATTTTTCGGTTGCGTCAAAGCTCAGATCCTCGAGCAGTTTTTCCATGACCGTTTGCAAGCGGCGGGCGCCGATATTTTCGACACTTTCGTTTACTTCGAAGGCCACGCGGGCAATTTCATCAATCGCCGCGTCATCGAATTCGAGTGTAACATTTTCGGTTTTCATCAGGGCCTTGTACTGGCGCAACAAGCAGGCTTCGGTTTCGGTTAAAATTTTGCGGAAATCGGATTCCGTCAGGGATGACAGCTCGACACGGATCGGGAGGCGGCCTTGTAATTCTGCGAGAAGATCGGAAGGCTTGGCGTAATGGAACGCCCCCGATGCAATAAAGAGGATGTGGTCGGTGTTGACGGGTCCATGTTTGGTGGAAACCACCGTGCCTTCGATCAGTGGCAACAAGTCGCGCTGAACACCTTCGCGGCTTACGTCACCGCCGCGCACATCTTGACGAGCCGCGATTTTATCTATCTCGTCGATAAACACTATTCCGTTTTGCTGCACCATGTCGCGGGCGGCTTCGAGGATTTTCTCTTCGTCGAGCAATTTGTCGGCTTCTTCGGTGAGACATGCCGCGAGGGCGGCTTTCACCGTCATTTTGCGGTGCTTGGTACGCACGCCCATTTTGCCGAACATGTCACCGATGCTGACCATGCTCATGGATGCGCCGGGCATACCGGGGATATCAAAGCTCGGCATCTGGCTTGACGGGTTGTCCTGAATTTCGATTTCGATTTCCTTGTCGTCGAGCGATCCTTCACGGAGTTGCTTGCGGAAGAGTTGCCTTGTTCCCTCACCTGACTCTTCGCCCACCAGCGCATCGAGAATACGGTCTTCGGCGGTGAGTTCGGCTTTAGCTTCGACGCTCTTTCTCATTTTTTCACGCGTCTGGCGGAGCCCTACTTCCATCAAGTCACGAATGATGCTTTCAACGTCTTTTCCGACATATCCAACCTCGGTGAATTTGGTGGCTTCAACCTTGATAAAGGGAGCCTGCGCGAGTTTGGCCAAACGCCTTGCAATTTCGGTTTTACCTACGCCGGTCGGGCCGATCATCAGGATGTTTTTCGGATAGATTTCTTCCTGCAGAGCCGGATCGAGTTGCTGGCGGCGCCAGCGGTTGCGCAGGGCAATTGCCACCGCTTTTTTGGCAGCGGTCTGGCCGATGATATGGCGGTCGAGTTCGGAGACAATCTCGCGAGGGGTAAAAGACAGCGTGTCGGACTTTTCGCTATGGGCGGCGTTCGGGACAGAAGGCATGTTTAAAGCTTTTCAATGACAATGTTCTGATTGGAATAGATGCAGATATCACCCGCGATTTTCATAGATTTTCTGGCGATTTCCTCGGCGGAGAGATCAGTGCTTTCGATCAGGGCGCGTGCAGCAGACAGGGCGTAATTTCCACCAGAGCCAATTCCTATGATCCCGTCTTCGGGTTCGACGACATCGCCCGTGCCGGAGAGGATCAACGCCGTCGTCTCGTCACAGACCGCCATCATAGCTTCTAGTTTTCTAAGGTACTTGTCAGTGCGCCAGTCTTTGGCAAGCTCGACGCAGGCGCGCAGCAATTGACCCGGATGGGCTTCGAGTTTCGATTCAAGCCGTTCGAACAGGGTAAAGGCATCTGCCGTTGCCCCTGCGAAACCGGCAATAACGGTTCCACCTTTGCCGAGTCTACGAACTTTCCGAGCGTTTGATTTCAGAACAGTGTTACCGAGCGTAACCTGCCCATCGCCAGCAACAACGATTTCATCTCCGCGTCTTAACGCAAGGATTGTTGTTGAGTGCCAATTGGATTTATCTGTTGGATCATAATTTTGCATACCCGTGATATGGACCGATTGTCCGCTAACGTCAATATCGAGTTTTTCTTCCCTCTTTATAGGGTAGGCACGTGTAGCTTATTATGTCCAATTCTGTTGTTCCGGGCAGGGCCACAGGGACGGATTGCAGCGATTTTTTCAACAATATTCCGATCATATTCTAAGTTTTGGCGTTCTCAATACCCCCAAATCTGTATAGACTCTCGGACATGAATAAGCCTATCAATTCAGTTAAATCATTTATTTTTGTGCTCGGCTGTGTTTTCTTCCCACAGCATAATGCCTCGGCGGCCCCCTCTCCGGTCAATTTTACTGTCTCCATGAATGAGTCCGTTAATGTTACCGGTTGCCCTTTGAACTGTCCGCGCATCGCCGTCACAGTTGGGGGGCTGAGCCGCTATGCCAGTTATTCCGCAGGATCTGGAACATCCTCCCTGACTTTCTCTTATACGCCAACAGTTGGTGACCTTGATCTTGATGGTGTTACGCTGTCGTCGCCTGTTGATCTAAACGGCGGAAGCATTTCTGACCTAAATGGCAATGCCATAAGTGATTTAACATTTACCGTTCCGAATAGTTCCGGCATTAAAATCGATTATCCGTCTTTATCTCTGGATTTCATGAGTGACAGATATACGTATTCGGGTAGTGCCTACACTGATCTCACTTCATTTCTAGGAGCTGTCGGAGGAACGTTTTCACGTTCAACAACAGCAACCTATTATGATGCCACGGGGCAGTTACAGACGGCCTCTGCCAATGAGCCTCGCTTTAACTACGATCCTATCAGCCTCCAGAAACTCGGTCTTATGGTTGAAGAATCCAGTACAAATTATGTTCCTAACAGCCAGTTTACCGGGGCGGCTGTTGGCGTTCCGCCCCCAAATATTACAATTAGCGGTGGGGGGGCAGGAGTCACAGCCAGCGTCAGCGCCGTCGGGACATATAATGGCGAGAACTATATGGAAGTTACCTTTACGGGGACATCAGCGGCAGCCGGAACCATCTACCCTTCCGTGAATTTTATTACGAACAATACGACTTCGGCAGCAACCGGGGAAAGTTGGACGCAAAGTCTGCATATTATCTCCTATACTGGCACCAGCCCACAAGCCTTTAACATGGAATTGGGAGAACTTGATGCTGCAAAGGGTTTTCTTACTGCCTCTTATACTCCCCTTGTCTCGGGGAGTTATTTGAGGGCATCGCGCACCTTATCAAATGCCAATACCACCTATATCCGTTTCATGATTTATTCGACGCTCACGAACGGTCAAAGCATTAATCGAACAATTAGATTTTCTGTTCCACAGCTTGAAAAACTATCTTATCAGACATCCTATATCCCGACGACGGGAACAACCAAGACCAGAGGCAAGGAAGATTTGACAGTCCTCGTCGGAAGCTGGTTCAATGCGGCGACAGGAACACTTTATACCAAGGCCCTTAATGGGGGGGATCGCTCTGTTGCGGGACTGTCTGCGTTGCAAACAGATAGTAATAATAGAATTACTTTGATCCGCACATCGACACTGGGCATCGAACATCTCGTTAATGTTGGCGGTGTGATCCAAGCCCTGAAGACCATTTCAGGAAATGGGGACTACCTCACGAATGCTGGCTGCGTCGCCTATGAGATCAATAATGTTATCGGGAGCGTCAACGGGTCTTTAACGACCAATGATACAAGTGTAAATATCCCGTCTATTACAAAGATGCTGATTGGATCGTGGGGAGCCGGCGGATATCTAAACGGTCACATCCAATCAGTTAAGTATTATCCGCAGCGTGCGCAAGACACTCAAGTTCAGCTTCTGACCCAATAAAGAACCGGAAGCTGAGTTCCGGTTCTTTTCATCTTATATTATTCAATGGTCCGCCAGTGGATTGGAATTCCTCCCGGTGGTTTACCAAAGGATTTTGCGGCATTACCGCCACGCTTCACAATCTCGGTAAAACGGACTTGCTTGCCGTCCGGATATGTCCAACCGGATGATCCTTGAGAAATACAGAACTCCCCATCCGCTACACCGAAGATGCCCTCTGCTGCACGGGCAACTGACTGGCGACCGTTAATGTCCAGAATGAGGTGTTTATTTTTGACACCATCCAGACGTGTTGGATCCATAGAGCATTTCAGGTTTCCGTAGCCGTCCGTGTAGCATACAACATCGTGCGGGAAATCGGGAACGCAATCACGAACATCTTCGCCGAGAATTGAGTAATCGCCCTTGACGATTTTTCCGAATGCGATCGGGAAAATGTCACGGGAGCGGAATTGGGAACCGTCGGTATCGCAGTTGATTTTGCGGATCTCAACAGCAGCATCCTTTACAAATGCCAAAGAATGGCCACTGTTAACAGCACAAATTTCCACGCCGTTGTGAAGCTTGGCATAAACAAATCCTTCACCGGAGTTTTTAACACGCGGGGTTAGATCATCTTTACGCGGCGCAGTGTTCACGAAGAATTTTTGACGGCTTCCCAATTTGCTGTTGATCGCCGTTTGCGCCAAGGCAAAGCCTGTTGCGTAAGTATCGAATGCCGGAACCGCAAAAGTCTGGAGTTCGCAATCAACGCCGCTGAGTTCGCCGTGCAGTCTTTGCGTCACTTCGGCAAAGGCCAGATCGTGGAGATCGCCGTAATCGGCAATCACGTAAACGAGGGTGCGGTCCGTCATCGGGAGGGCTCCTAAATTTTTAAAAATGTGAAGTTTGAGTTGAGGTAATGATTGACTAAATTTTCTGTAATAGTCAACAAATCTTCGCGGTCGTCATGCATTAAAATGATATGGGCACTGTCTTCGCGGTTCAGGAATGGATCATTGTCGATTTTGTCTGTCAGATCTTTTGCAGTTTTTGGTGGCCACTTTCCAACGTGCCGCGGGCTTAGCATCCAGTCCGATGTCGAGAATGTAATCATCGCATCAATGGCGGTTTCAAGCTCGGTTCCTGTCCACCACGGCAGTGTGATATCGGGGGTTGGCATTTTCACGAACCCGTTTCCCGCGAGCCAAGACTGGATATCGTTTTTTAATTTTAGCTGGCCGGGGGTCGGTGGCGTTTTTGTTTCAAGGCGAACGCCGTCCCAGAATAAATGTTGCACGTAGTCGCGGTATTCGTTTGGCACAGTTTCAAAATTAATCGGGAAAGCATTACCGCATCCGCGATCCAGATGGGGAAACCGGAAATAGCGGGGGGGCCTGGCGATCCCTGCCTCGTCGTAGGCACGGTCGATCAGATTTTGGGTTCTTAAAATTTGCCCTGTCTGGTTTTCGAACCCGATTTCGGACGTGCGCTCGTGCGCGTAGGAATGGTTGGCGATGGTAAAGCCTTTTTCGATGGCGCGGACGATTTTGGTAAAACCTTCGTCCGCGTCCATAAAGGCCCCGCGAGCAAACAGAACGGCGGGAACATTTTTTGACACCAGAAAATCTGTCAGCTCGTCCGTGTGTTTTGACGGGCTATCGTCGATGGTCAAATAGGCGCGTTTCATGGTTCGATTTCCAGCAAGCCTTTCAGGGCGATAAATTCATCCTTGACCCAATAGACTGGCGTTGCGCAGGTGTCATTCCAGACAAGCGTGACGTTGTCGCGTTTGAAGAATTTTTCGAAAGTCTCAAAGTCAAAGAGGTTATTCCCTACCAGACGGTCGATCACGCCACCAGTCAAATAAATCCCCTTATAGGAGAAGCCGAAGGCCAGCGCCTGATAGGCGAAGATGCCTAGGATTTCATGGAAGAGACGGAGGGTCTGCTGCACCAACGGGTCTCCCCTGCCATGTTCGATCATATCGTTGGTGTCGCGGTATTCCTTGTGGGTGTGGGTGCGGTCGGCCAACAATTTATAGACATTGAACATACCGGGGCCAGAGAGAACGTCCTCATACATTGGCGCATCAGAGTGGCGGAAGCGTTCGACCGATTCAAACACATCGCGGTGCTCTTCCGATCCGAAGCTGGGGAGCATTTGTCCGCCATGCGCGCGCTGGACATAGGGGCCGTGTTTCGTTTCGCAGATATAGGCGAATCCCAGTCCGGTGCCAGAGCCGATGACGCATTTCGATGCGCCCTTGCTACATGTACCGTGGGGGTTGTTCAGCAAGAGAAACTCGTCTTCACTTGCCGTGGCGATGCCCCATGAATTGGCTTCGAAATCGTTGACCTTTAGAAATTCCGCATGGGGCAAAAAGCGCACGCACTCCTCTGCCGTCACTTTCCACGGATTTAAGTCGCCAAAAGAAAGGCGAATGGAAGTGATTTCGTCTGTCCGTTTTTGCGCCACGGATAAAAAATGCATGACAACGCTTTCAAAATCTGGGAACTCACTCAATTTGAATTTTTGCGGTTCGGACAGGGTATTGCCGTCTTCGGAATGCGTGAAGCGGATGTGGGTTCCTCCCGCATCACAAACAAGGATAGTCATGCAGCATTTTCCTTCCTGTCCTGGTGGCGGCTGTCGTCTGTATCACCGAACGGATCGATATGGATCATGATTTCGGCGTTCGGGAATTCATCCAGAATGGTTTGTTCAACCGCGCGGGCAATTTCATGAGCGGACCAGAGCAGCATCGACGGATCAAGTTCGATGTCGAACGAGATCATGTATCTTGATCCTGATTGTGTCGTGCGTAAATCATGAAGCCCTAGCACTTCGGGGTGGGAGCGGATCATCGCGGTGAGTTTGGAGCGGATATTGTCAGGCAGTTCGCGGTCCATCAGCATCGAAAAAGATTTGTAAGCGATGGTGCGGGCCGCACGGACCATCAACCCCGCAACCACCAAGGCGCAAAGCGGATCAAGCCAGCCCGCCGCCCATCCGGCGTAATCGGCGGCCACGACCAGAAAGACTGCGCCATTGATTGCAATGTCAGATGAATAATGAGCGGAGTCAGCTTCAACTGCAAGCGATCCACTTTTCCGTACGGCCATTTTTTGGACTGCCGTAATCAAAGCTGACAGCAACACAGAAAGGCCCATCAAAAACATGGTGAAGACGTGATAGGTGATCGGTTGGGGGTGGATCAGACGTCCCATGGCCTCAAGCAGCAGGAATGACGCGCCGCCGACCAGAACAGCCGATTGCAGCAGTGCTGTAATGCCCTCGATTTTACCATGGCCGAAACGATGGTCTTCGTCTGCCGGTTTCATCGACAATCGCACTGCGAACAATGTCATGACGGACAGTCCAACATCACCCAGCGAATCCATCAAGGCCGAAAGAACCGCCGCCGATCCGCTGTAGGCCAATGCCACCGATTTGGCGAAGACCAGAACGATCACAATTGCCACCGTCACAGTTGAACTGGACAGGGCGGGATTTTTTTCAAATTCCGAACGGATTTTTTCCATGGTGGGAAAAGATTAGCGGGATGGAAGGGTGTTAGAAAGGGATTTCTTTTACTTTCCCGTAAAGTACATTACGGCGGCCCAGATCGCTATCAATCCTGCCAAGGTGAGGGCGGCTTTTACAATTTTCGGCATGGTTACTGTCCTTTGTTGAAAGACCCGGTTTATTCAGTATGCGACCCTTAGGCGCAGGGAGTCAAATGGCGTTTTTTCAAATTTTAGCAATATCGAATTCATTGCGGCAGCATTTCGAGAATTCGGACGGGCAGCATCTTTGTTGCTGTGCGGTGGATTTTTTGATCCTGTCCGCCAGTCCCTTGATAAAATCAGGATGGGTTCCGACCGTGTCCACCCGCGCAAAAGCCGGAATGCCCAGTTCCTTGGCAAGATCACGATATTCTTCTCCAATCTCGACCAGCGTTTCGACATGCTCGCTGACAAACGCATGGGGGTAGATCAGGACGGGAACACGGTCTTTAGCGGCGGCATGAAGGGCTTCTTCGGTGCTGGGGCCTATCCATTTCAACGGGCCAACGCGGCTTTGGTAGCAGATCGCCCAATCGAGATCAAAAAGCCCATAGTCGCGGCTCAGGGTTTCAGCGATTTTGCGAGCAGATTCTTCGCATTGCCACTGGTACGGATCACCGTCTTTTACGATTTTTGCCGGCAGGCCGTGGGCTGAAAACAAAATGCGCGGCTTGCGATGGGTGGTTTGTTCGAGGTCTTTGTAGCGTGCGAAAATATTTTCTGCTGAAGCCCTGATAAATCCGTCATCAAACGGGTAGCAGCAGGCGACGGATGTCGGGATTTTGAGATTTTCTTTTTTGGCGGCACGTTGCCAGTCTTCGATCGAAGAGCGGGTAGTTGTAGTCGAATATTGCGGATAAAGCGGCAGGAGCAGAATGCGATCGGGGTCGTAGTCCCTGACCAGTTTGACGGTTTCATCGGCGCGAGGGTGCCAGTAGCGCATCGTAACAAAGACGCGGTAATCTGACCCCAGCTCGCCTTGCAGCGCTCCCGCCTGTCGCATCGTGTTTTCGAGCAGAGGCGATTTTCCGCCGAGTCTGGAATAGGCACTTCCGGCCTCGTTTTTGCTGCGGCGGTTTGCGATCAATCGCGCGAGGAAAAATCGGACTGGCCATGGAGCGCGGATGATGTTTTTGTCCATAAAGAAATTCAGGAGGAACGGGCGGATCGATTCCACTTTGTCCGGCCCGCCGAGATTAAGCAGGATAATGGCCGTTTTCCCAGTCATGCTGCACGAACCCTTTGGATCAGACGGGCGACATTTTCGGGAGGCGTGTCTTTGTCGATCCCGTGGCCGAGGTTGAAAATATAGGGTTTTCCGGCGAAGGTGGATTTGATGATGTCGGTCTGGTGGTCAAGCTCCGCGCCACCTGCCATCAAGGTGAAGGGGTCGAGATTGCCCTGAACGGGACATAGAGGAAGAAGATTTTTTGCGGCATATTCGGGTGGGGTTTGGGTATCGAGGCCCACAGCGGTCACCCCAGTTTTCTTCACATATTCATCGTATAGAAATCCGGCGCCTTTAGGAAAGCCGATGATCGGTGTATCGGGATGGGTGGCGTGCAAATTCGAGACGATTTTTTGCGTGGGGGCAATGACCCATTTGCGAAATTGGTCGGGCGGGAGGACGCCCGCCCAGCTGTCGAAAATCTGGATGACATTGGCGCCGCGGTTGATCTGATGTGCCAAGTAGACGGAGATGGCTTCGACCAGAATATCCACCAGTCTCTGGAATTTGGGCTCATCGGTCAGGGCCATGATGCGGGTTTTGGCAAAATCTTTGGATCCCTGACGGTCGACCATGTAGCAGGCCAGTGTCCATGGGGCGCCGGAAAACCCGATCAGATCGGTTGAAGAAAATCCCTCTTTGTTCAATTGTGCGCGGATCGTGGAAACGGCCTCGTAGACGGGAGAAAGATTCACGTGAAACATAGAAAAATCAACGGAGTCCAGAGGTGGGAGTTCACCCAGTTGAGGGCCGTGATTTTGTGCAAATTCGAGATGTTGGCCCAGCGCATGCGGGACGGTCAGAATATCGGAGAACAAAATGGCCGCATCAAAGCCATAGCGGCGGATTGGTTGGAGTGTGACCTCGCTTGCAAGTTCTGGGGTGTAGCAAAGATCGAGAAATGATCCTGCTTTGGCGCGGGTTTCAAGATATTCGGGCAAGTAGCGTCCAGCTTGCCGCATCAGCCAGATTGCAGGTGTTTCAAAAGTTTTTCCCTTTAGGGTTTGGTAGAGTTTTCCGGTCATATTTTTGGGCATGTTTTTTCTTTCGGAAGGCATCAAAGCAGAAAGACAACTTTATAAAAAGATATATTTTTTAGGTTTTTGTTCTTAGTAGGGGGGATGAGTCATGGGGATAAAATTTTATCCCGTTTTTATACACATGGGGTGAGGAATGGGAGTCGTGAGGAATCCTGAATTGGAGTCCGGATTGTCCCCGTAAAGTCGTTTTTGGGGAATTCGGGTTTTTCACTTGTGAGATTCTACTTTTAAAAAAAGTTCGGCAGTGTGGGATAAATTGTTCGAGGAATTGTCCATAGGGTTTTGAATATTGTTTTCCACGATTTTATTCAGAGCGGGGCGTATCAGAATGGGAAAAAGTTAACCTTTGCCAGATGGATCAAGAATGGGTAAAGTGGGCCGATATTGATTTTGGGAAAGATTTTTGAATGTTTCAAGACGCTTATATCAAGTTGGACCGTTTGGAGGTCGAAGAACTTTTGGAGAAGACCAAAAAGTCCTTTGACGGTGTATCGTTTAATCCGGACAATACGGTTGTGATGGCCCGGGATCTACCTTTTTATGACGGGTATCGTTTTTACGATCTGGCCGATCATTCGCATATGCCGCCTGCCCGCCGTTTCATTTTGGTGAAAGGTGAGGAGATTATCGTTCTCGACTTCACCAATATGCCGATTTATACGCTTAACGGGAAATCCCCCATTCATTTGAACCGCGATACTGTGAAGGATTATGTGCGGTTTTTCTTTACGTTTGTGCGGGGACGCCACGGGCGGTTCATTATTGTCGAGAGTGTTGATGATATTGCCTGGCGGGAAGAACCACCACCAGCTGCGCGGAAATCTATTTCCAAGCTGATCCAGCCTATCGCTTTTCATTCTTCTGATAAAAATGACGGAAAGTATTATATGCAAGCGCAGATGATGTTTCGCGATTCCCTGTTCCAAGCGGATGTCACGGTCCAGCCGGACGGGTTGGTCCAGCTGTCCAATGAAGTTTTGCTGATTGAGGATATGCCGGTTCTGGATGACACTTTCGGGCAGTAAAGGCCTGAAAATTTAATGAGAATCATCCTTGACTCTTTGTCCGATATGGGGTCATGATCTTGATATTATTCCATTTTTGATGTTTTGGGGAGATTTGAAATGACCCGTTCGGAACTGATTCAGGCTTTGGCTGAGCGCAACCCTCATCTTTATTTGCGCGACATCGAGAAGGTTGTCGACGCGTTTTTTGGCGGCATCACCGATGCGTTGGTGAAAGGAGACCGTGTGGAACTCCGCGGTTTCGGTACGTTTTCAGTGAAAGAGCGGGCCGCGCGCACGGGGCGCAACCCTAGAACCGGCGAGTCCGTTCATGTTGATGAAAAACATCTGCCGTTCTTCAAGACAGGGAAAGAGTTGCGCGAGAAGCTCAACGATTAATCCCTTACGGAAGGTTTTACGGAGATGTCCGGTTTTTTTAAAATAGTCCTGACGTTTCTTTTTGCTGCTATTTTATTCTGGATCATTCTGGTCAATCGCGGGCCTGTTGCGTTTTCGCTTGATCCGCTTTGGAATGCGGATCACTTGCCGATGGCTACGATTATTTTTGCTGCGGTGGTCTTCGGTTTTTTGTGGGGAGCGCTGGTGGTCTGGCTGAATGGAGCAAAGGTCCGTAGCCAATGCAGACAGCAGAAAAAGGAAATCCAAAAGCTTGAAGAACAAACGGGAGTTTCTTTATGAGCCGCGTTTATTGCGCTATTGATACACCTGATGTCGGGCGGGCTGTGCAGCTTTCCCAAGCGATTGCAGAGGCAGGATGCGGCATTAAATTGGGGTTAGAATTTTTTTCCAGTAACGGATCTGTCGGTGTTGAATCGATTCGTCGTGCGTGCCCGACGATTCCTGTCTTTTTGGATCTGAAATTTCACGATATTCCGAATACGGTTGCAGGGGCGATGCGTTCGGTTACGCGCCTTGGTGTGCAGTATGTTAATCTTCACGCTTCGGGTGGGGCCGCTATGATGAGGGCTGGTCTGGATGCCGTAGAGGAAGAAGCCGCTAGATTGGGTATTGTTGCGCCTAAGGTTTTGGCGGTCACAGTTTTGACGTCGATGGATGAAAGTGCACTCACGGATGTCGGGCAATCGTTACCTGTTGAGAATCAGGTTTTGCGTTTGGCGCGTTTGACGCAGCAAAGTGGTTTGGCGGGTGTTGTGTGTTCCGCCAAAGAAATCAAATTGCTGCGTGAAAATCTAGGTCACGATTTTGTGCTGATGGTGCCCGGTATTCGTCCGCCAGGCTCGGATGCGGGGGACCAGAAGCGTGTGATGACACCCAAAGAGGCTGTCGATCTTGGCGCCACGCATCTGGTGATCGGCCGCCCGATTACGGGGGCCGATGATCCGCAAAAAGCTGCGGAAGATATTCTTTCCTCATTTTAAGCTTCTTACATACCCAGAGATTGGGTTACCTGGACATTAATTTGCTGATCCCTATCTCTTAGAATACCAATTGTCGACCCTGCATCTGCAGACATTTTAATGTCTTGAGTGTTTTTTGGTACGGTACTTGCGAAACTATTATTTCGGAAAGCCATCCTGCTGCTTCTTCTAGAAAGCCTTTTTTGGGGCCTTCTGCATAGCATTGCTCTTGTTTTGCCGTGTATTGATTGTAACGGTCTTGCCCCTTGTCCATATACAAGCGGCTACCGTCCTTTGCGCTCATGCCGCAAAGTTCAGCCCGTTCCATAGCTTCAATTCTTGTTTTTGGAAGATCTTTTGACATTTCACACCTGCCCTTTTAACTTATTGATACCAAATATATATGTAAAATATTTATTTTTGGTTAATGGGGCTTTATTTTCCTGTTGTTTTCCGCCAAAAAGGGCCAACGAGGAGTTTGGAATGCAGGATTTTCTGTTGGAGCATTACGCCACTCTGAAGGCGCTTCATATTATTGCGGTCATTTCATTTATGGCGGGGATGCTCTATTTGCCGCGCCTGTTCATTTATCACGTCGAGGCCCCCAAAGGTTCACAGATGTCCGAAACCTTCAAGGTTATGGAGCGGCGTTTGCTCAAGATCATTATCAATCCGGCCTTTGTGGCGGCTTTGCTTTTCGGCGGATTGATGTTCTGGGCCAACCCATCCCTGTTTTCCAACGGCTGGATGCATGCGAAGCTGTTTTCGATTTTACTGCTGGGTGGCGTTCATGGGGCATTTTCCAAGTGGCGCAAGCAGTTCGAGCGGGATGAAAATATCCGTCCGGCCAAATTTTACCGGATATGGAACGAGGTTCCGACGGTTCTGATGATCGCGATCGTTATTCTGGCCGTGGTCAAGCCTTTCTAATGGGTGAGGTGGAGTCCCGCGTAAGGGTTAGGTGTTTGATATGTGTACGCTGGTTCATCTGTTTCGGGTGAGGAAGGCAAGCTTATTACATCCCGAACTCCGCCAGCGTCTTTTGCGAGCGCATGCAGGCGTTGAAAGGAAAATGGCAATATTTTCGTTACTGTTTTTTTCTTTGCTTTCTCCCTATTGATTTCAGCATCAAAAAAGGCACTGGCAGCGGTGCAGTATATTGTTGCGGGCTGCATAAAGATTTGTTCCATGAGTACTTTTTGTCTATTTGCTATCCCCATGGTATTAAAGCGGTCCATTACATCTTCGTGTGTGTAATATGATTGCTTGGGTTTCTGGTTTTTGGGCAGATTGTCGTGGCATTGTAGATTATGATGCGTAACCAGATCTTCCAAAAGAGAAACCAGCTTCGTAGGATTGGCGGTTGCGATTGCCATGGTACCTGGCTCTTCCTCGACCTGAGCTAAATGTATGTCACGTTCCAGTAGGGTTTTATCCAGTAAGAAGTATAGTTGTTCTTTTAAAAAAGCGGCCATTTTAGGGTCCTGATCGCTTTTATCAGGTTCATCTTCGTGGTTCATCCTGTATGGGAAGACTGCCAGAATTATTTCCGATGTGGGAAAATTTACGGCAGGCATTATGGTGAAAGGGAGATCGTTTCCCTGAATGTTGTTGTGGGCAGTGTAGGCGGCCTGCAGCGTCTGATCGTATGCACTGACAATATTTTCAATAAATGCCTTCAGGGCCAGCTTGCGGAAACTCATTTTTACCCAGTCCTTTTATTTATTATGCAAATTTATAGGTGGTTTTGGTGCTAATGGCAAGAAAATATTGACTCTTTTATGTCAGACTTGTATAAGTAATCTGTCTTTGACGAAACTCCTGACATCGAAGGTATTTGAGGTAAGGCTTTTTCCTTAAAGTCCGGTTTCAGGCAGACTGCAATTTCCCCGAGTTTTCCCAGCACCTTTGAAAATTTAACCGATATTAGAAGACAGATTTAAAACCAGATTGTTTTAACTTTTCGTTGCACCGGATCTTTATAGATCGCTTTATCCGCGCAACAGTTTACCCCCACACGATGAGACCCTCATGAATCTTCAGGATTTGAAAACACGTTCCCCAGCCGAGCTTCTGGCTTTTGCCGAAGAGTTGGAGATTGAAAATTGCAACACGATGCGCAAACAGGACATGATGTTTGCTATCCTCAAGTCCCTTGCAGAGCAGGATGTGCCGATTGCCGGTTCCGGCGTTCTGGAGGTTTTGCAAGACGGGTTCGGGTTCCTGCGCTCCCCTGAAGAGAACTATCTCCCTGGTCCGGATGATATTTACGTTTCCCCCTCGCAGGTGCGCCGTTTCGGCTTGCGGACGGGCGATATTGTGGAGGGTGGCATCCGTGCGCCCAAAGAGTCCGAGCGATATTTCGCTCTTTTGAAAGTCGATAGCATTAATGGTGAAGCGCCTGAAAAACTTCGTCATCGTATCAATTTTGACAACCTCACCCCGCTTTATCCGGAACGCAAGATCAAGCTAGAGCTTCAAGATCCCACCAAAAAGAATTTTACGCAGCGTGTGATCGAGCTGACGTCTCCTCTTGGCTTTGGTCAGCGGGCCTTGATTGTTGCGCCGCCACGGGTTGGTAAAACCGTGATGCTGCAAGATATTGCGCATTCGATCGCCACCAATCACCCCGATGCCTATCTGATTGTTTTGCTGATCGACGAGCGTCCCGAAGAGGTGACCGATATGGCGCGTTCTGTTCGCGGTGAAGTCGTCTCTTCGACCTTTGACGAGCCGGCGGCGCGTCACGTACAAGTGGCCGAGATGGTCATGGAAAAGGCCAAGCGTCTGGTCGAGCACAAGCGCGATGTTGTGATCCTGCTTGACTCCATTACCCGTCTGGCTCGAGCCTATAACACGGTTGTGCCTTCATCGGGTAAAGTCCTGACCGGTGGTGTGGATGCCAACGCGTTGCAACGTCCCAAGCGTTTCTTCGGTGCGGCACGGAATATCGAACAGGGCGGATCGCTCACCATTATTGCCACTGCGCTGATTGATACCGGATCGCGTATGGACGAGGTGATCTTTGAAGAGTTCAAAGGAACTGGTAACAGCGAGATCGTTCTCGACCGCAAGATTGCCGACAAACGTGTTTTCCCGGCCATTGATATCCAGAAATCCGGTACGCGGAAAGAGGAACTGCTGGTTCCGAAAGATACCTTGCAGAAAATGTGGGTGTTGCGCCGGATTCTCAACCCGATGGGTACGGTCGATGCGGTGGAATTCCTTTTGGATAAACTCAAGGATACCAAGGGCAACGACGATTTCTTCCAGTCGATGAACCAGTAATTCGTCGTGGCTGTTGCAGACCATATCAAGGACATCAAAGACAAAATTGTTGCGGCTTGCCGAAAGGGAGGCCGCGATGCTTTTTCAGTACAATTGGTTGCTGTATCCAAATTTCAGCCGGATGAGAAAATTCAGGAAGCGCTCGATGCAGGTTTGCGCGTGTTTGGAGAGAACCGCGTTCAGGAGGCATGTGAGCATTGGGGCGTGCGGCGTTCTGTGTACCCTGATCTTGAGCTTCATGTGATCGGGCCGTTGCAGACCAACAAGGCGAAGGAAGCGGTGGCATTGTTTGATGTGATTGAAACGGTAGATCGCCCCGCCCTTATTGATGAGCTCAAGAAGGAGTGTAGAAAACAGCAAAAATTCCCGCGTTTTTTTGTGCAGGTGAATGTTGGCGAAGAGCCGCAAAAAGGTGGTGTAATGCCCGCCGACCTCCCTGTTCTTCTGGATTATGCCGCGCAGTCCGGACTGAGGATTGAGGGGTTGATGTGTATTCCGCCGGCGGACGACCCTCCTGCCCTGTATTTTGCGCTTTTGATGAAGCTGGCCGCGCGGTACAATTTGCCGAACCTCAGCATGGGAATGTCGGGGGATTTCGAGAAGGCCATTGCATTGGGTGCGACCCATATCCGCGTCGGGACTGCGTTATTTGGCGATCGCAAGTGAAGCAAACCCCCGCCGGGGAAAGCGAGGGTTTGCAGGAGGCGGCGGAGAATGACAGTTCTACCAACTCTGCCCGTTCGGGGCGGTTCGGGCGGATCAGTTTTTCGCAAGCTCATCGAGTGCAACCTTTCGGGCGCATCGTCTGTAAGCCTTGATGGCGTCGATGATCTGTTGTTCTCCTGGTCCGGCATTGCGCCGGTTCCAGACCTTGTTTGTTCCCTTTGTCAGGGCGCTATTGCCAGTTTGCGGTGTGGGGCTGAGGAGAGATTGGCAATTTTTTTCAACCAAGTCCGGAGAGGAAGGATTTGTGAAACCAGAGATTTCTGCAGGAGCAGAAACTTTTATAAGCCCGTTGATTGGCAAAAGTATTTCGGCCTTTGCCTTGGCTATGCCGGAGAACAAGGCAAACGCGAATGCAATAAAGAAAATTGCAAACCACATGATCAGAAATGTCTTGAAGGCATTTTTGGGGACAGCTGTCCCGTAATAAGAACGACTTTGCATCTTAACCACCCGAAACCTTTTCGAAACCAACTCGATTTTTTATTGCCGGTTATTCCGGCTTACAGTTTTATTGGACCATGATTTGAATAATATGACAAATAGTTTCGTTTCGATTTTGGCGCGGATTTTTGTGGTATTTTATTGAAAAACAGATCAAGTTGCTAAGGCACTTAACAACAAGGGGTTTTTTATGCGTATCGGGATCGACCTAGGGGGGACGAAAACGGAAATCATATGTTTGGATGAGCGTACGGGTGAGATGTTGACGGATCGCTTCCGTAACAATTCACCACGTGATTATGATGAGAGCATTCATAATATGGCCAACCTTGTCCGCGCAGTAGAAGCTAAACTGGGACAAGAAGGAACGATCGGGGTCGGGATTCCAGGGACAATTGATGAGAAGGGTCTAGTCAAAAACGCCAATTCGACATGGCTGAACGGTCGTCCGCTTGATAAGGATCTAGGTATGGCATTGGGCGGGCGAAAGGTTCGTGTCCAGAATGATGCCAATTGCTTTGCAGTGTCTGAGGCTACCGATGGTGCGGGTGCAGGACATAAAGTGGTTTTCGCTATCATTGCCGGAACCGGCTGTGGTGCGGGTGTTGTTGTTGATGGGAGGCCTGTGTCAGGTCTCAATGGTCTTGGTGGTGAATGGGGACATAACCCCTTACCCCTTCCCCGTGTTTATGCGCCGGATTTTTCACAGCACTTCAAAATTTTTGATGCCGGAACCGACCCTGAGAAGTTGATTAATTCGACATATGCCGCAAAAGGTCGGCCGCAATATTTCACTGATAACCCTGCAGAGGCAGAATATCCAGGGCCGCAATGTTACTGTGGAAAGCGCGGGTGTATCGAACGATGGATTTCAGGTACAGGTTTCGAGGATGATTTCAGGAGGGCGACAGGGCTCCAAAAAA
>Ga0116143_10002556_pt1 | contig 19608 bp, 22 predicted proteins | sample AD_UKC034_MetaG_FD_89745 | JGI IMG/M metagenome (GOLD analysis project Ga0116143, IMG submission 89745) | Active sludge microbial communities of municipal wastewater-treating anaerobic digesters from USA - AD_UKC034_MetaG | ecosystem: Engineered > Bioreactor > Anaerobic > Digestate | place: USA...
AGCCCGTTGTGCTGGCGATGAGCGTTCGGTAACATGTCGTTCCTACCAGAAGCGGCCATATGCTCTGGATTCCCGCCTGCGCGGGAATGACATCTCAGTGGATTGCCGCCGGCGCGGGTTGCGCTTCAGGTCGTTATCCACCGAACGAAGTGAGGCGGCGCCTCAGCTCTTTATCCACCGAACGAAGTGAGGAATGACGATGGCAACGTTTCTTCTTCGCTCAACCTGAGCCCGATGGCGCTCAGAGGCTTTTGCTTACTCCTCACTCTTGACGGAATCGGACAGAAGGAGATTTGATATGGCCACACTGGCGGTTAATGTGGATCATGTGGCAACGGTTCGTCAGGCGCGGCGGGCGCATGATCCGGACCCGGTGACAGCTGCACTGCTGGCGGAGCTGGCCGGGTGTCACGCAATCATCGTTCATTTGCGTGAGGATCGGCGTCACATCTGTGACCGCGATGTTGAAGTCTTGATGAAAGTCATCACTACTCAGCTCAACCTTGAGATGGCGGCTACTGAGGAAATGATTGGCATTGCCTGCTCTCTGAAGCCTGCGGTGTGTTGCCTGGTGCCGGAAAAGCGGCAGGAGCTTACCACCGAAGGGGGCCTGGACGTGGCCGGCCGTGCTGAGAACCTCAGGCATGCTGTGGAGTCGCTGCATAGTGCGGGGATCAAGGTAAGCCTGTTTGTCGACCCGGAGCGAACGCAGATCGAAGCCAGCCGACATGTTGGTGCTGATATTGTCGAGCTGCATACCGGGGCATACAGCAACGCGTGCGGCGATGGTGACCGCAGACGGGAGCTGGAGACCATCGCCTCGGGAGCCAAATGTGCTGCCTCGTTGGGACTCCGGGTCCATGCCGGCCATGGGCTTGATTACCATAACGTACAGCCAGTCGTTGCGATTCCGGAGATCAGCGAGTACAGCATCGGTCACAGCATTATTGCCCGCGCAGTGTTGGTGGGAATGGAGCGAGCGGTGGCGGAGATGGTGGCTCTGGTTAAGGGTGATTGCTAGCCGTTTTCCGCAGTTCGGGGGATTGACAGTTCGCCGAAACAGGGGATTAAAGAACGCACGATGAAAGCTGGATATGACGGCACAACACTAACGGTAACAACTGCCAGTGCCAGCGAAACTGAAGAGGTCGGACGGATTGCGGGCGCAAGCCTTGGGCCCGGAGATGTAGTTGGGCTTGTCGGCGATCTGGGAACCGGCAAGACCTGTTTTACGCGCGGAGTTGCAATTGGTGCCGGAGTCAGTCCGGCTATCCCGGTTGTGAGTCCGAGCTTTACGATTCTAAACGAGTATGGCGGCAGAGTCCCGGTGTACCATTTTGACTTTTACCGGCTTGATGCTCCGGGCCGGGAGCTTGACTGGGAATGGCGCGAATACTTTTATGGACAAGGAATTGTAGTCATCGAGTGGGCGGACAAGGTCGCTGCTTTTCTACCTGATGATTACCTTCTTGTTCATTTTGAGTTTTGCGGCGATACCGCACGGATACTTCGTCTGGAAGGACACGGTGAGGCCGGCCATAGGCTCGTGCTTGCGTGCGAACAGACACTCCGGTTTCTCGAGGAGCGAGCCAAAGAACAGAAGACCTAAGACAGTGTGTTATACCTATCAGAGCAGAGGATACATGGATGGCTCTCATTGTTCAAAAATACGGAGGCACCTCGGTCGGCAGCATCGAACGAATTCGCAATGTTGCCCGGAGGCTGATGGAAACACAGGCACAAGGGCATGAGGTGGTTGCGGTCGTTTCCGCGATGGCCGGAGAAACGGATCGTCTGATCGGTCTCGCCCACGGGCTGACTGATGCCCCGGACAGCCGGGAATACGATGTTCTTGTTTCAACGGGAGAGCAGGTGTCAATTGCCTTGCTCTCAATAGCGATTATTGCCATGGGCGGTAAGGCGCGGTCTTTTACCGGACACCAGGTTAAGATTCTCACCGATGAATCGTTCAGCAAAGCCAGAATTATGAGCATTGAAGCCGAACGTCTGCTGCAGGAAGTGAAGAACGGATACATTGGAGTAGTTGCTGGTTTTCAGGGAGTTGACGAGGATGGCAACGTCACCACGCTCGGCCGCGGTGGTTCCGATACCTCGGCCGTGGCCTTGGCTGCCGCGCTGGGTGCGGATGTCTGCGAGATCTATACGGATGTCGATGGAGTATATACTGCTGATCCGAATATTTGTCCTGACGCTCGCAAGCTGGATCGCATTTCTTATGAAGAAATGCTGGAAATGGCGAGTGCCGGCGCGAAGGTTCTCCACAGCCGCTCAGTTGAAATCGGAAAGAAGTTCCACATCCCGATTCTCGTTCGCTCATCTTTTTCCGAGGAGGAAGGTACGATGGTTACCCTTGAAGATGCGGAAATGGAAAAGTACGTTGTCACCAGCGTCAATTATAATCGCACCGAAGCCAAACTGACGATCTCCGGCATTCCCGATGTACCGGGAATAGCAGCCAGGATTTTTCAGCCAATCGCCAATGCGAATATCGTTGTCGACATGATCATTCAGAATGTCGGCCGTGATGGTCTCGCGGACCTGACCTTTACGGTTGCTAAGACGGATGTGAAAAAGGCCTTGGACATCCTGAGCTGTGTCGCTAAAGACATGAATGCCATCTCGGTGACCACAGACGTGAACATATCGAAAATCTCCATCGTCGGTATTGGTATGAGGAGTCATGCCGGTGTCGCTACCAAAGTGTTCTCCATTCTTGCCGACGAAGGCATCAACATCATGATGATCAGCACCTCGGAGATAAAGATTTCCTGTGTGATCGAAGAAAAGTACACCGAATTAGCAGTCCGTGTGCTCCATGATGTCTTTAACCTCGGAGTGCCCCAGTCGAGCAGCAACGAGGCTGGATAACAAAGCATCTGGTCGAATGAGGATTGTATGAGAAGCATCAAGATCTATGACACAACGCTGCGTGACGGAACTCAGGGCGAGGATATCTCCTTTACCGTTGAAGACAAGATCAGAATTTCGCGAAAGCTTGATGAACTCGGTGTTCACTATATTGAGGGGGGGTGGCCTGGATCGAATCCGCGGGATCTACAGTTTTTTACTGAAATTCTGAATTACTCCTTTACCACGGCAAAGATAGTCGCATTTTCCAGTACGGTACGCCATGGTATGGCTCCGGAAAACGACGGCAATGTGCGCGAGCTGCTCAACGCCAGGACATCGGTAGTGACTATCGTTGGAAAGGGGTGGGACCGTCAGGCGAAGGAGGTACTGGGAGTATCGCTGGAGAGTAACCTTACGATGATTGGCGATACGATACGGTATATGAAGCAACACGTTTCCGAAGTTATCTTCGATGCGGAACACTTCTTCGATGGGTACAAGGATAACCCTGATTATGCCATGAAGGTAGTGGCGGTGGCTGCGGATGCCGGATGTGATTCCATAGTGTTGTGCGATACAAACGGCGGCACTATGACCTATGAGGTGCAGGAAATTGTTAAAGCGGTAAAAAAGACCTGCGGGAAGCCTCTCGGCATTCATTGCCATAATGATTGCGAGATGGCGGTCGCTAACACCATCGTAGCGGTGAAAGAGGGCGTTGATCAGGTTCAGGGCACAATCAACGGCTTTGGAGAACGCTGCGGGAACGCTAATCTCTGCTCGATCATCCCCAACTTGAAGCTTAAGCTGGGGTGCGACTGCATATCGGATCAGCAGCTCTCCAAGCTCAAGAACGCTGCTCGCTTTGTGTACGAGCTCGCGAATATCCGACCGCCTAAGCACCAGCCGTTTGTTGGCGAGAGTGCTTTCGCTCATAAGGGTGGTATCCATGTGCACGCAATTGAGAAAAATTCGATCATGTACGAACATATCAAGCCTGAACTGGTCGGAAACCACCAGCGGGTGCTGGTTTCCGACCTTTCGGGAAGAAGCAACATTATGGTCAAGGCGCGCGAATTGGGTATCACGATCAGCAGCAAGGATCCGGTAGTGATGGCCACCCTTGACACAATCAAGGAAATGGAAAACCGCGGCTACCAGTTTGAGGGAGCTGAAGCATCGTTTGAGCTTATGCTGAAAAAGGCAATGGGCTTACACCGCAAGTATTTCGACCTGCTTGGTTTCCGGGTCATCAATGAGAAGCGCAGGGAGGATGAGCCCCCGATTGCCGAGGCGACCATTATGATCCGGGTGGGAGGTGCGATCGAACACACTGCTGCATTGGGCAATGGTCCGGTCAATGCGTTGGACAATGCGGTACGCAAGGCTCTGGAGAAGTTCTATCCTCAACTCAGGGAAATGGAACTGGTAGATTACAAGGTGCGTGTTCTCTCTGCCGGCCACGGGACCGGAGCACAGGTGCGGGTATTGATCGAATCCGGCGATGCCACTGACAGATGGGGCACAGTCGGCCTTTCGGAAAATATCGTTGAAGCGAGCTGGCAGGCCCTTGCCGACAGCATCAATTACAAGCTCCTCAAGGATGAACAGAAGCCAAAGTAGCAACTCAGCAGGATACAGCAGCCTGAGTCCGGGGATTGTACTCAGTATTGCTGCAGCTCTCCTCAGTCTTGCGCTGTATCGCGATGTGGGAGCGCATCTGGAGAGCCGTACCTTGATCCCGGAAAAGCAGCCGGCTGTAATTATTGAACTGGCAGGCGCAATTGAGAAGCCCGGCGTGTATTTTCTTTCAAGTCCGCCTGCAGCCGCAGAGGTGCTTGCTGTCGCAGGTGAAGAAGGGAATGCATGTGTGGTTCCGGTTGCCAATAAGAACATCGGGTGGCGGGTACCAACCGGGACGAGGCTTGTCATAGAAACGCAGACATCAACGTCAGCGAGGAGAATGGTTGCGGAACCCATGGCTGCTGCCGGAAAAGTGGCTTTCGGGCTGCCGCTCGACCTGAATGCGGTGACAGCAGAGGACCTTGAGGTGCTGCCCGATATAGGGCCGCATACTGCTGCTGCAATTATTGCTGACCGCGCGGCCCGGGGCCGCTACAGCGCGGTGACGGAGCTGCAGCAGGTTAAAGGCATCGGTCCAAAGAAATTTCAACGGCTCAGTCAATACCTAAGTGTGGAGTCTACTGACGATTAATCAACCCCATTAAGAGAGGAAACAGTCTGTGGCACGAAGTCGACGTGTTGCTAAGAAACCTACGAAAGATATACCGGGCAGTGTGACGCCTGACCCGAACGTTCTGATGACCTTTGCCGAGCGAAACTTACGGTGGATCGGTATCGGGGCAGCCGCGGTAGTGGTCATTCTGGTGGGACTGGTGATCTGGCGATATCTGGAAGCGAAGCAGGAGCGTCAGGCGAGCGAGGCTCTTTATCGGGCGCTCACCCAGTATGAGCAGGTTCTCAGGGAGAAGAAGCCGCTGGATGAATCGCTGCTGGCGTTTCAGACCGTGATGAAGGACTATGGGGGAACTCAGAGTGCAAGCATCAGTGCTTTCTACGCGGGAAACTGTTTTTTCGCTCAGGAGAAATTCGATGAGGCGATTGGCCTGTACGAGCTTTTCCTTGCGGCAATGCCGGAAAAGTCACATCTCCATGTTCTTGCCTATGACAGTCTCGGCTACTGCTATGAGCAGAAGCAAGACTATCAGAAAGCGGTGGATTACTTTTTAAAAACTATTGCTGATCCTCCCGGCCTTGGTGAAGTCGGATATCTGAATATCGCTCGCTGCTACGAGGCACTGGGCAACAAAGAGAAAAGCGCCGAATTCTATATACGGGCAGTTTCTGAGTATCCCGAAAGCCCGAGGGTTAGTTTTATCCAGGAAAAGATCAAGGCCTTAGAAATTAAGCCCCTTTCTGCTGAGGAACAGCTGCCTACTGAGGTAGTCACCGAGACCAGTGAAAAACCTGTCAAACCGTAGCCGGGTCCGAGTGGTTATCTTTGACTGCGACGGAGTGCTATTCGATTCCCGAGACGCCAACATTGCCTTCTATAACAAGATCCTCGCGTACTTCGAGAAGGCTCCGGTGAGACCTGAGGAATGCGACATGGTCCACATGCGTACCGCTCAGGAATGTATCGAATACTTCTTCCGCAATGATCCTCGACTGCAAGAAGCTCAGCGGTATCGTAAGAATCTTCGTTACGACGAGTTCATCCCGTTTGTGAAACAGGAGCCGTACTTGCAGGAAGTGTTGCGAGCGCTTCACCGCCGATATCACCTGGCAATAGCTACTAATCGGACCGGCAGTATTCATTCGATTTTAAAAGTATTCGATTTGGAAAACCACTTTGACCTTGTCGTCTGTGCCCTCGACGTAGAACAGCCGAAGCCTCATCCAGAGGCGGTCTGGAAGATCCTGGATCACTTTGGCGCTGCTGCTGACGAGACGGTTTATTTCGGTGATACGGTTGTTGACCAGGAGGTATCCGTGCGATCGAATGTAACCTTTGTAGCGTATCGCAACCCCGGCCTGGGAGCACAATATCATGTGCGAACAATGCAGGAGGTGCTCCTTCTGCTTTCTAACGACAATGCTTCGGATGCCTGGCGTTGCGACTCGTGATAAAGTGAAAGTGCGGAGCGGTGGAGCAATCGAGCAAAGAGCAGAAGAGCATCGATCGGCTTACTCGTCTTGACATCGAATGGCTCCTGCCGGGACATGGAGAGGCTGTTCATGGAGCCCGGGAAATACGAAAATACCTTTCCTTCGAACAGCACTGGTTTCCTTTGCTCCGAGGGCTTTAACTGCACCGCAGAACCATTGATATTTCTTGGAAGCAGACCTGGGTTGTGATATAGGAGTCAGTGCGGTCGGCACGGTCTTTATCGGATAACGTGATGGCTGCGAAAATGCTTGCGAAAGCACGCATATAGGTTGTATATGAATAGCAGTACCATGCAGTGGCCGGCATGTACGCCTCTCTTGGCCGAACTCAAGAGAGGCGAATATGTATTAATGCCGGAAAGATGATGTTAAGTCATTACTATAATTTAATTATTGGTATTTCTACGAGTTTATTCTCGTGCGCTTCGGCGCTTCAATTGAGGTGACGAATTCTATAATCATACTGTCTGTAGCTGAACGGGAGACCATTCAGAAAACCGCTGCTTTCTGAGCAGGTAAAGAACCTGATTGACACGTCCGAGCGGATAGAAGAGCGTTGGAACGTCGCCCCCTGGAAGCGGAGAATACGGCGCATCTCCAAGGATCATTGACAGAGCTGCTGAACGAGGTACTCTTGATTAATGTTCTCGAGCCTCTCAGATGCGTCGCAGGCATCGCCGCCGGCCGTGCGCCAATCAATATGGCTCCTGCTTGGCAGGGCAGAATTAGTGGACTGGCATCATGAAAAATCGGCAGGGCGTTTTAACGCCGGTAGTGCGTTTTTGTGCGTCTTTTCTGCACAGTCAGGGAAATTGCGGCCGCACGAGCATGCGGACCGTGTTTGTCTGTCTGCTCGGATGGCTGATGGTAACCGCTTTGGCAGTTGATTACGTGAATGCCGCGAGTACCTTTGCTTTCCAGAGTGTGATCAAAAAGGCTCAAGAACTGGCGAAGGCGCCCTACCAGGAAAATCCGCGCAACATTCCCGACTTCCTTTCTCATATGGGCTATGATGCCTGGCGTGACATCCGCTTTAAACCGGAACACGCGCTTTGGAAAAACGAGAAGACACCCTTTCGCGTCCAGTTTTTTCATCCGGGCATGATGTACAATAAACCGGTGAGAATTAATGTGGTGGACTCGATCGGTATCCGGGAGATTCCTTTTTCTCCAAACCTTTTTACTTATGGGCAGAATACCTTTCAGGACAGGATTCCTGGTGATCTCGGCTTCGCGGGTTTCCGACTTCACTATCCGTTAAACACCAAAGACTATTATGATGAAGTAGCGGTTTTTCTCGGCGCTACCTACCTGCGGGCTGTGGCTCAGGGACAGCAGTACGGGATGTCCGCGCGCGGTCTGGCAGTTAATACAGCGCTGAGCAAGGGTGAGGAGTACCCTTCGTTTGTTGAGTTCTGGATTGTCAGGCCAAGCGCCACATCCGGCGAAATTATCGTCTATGCTTTGCTCGACAGCAAGAGTCTGACCGGGGCTTACAAGTATGTGGTCAGACCTGGCAAAGAAACGGTTATTCTGATTTCGAGCGTTCTGTTTATGCGGGAAGATATTGCCAAGCTCGGGCTCGCGCCTTTAACCAGCATGTTCTATTACGGAGAAACAAGTAATGAGCGGCCGGCCCATGATTTCCGGCCCGAGGTCCATGACTCCGATGGCTTACTCATCGCCTTTGACAGCGGCGAGTGGCTCTGGAGACCGCTGATCAATCCGCGTACGCTTCAGGTTCACGCTTTCGAGGCCCCGAGCCCGGCCGGGTTTGGGCTCCTCCAAAGAGACAAAGATTTTAACAACTACCAGGACCTCGAGTCCCGCTATGACCTGCGTCCGAGTGTGTGGATTTCTCCGAACGAGCGCTGGGGCCAGGGGCATATTGAGCTGATTCAGATTCCGACTGGCAGCGATGCGAATGATAATATTCTCGCATTCTGGACCCTGGGCCGGAGTCCCCGGGCAGGGGAGAAAGTATCGTTCTCATATACGATGACCTGGTATTCTCCTGATGGAGACCGTCCTCCTGGCGGCCGAGTGCTTGCGACCAGGATGGTTCGCGGCAGAGATGAGCGATCGAGGAAATTCATCATTGATTTCATTGATGGACAACTCGAGACGTTTCCCGCTGACAAGGCGCTTACCGCAGTAATAACTGTCGATGATCGAACGCAACTCCTTGAACAGCAGCTTTACAAGAACCGCGTTACTAAAGGGTGGCGTCTCGTTTTCAAGGTTTCCATGGAAGAGGATGGAGCGATCGACAAGGTCCTGCTTCCCAAGCGGTCGCCTCTGGAATTTCGCGCTTTTCTGAAAGAGGGCGAGAATGCAGTCACTGAGACGTGGAACTATGCCTGCCAGCCGTAGGAATAGGATGCCGAGATGATGGTCGTCACGAACGGCGCTTCTTCGATGCTGTCTCAGCTTTACAGGCAGTCGAGATAGACTCATGTCAATGCTCCGCGGGGGTGCCCGTCAGTTCTTCAGACCCGCGAAGCGGGGCAAAAAAAGAGTAGTTGTTTGATCGCATGCGCATTCCATGGTCACCTTGACCGGGGAGCCGCAGAATCCCCGATATGAAACCGCCTCCATCAGAAGAGATGAGAAGTGTATATGGTATCTCAGACTGCTGCTGAGTTTCCCAGCCCCAATCCCCCTTCGTCCAACAGCGATTTTAGTCTTGAATGGCAAACTGCGCAGGAGCGCGTTCTACTCTACCTGCGCGCCTGCGAAATCCCTGCTCATCAGGCACTGGAAATCGCGCTCACTGCGCTCAAGCAGGCCCAAAGCAGCAGCAATTCCGCAGTAATTGACTCTCCTCCCGCGGTAGCCATGCATCGTGCTTTCACCCTCCTCGGTGACATATCTGCTGGCGGGCATCCAGCCCTGAACGAGTGCCCTGGTCGTAGCGGATTTTTTTCTCCCACGCTCAATCCTGTGCCACCTCTGAAACGAGGCTCGATGGGTGCCCGGAGAAACTGGAATCGGCCTTGGTTGAGCCGGATTTTTTCGTTGTTCAGGCGTTCCGCCAGCCGCTCCCGTCGGTCAGGAACGTCGTTGATGGTGTTCTTTTTTGGCTTTTTCGGATTAGTGATTTTGTTTCTGATAATCGTACCACGGTAAGGAGATGGTCAAGGACCAGATGGGCGTATGACGACGGTTTTTTCACTAAGGTGGCAAACTGTTGGGGCAATTCGGCGGATTGTTATTATCTCCGCGATCATAATAACCACGGTTGTGGCGACGTCGCACATGGCTGCAATTCTTCCCCACCATGGCCTCAACAATCTGGAGCGCGTGGTTGCCGTTGTCTTCGGGGTGCTGTTTTCCTGGATTTCCGTAGGATTCTGGGAGGCCATGGCGGGCATATGGACATTGCTTCGCGGCCGAGATCGGTATGCAATCACTCAAGCATCCGAGGACAGTGCAACGTCATGGTCTTCAGAGGCGCGCGCCAGTCTTATTATGCCTATCTACAATGAAGACGTTGACCGAGTATTTGCCCGCATCAGGTCGATGTATGAGTCGCTCGAACGAACTGGAAAGGGATGTTCCTTTGATATCTTCGTCTTGAGCGATACCACCGATCCAGACACGTGGGTCGCGGAGGAAATCGCCTGGGCCGAACTCTGCACATCTCTTGGTGCTTCTAACCGGATTTTTTACCGGCGCCGCCGGATAAATCGGAAACGCAAGAGCGGCAATATTGCTGATTTCTGCAGGCGATGGGGACGCTCGTATCGGTATATGATTGTTCTGGATGCGGATAGTGTGATGACCGGTGCGAGCTTGGTCAGGTTAGTAGAGACGATGGAACAACACCCCAACGTGGGAATAATCCAGACCTGTCCGATGGCAGTCAACAGTGAGTCGCTCCTGGCGCGGGTGCAGCAGTTTTCGAACCAGCTGTACAGTCCCACGTTTTCAGCCGGATTGCATTTTCTGCAGCTCGGCGACTCTCACTACTGGGGCCATAATGCCATTATTCGAGTTGAGCCGTTTATGAAACACTGTTCTCTTCCCAAGCTTTCCGGAAGTCCCCCCTTAGGTGGTGAAATTCTCAGCCACGACTTTGTGGAAGCAGCCTTGATGCGGCGGGCCGGCTGGGAAGTATGGCTAGCGTATGACTTGGGAGGCAGCTATGAGGAACTGCCGCCAACGCTTATCACCGAGCTCACCCGCGACCGCCGTTGGTGTCAGGGAAACCTCCAGCACATTCGACTGATTTTCGCCCGCGGCCTTTCGCCTGCTCATCGGGTCCTTTTCATGAACGGCATCATGGCCTATGGTTCAGCATTGCTCTGGTTTTTCTTTCTCACCTTTAGTACCGTCGTGGCGATCAGCGAGGCGTTCAGGATCCCGGACTATTTTCCGGTGGAGCACGCGCTCTTCCCTACCTGGCCGGTATGGCATTTCAAGTGGGCTCTGACGCTGCTGGGGACCACGGCAATTCTCCTGTTTCTGCCCAAGTTCGGAAGCTTAATAGCGATGATTATCAAAGGCCGTTCGAAGCACTTTGGGGGGGGCTTTCGCCTAGTGGTGAGCAGCCTTGCAGAGATTGTTATCTCAACTCTGTTTGCGCCCGTACGGATGCTCTTCCATACGAAATTTGTTGCCATGACTCTGCTGGGTTGGAAAGTGGGGTGGGACCCGCAGCAGCGCAGCGAGTCTGGTATCAGATGGCGGGAAGCTTTGCGGCTTCATGGCAGTGGAATGGTGCTCGCTGCTCTCTGGGCAATGGTTCTGTATGTGTACGATCGTTCCTTTTTCTGGTGGAACGTTCCGGTCTTCGGGCCAATTATTCTCTCGGTGCCGCTTACGGTATGGACCAGCCGCACCAGTATCGGCGGCTTCTGCCGAAAGATCGGCCTCTTTCTCACACCGGAAGAGGTTGATCCAGTTCCTGAACTGGCAACGGTTGAGAGGAACTGTCTGGGCAGCGCCCTCTGTAGAGACCTTCCGGCTGCCTGGCAGAAAGGTTTTGTGCGCGCTGTCGCCGATCCTCGCATCAATGAACTGCACGTCCGGCTGCTCAATCATCGCAGGTCGGTTCGTTCAGCAGTAGAAACACGGAATCAGGCTTTGGCCGAGAAGGCTTTTCATTCCGGGCCGGATGGGCTTAGTTCCAAAGAGAAGATCGAGTTGCTGCTGGATCCGATTGTGCTTACAGATCTGCATCGAAAGATCTGGAAGACCTCAATACCAGACTATGCTGCTCAGTGGGGGATACCGGGGTAAAAAACGTTCGCCGTTCATTGTTATCCGTTTTCCGTTGAACGGCTCCATCAATCTTGATCGCTGATGATCTTGTCCAGGGTCGATATCCCGATAGTTCGTCATGTCCGCGCCGGCGAGCATCCAGGAAACACAGCCGCTTTTGTTACCTCCAGACGCTTCTTGACACAACCAGTATGATTTTCTCCGACTTCGTAATGTTTTGTCGGTCAACGGTGCACTGATAACGGTGAACGCGCAGCCTGCAGGCGGTCAACTGATGACGATGAACCCTTCAGGGACTCGGCGTTTTTCCTGAGCGTCGTGGCAAATTTGTTCCCGAGAAGATGGGCAGGCGCTATGCAGCCAGGATCAGCCCGACCCACTACCCGGTGGATGATGCCAGGGGAAACGCCGAAGCCTTTCTGGCAATGATTGATCAGTTTCAGATCAAGGTGTGGCTGTGAGGGAGACCGAAACCGCTCCGCCTCAGCGTTGACTCGGTACTGAAAGTATAGTACTCTAGGGGAACTTGGCTTTGTTTAAGGAGTAGGTGGTCGATATTCGTGAGGAGATAGGGGTTCGTGTCAACGTTCGATCGTGAAAAACCATCATGAAGGAGCTGTGACATGCCGCGACAGGCTCGACTCGATGTGCCAGGAACTCTTCATCACATCATCATCCGCGGAAGGCCGGACCGGAAGATTTTTACTGATCGGATCGACCGGCAGCAGTTTCTCACTCGCTTAAGTGATGTTGCTCTTGAGACGAGTACCTCGATCTATGCATGGGCGTTGTTGCCGAATCATGCCCACATGCTGTTGCGCAGCGGTGGCGAAGGAGTCTCTTCATTTATGAGGCGACTTCTGACGAGCTACGCGATCATCTTCAATCGCCGACACAAGTGTTCCGGCCATCTCTTTCAGGATCGTTATAAATCGATTCTGTGTCAGGAAGAAGCATTCTTCCCGGAGCTGGTGCGGTTTATTCATCTGCTTCCGGTGCATGAGAAAGCAGTGAGGAGCATTCACGCACTGGAAAAGTATCCTTGGTGCGGGCATCGCTCAATTATCAATGGCGAGGGCGGTTCCTGGCAGGACTGCGCTTCGGTCCTGATGCTTTTCGGGAAAAGAAACGCTCAAGCCGTAAAAGCGTATCGGGCATTCGTGAACTCCGGTCTGAAGGAAGAATCAGGCGTCGATCTGGGCGGCGGTGGACTCATTCGTTCGGCTGGTGGATGGCCTGCCGTACGAGCTCTGCGTCAAGCCAAAGCTCGCATCGCCAGTGATTCACGAATCCTTGGAGAAGGTACGTTTGTGAGCCGTATTCTGAAGGAGGCAAAAAAGAAGAGGTCCTGTCCGGTTCTTGATGAAAAGGCAAGGAGGAAGATCGAGAGAATTGTTCGGCAAGCCTGCCGCAAATTCGAGGTTGCGGTGCACGACATTCAGAGCGGAAGCAGGAAAGGAGCCATTCCCCGAATCAGACTGGCGATTACTCAGCAGCTATTGAAGGAAGGCGGATTCACCTTGACCGAGATTGCACGTCACCTGGGCGTGAGCTCTTCAGCGTTATCGAAGTCGCTGTCACGAATCCGAAAGGCGTAAGGGGTCTCAAGCGTATGATAGAGGAAGAGGTTGTTCTGGTTGATGACGCGGGACGTGACTGTCGTGATGCTGAGGGCAGGATTCTGACTGCCGGTAAGTTGGAAGCTCATACACGCGGCTTGCGGCATCGGGCCGTCTCTGTTTTCGTTTTCAACCGGATTGGGCAGGTTCTTCTTCAGCGTCGCGCTTCGGGCAAATATCATTCCGCCGGTCTCTGGTCAAATACGTGTTGTACGCATCCGCGTCGAGGAGAATCGCCGCAGGAGGCGGGCCAGCGGCGATTACAGGAAGAGATGGGAATTAGCTGTCGGCTCGAAGAGCGCTTTGTGTTCTCCTACTGCGCGATCGTCGGCTGCGGCCTGACTGAGAATGAATACGATCATGTTTGCGTGGGGTGGAGCGAAGGGAAGCCTGATTCTGATCCTGCGGAAGTAGGGGAATGGAAATGGGTTGACTGTGAGGCCCTGCGAATAGCGTTGGATCGGGAGCCGCAGCAGTATACGTACTGGCTGGCGGCATGTTTCATGCGAGTTCTGGAAGAACTGGGTGCCCTCGGCATCGGAACAAACAAGACCAGATGATGAGGTGAGAATGGGAAAGAGCGCTTTGCGACACTATCTGGTTGCGAACGGCATGGTGGACGAGCAGACCATGTTCGAGGCGCTGAACATTCAGAGGAAGATGACCCCATCGATTGGCACTATTGCTCTCGAGGAGAGGGTGCTTTCCGTCAGCGAGGTACTTGAGATCCTGGATCTGCAGGACGACTGCTCGAAGCTTTTTGGAGAACTTGCCATCGATCTGGGTTATTTGAGCGAACGCGAGATTGAGCGGCTTCTGGAAATTCAGGAGAGCCGAAGGCCTCCCATCCACCAGATTTTACTGGAAATGAATCGGGTCGACCCGGACAGGCTGGATTCAGTTGTCCAGAAGTTTCCGTTGTCCTGAAAAATCACTCCTCCTCTACTACTACTACTACTTCTTCTTCTTCTCCTCCTCCTCCCTCAAACGGCGTCATCTCCTGTTGCTGCTCTTCCGACGCCGGCTTTACCGTAAGATGGCTCTTATTACTGGCACTTCCGCAGCCGGAGTAGACGGTGACCGGGCCGCTGCGGGCACCTGCCGGCACGGTAGCATATATCCGCTTCTGTGACCAGCTGATGATTACTGCATTCGATTCTCCAGCAAGGATCACTGATCCGGGAATGGAACCGAAGCGGCTGCCCCTGATCTTTATTTGCTCTTCAGGGCTTACGGCACTCGGAGTTATTGTCTTGATGTAGGGCTTGGGACAGGGCGAGGATTGATTCTCCTGACCGGAAACCGGCGTCAAGCAAGTCGAAGAAGAGAGCAGGATCAGTAGTGCGACGGTAAGAATGCTGATAACGGTTAATCTCCTAAGAGTGCATGTCGGTGTCACGATTCCTCCATTGTGCTGCGATTAGACTGGACGACATCGAAAAAGTCCCGCCTTCGGCGGGGGATAAAGAGCTGACGCGCAGCCCGCCTTCGGCGGGGGATAAAGAGCTGACGCGCAGCCCGCCTTCGGCGGGGGATAATCACGCCAACGGCGTGAGTCAGGGGCAGCAGTCCGATACTGTCATTCTGAGGCGAAAGCCGGAGAATCTCAGGACATATGTGCCTATAATCAGGAGATCCTTCGCCCCGCTACCATCGGCACTCAGGACGACATACACCTTTCTCGGCAGCTTATCGGACAGGATCTTGAGTGGGATGTGGAGTCAGGTCAAAATCCACCCCGGCCCCCCTTTCCTAAAAGGAGCGAGTCCCGCGGCGGCCGGGATCACGCTACAGCCTTCGATCCCGAGCCGTGTGGGATTGCCTTGTCGTTTCATAGACGACTTTTTTCGACAGCATCAGATTTCAACAATAACATCGTCTCCTTCGTGAGCGTCTAGTATCTGCCCGGCTTTTCCCTCCCGGATCGATATTTCAAGCAGATCTGTGCTTCCGACAATAGCGAGAGCCTCTCCAACATTCACAGCTTGATAATGGGCCGATATACCCTTGATGATGGTAGCTCTGATTCGAACTCTCAGTTGGCCAGGAGTTCCCATCATGTCCAGGTCGCGAGCGCTGATGTTAGTAATAAGATTAGAAAAACCGTCGACGTAGAGAATAGTGCCGCGAAGGATATTTCTGGTGCGATGTGGTTCAGGGATGGTGAGGATGCAATAATCACCTATCGGTTGACCCAGACGGAAGGGCGGCACGCCGCTGGAGAGGTGAGCGGCTACAGGAGCAAACACATCGCGACCGTGGAAGGTTGCACTGACAACGGGAAGAAAAAATGCTGGCTCTGAAAGCTCATACACCGTGAATGTTGCGAGTTTTCGATAGATGAACGTAAAAATGCCATTGTCAGGACCGACGAAACAATGACTGCCTGCGTCCACGACAATCGGCCGGCGGCTGGTGCCTACGCCAGGATCGACAACCGCCAGATGAACGGTGCCGGCAGGAAAAAACGAGTAGGACGAGGCCAGTAAAAAAGCGGCGTGAGTAATTGCGTGAGCAGGGACAGCGTGAGTGATATCGACCAGGGTGGCTGCGGGATTGATGCGGAGAATGACTCCCTTAAGAACCCCGACGTAATGATCCTGATACCCGAAGTCAGTGGTGAGTGTTATAATCGGCTGCATGATGATTCCGGTCGGTCTGGTGATCACGCAGCCTGGTGCAAGCGGATGAAAACAGTCGCCGCCAGGCACTGCGTGGACCAGGCAATATTTTGCTTGTCATTGTGGCCGCAGTTTTTTATAGTAGCAAAAGGAACCCACGTATAGGATAGCATATATTCTATCACAATGAATGGGGAGAAAGTGCTATGGCAGTCAAAGTCCTGATTAAAAGAAAGGTGAAATCAGGCCATGAGGCCGACATCCAGGCGTTTATACGAGATCTGCGCTCCAAGGCCATGCACGCCGATGGATTTATCTCCGGCGAGACCTTAAGGAGTGTTGATGATCCGTCTGTCCACCTGGTTATCAGCACTTGGAAAAGCATGGATGCCTGGAACGCCTGGGCCAACGAACCGACCCGGAAGGAGCTGGAGGAGCGGATCAGACAGTTCCTGGATGAGCCGACCACAATGACTCCTTTTCAGTATGAGTGAAAAAAGGATTCAACGTTCAAGGTTGATGGCCTCGTAAAAAGTCAAAAAGCCGTCACTCTTTTGAGAGGATGATCGGTGGGTACGCTTTACGCCTGGTTACTGTTCAGCCGGAGGGATGTACCTCTGCATGCGGAGGTCCTTGTTACCTGATGTAGCGGGGGTGGTGGAAGAGGTTCCGGGATCGCCCGTGGTGTTTTGTGCCTGGAGCTGGCGGTGTTTCCGCCGGTGCTGGTGCAATCCCGCTTGCCGTAGAGAGTATTGGGGTTGATGGATATGAGCAGGTCATCGAAACCATCCCGGGCCATAAAGGATTCATAGGCCCTGTCGCCATCAGCATTCTCGCCGTCCAGGGTCGAATTCTCGCCTCGTGAAAGCACCACTGCTGCCTGCGGAGTTGCCGGACCGCCATTCGCAAACGCCAGTGGGGGTACCTCACCGTCTGCCACCGCTGCAAGAGCCTCGCAGAATGATGAGGCATCTGTAGTAAGCGTCAGCCGGCTGTTGACATCATACCAGTATGTGCTGCGCCAGGCATCGACTGCTCCTAATCCGAGATCGAGATACGGCAGCGTGCCGCTCAGCTGGTTCTCGTCAGCTTGTCCATCACCGTTGGTATCCGCAGTGGGAAGCCTGCCGTAAATTCCCGCATAGCCTGCTAATGCGTGCTTAATCTCATCGAGATCACGTTGGGTACTGCGATAGTGACGCTGTTTAGTGAGCTCGGTGACCAGAGGCATACTCATTCCGGCCAGAAGACCGAGAATCACCAGAACCAGCGCGACCTCGATCAGGGTCATACCCTGCGTGGCTGATCGAATGAATTTTAGTGGGCTGCGAAGAATTGTGGTCATAGTGTCAATTGAGTAATGATGGATGTGGATAATTACTCCGTTCTAAATCCTAAACAATACCAAAGCTGAGAAATGGAATACGGGTAAGGGGGAGAAATGCTTAGGATTTAGGATTTAGGATTTTCTTCTGCTATTCTCTCGCGCATCAAGAGGTCAGCCAGTATTCCACTCTTCCACTGTACCAGCAGGGATCCCTGTCCGTTATATCCTCCAGTACCCTGTAATGAGCGTCTCGCTTCCATCATAGGCAGCACTTGAATGAATATTGCCGGTGTTTCCGACCACGTCATCCAGCTTGGTGTCGAGTGATTGTGCCACCCAAAGGGGAACTCTGGTCGCCTGGATGTGGTTGTTGTTGGGAAACTGGGCACTTGCTCCTTGTCCGAAGCTGAAGACGCCATTGAAAATGTGACGACGGTCGCTGCCTTGAAGAATTTGCTGAATGGTCAGGTCAGTCCAGGCGCTGGCATCAGAGTGCCGCCTGAAGCGGGACGACTGAGAAATCTCTGCAGGAGTGAGATTTCCCGCTGCGCTCGAAATGACAGGTAGGTCAGGGGAGTTCGGCTTTACAATCAATGCAGTCACGGCACAGTACGGCTCCGACGGATTTTCGTTGTGTCGGTTCCCTGCTGCGGCTAGAGGTTCTTTCTTGCTTTTTACTGAATCATCCCGTTTACATGCGGGACCTGCAGCGGTATTATTGAAAAATAGCGAGAATATCATGCATCCGACACCGGTTATGTTAACGCAAAGGAGGACCTATGGCGACGCCCCCACCAGAGAGTCACGATCATCATTTTGAACCAGAACCAGCAAAACTGCTGCTGGACCATTTAGCGCTTTTTACGAGAGGACCTTTGCCCGGGCCGGTACTTGATCTTGCCGCCGGAACCTGCCGGAACGGGATAGCGCTCGGACGGTTCAAGGTGCGAGTCGTCTGCTGCGATGTTTCTTCTGAGGCGTTGGCCATTGGTGAGGAGCGGGCGCGCCAGGAAGGAGTGGTGATTGAAACCTGGCAGATCGACTTGGAGCAGGCTGAAAAGAACCCGTTTCCTCGAGAAAAGTTCGGCGGGATTCTGGTCTTTCGTTATCTCCATAGGCCATTGATTCCCTGGATCAAGGAGGCCCTTAGCCCTGGGGGTATTCTTATCTATGAGACGTATACTGAGGACCAGGCAGTATTCGGGAGGCCGACCAATCCGGCCTTTCTGTTGAAGCCGGGCGAACTCTACGACTGGTTTGCTGAGTGGAATATGATCCATTATTCAGAAGGAGTCCGAGAGGCTCCGCTCCGGGCAGTTGCACAGCTGGTGTGCAGGAAGCCGGGAGTTCATTAGATGGAGGAGAGGTAAAATGGTTAAATGGTGGATTGGTTGATTGGTCAAACTGGTAATTGGTAGAATGGTAAAGTTGTTGAATGGTTAATTCGACAAGTGGTTAAATGGTGAAATATTTTCTATTCAACCAATCTGCTTTTTGTTCTCTCGGTGAGAGAGGAGGTGTTTTTATGGATACCAGGCTCAGCACGACGGAATTTGGACGAAGTGGCCGAACCGTTACCATTGTCGGCCTGGGAGGAGAAGGAGTGCTGCGCACCTACGATCGACACGGAGAGGCGCAGTCTGTAATTGAAGAAGCCGTTAACGAGGGAATCAGGTATTTTGATTCTGCGGCTGCCTATGCCGGAAGCCAAGAATACTACGGCCGGATCTGGTCAGCACATCCCGAGCATCGAGCTGGTGCGTTTCAGGCCAGCAAATCAGCTCAGCGAACCCGGGACGGCGCTTTAGCCGAGCTGGAAATTACGCTCAGAACGATGCGGATTCCGCATCTCGATTTGTGGCAGATCCATGATGTGCGCTCAGCCGGTGAAGTGCGGCAGATCGCTGGCCGTGGAGGGGCCCTGGAAGCATTTCTGGAAGCGAAGGAGCAGGGACTGGTGAAACATATTGGCGTCACTGGCCACCATGACCCTTCTATTATCGAGCAGGCGATGCTGCAGTGGCCGGTAGATTCGATCATGATCCCGATAAATCCGGTAGAAGGAGCTCTTGGTGGCTTTGTGGACCTCATCGCCCGGGCACATGAAGAAGGAATAGCGGTCATCGGCATGAAGGTTCTGGGCGCGTCTCACTACCTTTACCCTGAGCAGGGTATTTCAGCGGAGGTGCTGATCCGCTATGCGCTTTCTCAGCACGTAACCGTAGCGATTGTCGGGTGCTCGACTCCCGAGGAG
>Ga0116143_10002558_pt1 | contig 19603 bp, 18 predicted proteins | sample AD_UKC034_MetaG_FD_89745 | JGI IMG/M metagenome (GOLD analysis project Ga0116143, IMG submission 89745) | Active sludge microbial communities of municipal wastewater-treating anaerobic digesters from USA - AD_UKC034_MetaG | ecosystem: Engineered > Bioreactor > Anaerobic > Digestate | place: USA...
AGACAAAAGGTATTGGTGAAACACCGGAGCGATTTTGAGGTGGTCTTCCCGGCGGATACGGTGATGGTCTGCGATTATACCCAGGGCACGGGCCCGGAGGTGACGGGCAGGCCGGACGTCACGGATGACGAATGTGAACAGATCGCGGTGAAATTTGAAGACCAGGTCTTCTCGGTGGATGATGGGGCGTGTTACAAAATAGTGCGTACCTGGACTTTATTTGACTGGTGCATTTATGAACCTAACCAGACCGAAAGATATCCGGAAGTGATCGTAGATGACCGCTTAAGGGCAGACACAGGCAACCGGGAATGTGTGTACCGCAACCTGAAGGACAATAACGACGGGTATATGCAGTATATCCAGGTGATCAAGGTGGTGGACCACGAGGCTCCGATCGTGAGTGTTGAGGATACCACGGTTTGCATCACTTCTGAAAACTGCGTATCTGAAACCGTACGGATCCCACTGAGCGCCACGGACAATTGCGCGGAGCCGGAGCAGATCCATTTCCAGATCGAAATAGACCTGAATGCAAGCGATGCGGCCTATGCCGATCTGACTTATGACCGAAGCAGCATTGAACAGATCGTGCTGGGCAATCCCAGGGAACTGGTATTTGCTCCATCGGGAGAAGGCAGGCACGTGGTGCATGTCATAGCCACGGACAACTGCGGCAACAAAGACACGGCCAGTTACCGCCTGGAGCTGAAGGATTGCAAAAAACCGACGCCTTATTGTTTTTCGGGCATAGCCACGGTGGTAATGCCGAGTACGGGAAGAGTGACGGTATGGGCGAAAGACCTGGATGCGGGCAGTTACGACAATTGCACGGACAAGGGAGGTTTGATCTTCAGTTTTTCCGCGGATCAAACCGAGACGAGCAGGGAGTTCGGTTGTGCCGATATCCCGAACGGCAGATCACAGACGATCCCGGTAGAGATCTGGGTGACGGACGAGGCCGGCAACCAGGACCATTGCAGCACCTTCCTGCTATTGCAGGACAATACCGGAAATATATGTCCGGATACCGCTGGCCTGAATGTAACGATTGCGGGTACCGTGCAGACTGAAGGCAAGGAACCGGTGGAACATGTACGGGTTGACATCAATGGGACAAGCCTGGATATGAGTTATGAAACAGGATCCAAAGGCAGCTTCCATTTTGAGGCTTTGCCCTCAAAAACGGATTATACCCTGAAGGCGAATCGGAACGATCAGCCGATGAACGGGATCAGCACCCTGGACCTGATTCTAATTCAGAAACATATCCTGGGTAGCCAGCCGCTGGATTCACCATACAAAATCATTGCGGCGGATGTGGACAACGATAAACAGGTGACGGCGATCGACCTGGTAGAGTTAAGGAAACTGATCCTGGCTTCATACGAACAATTACCAAATACCGAAAGCTGGAAGATCATCCCCAAAGCCCAGGAGTTCAGTGATCCGCAGAACCCATGGAGCTTCAAGACCCAAATGGAAATGAAGGGCGTGGAGAAAGATTATATGCAGGAAGACTGGATCGGGATCAAGACGGGGGATGTGAACGCCAGCGCAGCGGCGCACAGCCTGATGGGGACGGAAGTGAGGGATAATAATACCGGATTGATTTTTGAAGCCGTAGACCGGCATTTTAATGCCGGTGAACTCGTCACCGTAGAATTCCGGTCCCCGAATTTCAGGGGGATCAGTGGCTTCCAGGGGACGGTGGAGGTGGATGGTGGATGGTGGGTGGTGGATGGCAGCCATACCCCGGGCAGCGGTGCATTGTCCTTGAGCGATCAGAACTTTGGAACCCGCAGGATTGAGGAAGGATTCATCACCATGAGCTGGAATGCCAATACCGGGATCGATGTCACGGATAAGGAAGTTTTGTTCACCATGACCTTTAAGGCAAAACAGGATAGCAAAATAAGCGAAGCATTACGTATAGGTTCTCAGCTCACAGTTGCAGAGTCTTATGAAGGAAAGGGTGAGCCCGGCAGCCTCGGCATCCGGTTTGTAAGTCCTGAAGGCAATGAGGTCAGCACAAGAAGCGAGTTATACCAGAATTATCCCAATCCTTTTGACCAGCGTACGGTGATCGGCCTGCGGCTGGCGAAAGAGGGCAGGGGAACACTGAGCATACACGATGTGACCGGAAGGACCATCCGCTCCATAGAAAGAGACTGGACCAGGGGCTACCACGAGGTCTGGCTTGACCGGAGGGAGATCGGGGCGACTGGAGTCTTGTACTACCGGTTTGAATCGGGATTCTTCACGGACAGCAAGAAGATGGTGATCGTAGAATAATCGTTCGTAGCGGCCAGTTTTAACTGGCCGCTTCGTACAAGAATAGTCCTTCATAACGACGGCCTAGGTAGACGTCGCAACGCAGGCCGCCCGTTGCAGCCAGTTTTAACTGGCCTGTGCGTACTCGTACCTGAGGCTTATACCGCCATTCGATTTAACCGAGGATTTCCCTCAAAAGCCGAACGCTTTTGTCCACACCCGAATCTGCGGCTTCTTTGCCTTCAAATTCAATGGATAGGTATCCTTTGTAATGGACTTTCCTCAGGATCCCGATGATCCGGGGATAGTCCAGATCGAGGCTATACCATTCTCCCCCGCCATAATAAGTTTTAGCCTGCACAAAACAGGTATAAGGAGCGATCATTTCGAGTTTATCGTAGGGATCTTCCAGGAAATTGCCCGTATCCATCAGCAATTGCAGCCAGGGGCTGTTGATGGCCTTCATGATCCGGATCATGCCTTCCGGTCTGGAACCCAGACCCCAATGGTTTTCAAGGGCCAGCAAGACACCCAATTTTTCAGCCACGGGCATGCATTCGGCAATGCTGTCGATACACCATTTAAAAGCGTCTTCTTCGGTATAGCCGGCAAGGGCAGGCTCCTGGCCCCGGTTTTTCATAAACTCATCGAAGGATTTAATCGTGCCCCACCTCCCGGTATTGAGACGCATGCAGGGTATGCCCATATCGGCAGCCAGTTGCATGCAGTGAATAGTGTGTTGGATGTGTTTTTTGAGTTCCTCCTTATCCGGATGGACAAATCCCTGGTGAATGGAAAGGCAGGTCAGGGCGATGCCGCTGGAGAAAGCTTGACGTTTTAATTTCTGCAAATACGCAGGTTCCTCGCTTTCCATCTGCCGGTGAAGGACATCGATGCCATCCAGGCCGAGCGCAGCTGCCTGCTCTATGACTTTTTCAATAGGGTATTTATCACCCTTAAAATGCCAATAGGAATAACTCGACACTGAAAGTTTGATTCTGGATCCGGTATTATGTTTTACCGGATGGTCTGGTCCGGAGGGCATTTGCCCCGGGCCAATAATCAAGGGCAATAGGCCCCCCTGACAAATAAAATTTCTCCTGTTCATGCTTCCCCCGAAATTATACAAATTTCACCGGCTGGCATACAAAATGGGAATGCAGGCCCCTAAGCCCTTAATCCATCCTTCATTTAAGTTATCTTTGGAGTGAAGCCACCTGGAGGAAATGACTTTAACGACCAGAATATATTGCTGGTAGGATCCATCCTGCTTTTTCTGTCGCTTTTTGCAGGAAAGACTTCCTATAAATTTGGGGTCCCATTACTTATTTTCTTCCTCGGGATTGGCATGTTGGCCGGATCGGAAGGCATTGGGGGCATCTATTACGACAACCCCAAAACGGCCCAGTTCATCGGCATCGTGGCCCTTAATTTTATCCTTTTTTCCGGGGGCCTGGATACCGACTGGAATTCCATTAAACCGGTACTCTGGCAGGGGGTCACCCTGTCCACTTTGGGCGTGCTGGTCACCGCCTTGTCGGTGGGTTTGTTTGTTCATTGGATCAGTGATTTTACCCTTTTTGAAGGATTGCTGCTGGGATCGATCGTGTCTTCCACGGACTCGGCGGCGGTGTTTTCAGTCCTGCGTTCCAAAATGCTGGCCCTCAAAGGCAACCTGAGGCCTACCCTGGAGCTCGAAAGCGGCAGCAACGATCCGATGGCCTATGTGCTGACACTTAGTTTTCTGGGGCTGGTGATCCATCCGGAAAGCAGCCTGCTCGGAACGATCCCGGTTTTTTTTAAACAACTCCTCCTGGGCACCCTGATGGGCTTCGCCCTCGGCAGGGCAGGCAAGCTCATGATCAACCGGATCAGGCTGGACTATGAGGGTCTTTACATCGTGCTGATGATCGCCATCATGTTTTTCAGTTTCGCCGCGACGGATTTTGTCGGAGGCAACGGATTCCTGGCGGTTTACCTGTGCGCAATATATCTTGGAAACCAGGAATTGATCCACAAAAAAAAATTCCTGAAGTCCTTCGACAGCTTTGCCTGGCTCATGCAGATCGTGCTTTTCCTGACCCTTGGACTGCTGGTTTTTCCCAGGCAGATTGTGCCGGTGATCGGCATTGGATTGATCATTTCCGTTTTTCTGATCCTGGTGGCCAGGCCCCTCAGTGTATTTCTCAGCCTTTATTTTTTCAGGATCCAGACCAGGAGCAAGATCTTTATTTCCTGGGTTGGCCTCCGGGGAGCGGTACCGATAGTCTTCGCCACCTATCCCCTCATCGCAGGAATTGATAAAGCGCCCATGATCTTCAACATCGTCTTCTTCATTTCGGTCACCTCTGTCCTGATCCAGGGCACCACCCTCTCTTTGGTGGCCAGGTGGCTGGGGCTGACCCTGCCTGAAAATCTGAAAGCCCGGACCCAGGTGGACATCCAGCTTGCCGACAGCATCAAATCGGTTTTGACAGAAATCACCCTCCCCGGGGACAACCCGGTCATTGGCAAGCAACTGGTCCAGTTGAAATTGCCCAATACCTCCCACATCTCGTTTATTGAAAGAAATAAAAAATACCTGACTCCCAACGGGGCCACGGTATTGGAAAAAAACGACCGCTTGTTTGTACTGTCCGAAAACAAAGAAGCGCTGAAAAAATTCTGTGAAAGCCTTGAAATAGATCCGGATGGCTTGAACCGGAAGAAGGTGGAATGGACCGGCAGTGAACCGTCCACGGCCTGACCGGTCAAACGTGTTTATTTTGTATTTTTCTTCCTTATATTTTTAAATGAATGAAAAGAAAATCTTTTATCCTGCCTGGTTTTCTCTGGCTGATGTCTGGCTTCCACGCCCTGGCCCAGTCCCCGGTTGGATTTCAATATGTCAATTTCTCCAGGGTCGAGATACACGATCCCTTTTGGACCTCCCGCATGGACAAGGTAGCCACGGTCACCCTCCCGGTCTGTATTGATCAGACGGAAGTAAAAACCCCCAGGATCAGGAATTTTGAAGCCGTAGCGGCAAAAGACGGGCGCCGTCACCAGGGTATTTTTTACGACGATTCGGATGTGTTCAAGGCGCTGGAGGCCATCGCTTATGCCATTAAAATGGATAAAAATCCAGGCCTGGAAAGCAAGGCGGACGAGTGGATAGAAAAAATCGCTGCGGCCCAGTTGCCGGATGGATACCTCAATACGTATTATACCCTCAACGGCCTGGACAAGAGGTGGACCGACATGTCCATGCATGAGGATTATAATCTGGGACATATGATTGAGGCGGGGGTCGCCTATTTTGATGCCACGGGAAAAAGAAAACTGCTGGATGTATGCATCCGGATGGTTGACCATTTTGCCTCCCTCTTTGGTCCCGGGAAAAGACATTGGGTCACCGGCCACCAGGAACTCGAACTGGCCCTGGTAAAACTATACCATACGACCAGTGACCGGAAATACCTGGACCTGGCCAACTGGCTGCTCGAAGAGAGGGGTCACGGACATGCCTCTGGTTATACCTGGACCGAATGGAAGGATACGGCCTATGCCCAGGATGATGTGCCTTTGAGGAAGGTGAAAGACATCAAGGGGCATGCCGTCAGGGCCATGTACTATTATACCGGAGCGGCCGATGTCGCCGCAATCACTGGCGATCAGGAATACCTGGAAGCCATGAAAAGAGTCTGGGAAGACGTAGTTTTCCGCAACATGTATATCACGGGGGGCATCGGCGCCTCGGGGAGCAATGAAGGATTTACCAAAGATTATGACCTCCCCAATGACCATGCCTACTGCGAAACCTGTGCCAGTGTGGGCATGGTCTTTTGGAACCAAAGAATGAATGCCCTCACCGGCGAGGCCTTTTATGCCGATGTTCTGGAAAGGAGCTTATTCAACGGCGCCCTGGACGGGATCTCTTATGCCGGGGACCAGTTTTTTTACGGCAATGTCCTGGCCTCATCGGGCCAGCATAAGCGCAGGGACTGGTTTGGCACGGCCTGTTGCCCGGCCAATATCGCCCGGCTGCTTGCTTCCCTCGGAAACTATATCTACTCCTCTTCAGACCGGGGGATCTGGATTCAACAATATATTAGCAGCAATACGGTCATTCCTTTGAAAGAAGTAAAAGTTCCGGTCCAGGTCGACACCAAATATCCTTATGAGGGCAAGGTGAGCATCATTCTGAACAATGAAACCCCCGTTGAAACGAATCTTTACCTGAGAATTCCCGGCTGGGCCAGGGGAGAGGCAGTGCCCGGAGGCTTATATCGTTTCCTCGACCCCGCTTTCCAATGGCCTTCCATCACCGTCAACGGCGTAAAAACGAATTATACCCTGGACAAAGGCTACGCCGTATTGCACCGCCAGTGGAAAGGAGGTGACCGGATCATGCTGGACATTCCCATGCCTGTCCAACGGGTAGTCTCGGACAGCATCAGGTATAACGAAGGCAAGGTGGCCCTTCAGCGCGGCCCCCTGGTGTATTGTGTGGAAGGGGCTGATCATGAAGGCAAGGTCTTCAACAGCATCCTGCCCGACAGGACGGCGGTAAAACCCGTTTGGCAACCCAATATTCTGGGCGGAACACTCACCCTGGAAGCCAGCGTGCCCGCCCTGCAGGTCGAACCGGATTCCATTTCCGTGAAACAACAATGGGTCAGGATGACTGCCATTCCTTATTTCAATTGGGCCAACCGGGGGCAAAATGAAATGCGGGTATGGTTGCCGAGAAGGTTTGATGGGTTAAAAGTAGATTAGTTAGCAAGTTGGCAAGTGAAAGCGTACATGAATAACAGGGTGAGCCTCCTCCCGGCCTTTAACATAGAGACCATTCGTGGTAATATTCCTCCAGCTTTTGTCTTTTTTGTTTTTTTCATCCTGATCAGTGAGGAATCCGGCGCCCAGGACAGCTCCCTTTTCCGGCTTGCCGGCTTGATCAAACCGGTCATCATCCATACCGACCGATGGGGTGTTTCCCATATCGAAGCACAAACGGAGGAAGACCTGTTTTTTGCCCAGGGATACCAGGCGGCCCGGGACCGCTTGTTCCAGTTTGAATTGTTTCGCAGGCAGGCTACCGGGACAGTTTCCGAAATGCTCGGCCCCCGGGAACTGGACCGGGATATCGGTGCGCGCCTGTTCCGGTTCAGGGGCGATATAACCAGGGAACTGAATCATTATCATCCCAGGGGTGAACGCATCATCAAAGCATTTGTAAAAGGGATCAATAACTGCGTCCGGGACGCGCTGAGCCGGGAGGATGATCTCCCCCTGGAGTTTCGACTGCTCAATATCAAGCCGGGCTTCTGGACTCCCGAAGACGTCGTATCGAGACACCAGGGCCTCCTGGGCAATGTGCAGACCGAACTCCAGACCGCGAGATGGCTCAGGCAGATCGGGGAAGAACGCTTGATTGAACTGATGAATTACCATCCCCACAGCCCGGACCTTTCCCTGGACTCCTTGCTTACCCGGGAAGCCCTAGCCGAAGACATCCTCAAATGGTACAATGCTTTTCGCCGCCCGGTCCGTTTCCAGAAAGAGGATCTCCTGGGTATGGTCCGTCCCGACATCCTGTCTCCCATGCCGGGCCCTGACGGGGAAATCATGAACTATAATTCGGAAGGAAGCAACAACTGGGTGATCAGTGGGAATAAAACACAGAGCGGGTACCCTATCATGGCCAATGATCCCCATCGCGCCATCACCATTCCTTCGCTCCGGTATATCGTGCATCTGAAAGCGCCCGGATGGAACGTGATCGGGGGCGGGGAACCCATCCTGCCCGGGGTGAGCATCGGCCACAATGAACATGGAGCCTGGGGCCTGACCATTTTTCAGACGGATATGGAAGATCTGTATGTGTACCGGATCGATCCTCAGAACAGGAACCGGTATAAGCACCATGGGCAATGGTTGATGTTTAAGACCATTGCGGATACCGTCCGCGTAAAAGGCCATTCCCCGGTAAAGATCGAACACCGGTATTCCGTACACGGCCCGGTTGTTTTTGTGGATACCCTGCGGAACCTGGCCTATGCCGTGCGTTGCGCATGGTTGGAAACCGGCGCCGCCCCCTACCTGGCCAGCCTACGTATGAACCAGGCCCGGTCCTGGGCCGAGTTCAGGCAAGCCTGTGCCTATTCCTTTGTGCCTGCCGAAAACATGGTATGGGCGGACCGCAAAGGGAATATTGGCTGGCAGGCCGTGGGCCTGGCGCCGGTGAGGAAAAATCATTCCGGCATGGTCCCGGTTATCGACCATGTGACGCACGAATGGAGCGGTTACCAGCCTGTGCTGGAAAGGCCCGGTGCCTTCAATCCTCGGGAAGGTTTTATTGCCACGGCCAACGAAAACCTCACCCCGCCGGCTTATCCCTATATGCAGAGCATTGGCTATAATTGGGCTGATCCCTACCGGGGGATGCGTATCCGGGAAGTATTACAAGGAGCTGGCGATTTTCTATCCCGGATATGGCCGCCTTGCAAACCGATTATTTATCCCTGCCGGCCAGGCTGTTGGTGCCCCTCATAACCTCGACGGTAATGACGGACCCCCAGCTGGAGAAGTATGGGCAATACCTGGCCTCCTGGGATTATAAACTTGACCCCGGGTCCGGTGCAGCGGGTTTATATGTCCTGACGGAACGCGGGATCGAAGAAAAATTATTGGCCTTGTTTTTACCGGAAAACGGAGACGGCCTCCGATCCAACGATGTCTCCCTCAACAATCTTTCCAGCCAGGCCATGGTCCGATGGCTATGGTCTCCGGACGGGCGGTTCGGTGCAGACCCACTGGAAAAAAGAAACCAGATCATCCGCTCCTCCTTCCTTGAAGCCGCCGAAAAAATGATATCCCTTTTCGGGCCGGATTTCGCGCAATGGAAGTATGGCCATGATAAGTTTAAGCACGCCCGCCTTCAACACGCACTCAGCGCGGTGGTGAACGATAGCCTGGGAACTCAATTCAACACCCATTCCCATCCACGGGGAGGATATGGCAACACCGTGAACAGCACCGGGGACGCCGATATGCAAGCCAGCGGGGCTTCTTTCCGCATCATCGCAGACTGTGCGGACTGGGATCAGGCTTTGGCCATCAATACCGCAGGGCAGCAGGGCCATCCAGGCCAGCCGCATTACAAGGATTTGTTTGAGACCTGGGCCAGGGACCAGTATTTTCCTCTTTATTTCAGCGAGGCCAGGATAAAGGGGGTGACCGAATCCGTGACCACACTGGTTCCCTTAGAATAAAGGGCAGCGCCGGACTCCCTTCAGATCAGGCGGTATATCTCCATGATGGAACGGAGGATCCTGGGGAAATCGATGTGCAGGTCTTTGAGTCTGCCGGTATGCACATCGAAAATCCAGCCATGGACCAGCAACCCTCTCTCCTGGTATGCTTTTTGAACCGCGGCGGTTTTGATCACGTTGATGCATTGTTCCTGTACATTGAGCTCGGCCAGGCGGTCATATTTTTCTTCCGGGTCCGTGATGGCATTGAGTTCATCCTTATGCAGGCGATACACGTCCCGGATATTGCGCAGCCAGGGATTGAGGATCCCCAGATCTTTGGATTGCAATGATGCCTTCACTCCTCCGCAGCCATAATGGCCGCAAACGATGATGTGCCGGACCTTGAGATGGTCTACGGCGTAATTAATTACGGACATGACATTGAGATCGATGCTGATCACCATGTTGGCAATGTTCCGGTGAATAAATACATCGCCGGGTTGCACTCCCATCAGTTCTTCGGCGGTGACCCGGCTGTCGGAACAGCCGATATAAAGGTATTCGGGGGACTGGCCGTGGGCCATTTTTTCGAAATAAGCGGGATCCAGGGCCAGTTTACGGGCGACCCAGGCTTCATTGTTTTTGAAAATATGTTCAAACATGAAATGGTTTTAAAAGGAATACCATGGCATCGGCTCCTTATTGGACCGTGTCTAAGGCGTTGGAAGCAGCCGTGGCCGGTTGCATGGTTTGAATCACCAGCATGACGACCAGGAGGATCATCAGGACGCAAAGCAGGTAGAGGGCCTTGCCGTAATTGTAGAATTTCAGTTTGGCGATATGGCTGAGGTTGTGGATCTGGAGTAATAGTTCGTCGTAGTGTTCGGCCCGGTTATAAGCCCTGAACCGGCGGATGTATTCCGAAGTGGGCATGGAGGCGATATCCCCGAAAAAGTACAATTTTTTGGTAGGTACATCCGGCTTGCTGGTCACATGGGCCGCCACCGTGCGCACGGAATAATAAATAAAGGGGATCATCACCAGCATAAACAGCATAAAAGTGATCTTATAGGAGAGCGGTTCTTCCGAAAGCTGGGAAGAATCGTCTATCACGATGGTCAGGATGATACCCGCGATCACAAAGAGGAGGTTTATTTTATAGTCCGCAAACTGAATGGAGGACTGCAGGGTCATGTAAACGTTCCAGGGCACAAAGGATTCATCGGCGGATCCCATGATGCTTTCTCCCTGGGACAAGGGATAATAGGCATTGGGTTTATTCTCGGTCTTGATATCCTGGGTTTCCTGCATGATAGGGGCTATAAAAATGCTTTTGAAACAAGAAGGACGATGAGCAAGCCCATCATGATCGAAAGCAGGTAAAGGGCCTTGCTGTAGTTTTCAAATTTTTTTTTTGCGATATGGCTGAGATTGTGGACCTGGAGCAACAATTCGTCATAATGCTCCGTTCGCGTATTGGATTTGAAGTGTTCAATAAACTGACTGGCAGGCATCCGCAGGATATCGCCGAAAAAATACAGTTTCCGGGTCTGGACATCCGGCCGGTGTATGGTATGCGCAGCCACCGTGCGGATGCTGTAATACAAGAACGGGATCATGATCAGCAGCAGGAGGACAAATACAATTTTAAATACTAAACTTTCCTCGCTGAAATCCCCGATGCTTTCCAGGACGATGGACAAAATAATACCGGCTATGACAAAGAGCAGGTTGATTTTATTGTCGGCAAATTGGATGGAAGACTGCAGATTGCCATAAATCGCCCAGGGTACAAACGATTCATCATACGCAGTAAGGATATTGGTATCTTCTGGGTTGATATCTGGTTTGGACATGGCCGTATTGCGGTATAAATTTAGTTTATTGCGGCTTTTCAGAGAAATCCAATTTAAGACCGGCCAACTGAAAACAAATGAAGCTTTGTATGGAGAGTCCCGCTCCCGGAGAACTGCCTTCAGCGAGGGTGCCTGGTCTCAAAAGTTAAATCTTGTTAAGATAATACATAAATACATAGAAATATGTCTATATTTGCATCTAAAATAAAGACCATGACTTTAACCCAGCGCATCAACCCGGAAAAACTCGAACATGCGGCCAGCATGCTCCGGGTCCTGTCGCACCCGGTCCGTTTGGCCATCGTCGACCTGCTTTTTACCAACGGGCCCCTTTCGGTCCAGGAAATCCAGGAAAAACTCGGCTTGGAGCAGGCGATTGCCTCCCAACACCTTATCTTAATGAAAGACAAAGGGGTGTTGTCTTCGGTGAAGGAGGGGAGGTGTCATTATTTTTCTCTCCTGTATCCCAATATGAAAAACATCATCCATTGTCTGGAAGAATGCTGCAACGCTTAAGTCCGTGTTAGCGCTCATCAATCAAGAACTGCCTATGCATCCTGAAGCTTATCTGCTGGCTACCCTGATCGGGCTTTCCCTTGGGCTGATCGGAGGAGGCGGTTCCATCCTGACCGTTCCGGTCCTGGTCTATGTGATGGGTATTTCCCCCGTTTTGTCCACCGCATATTCCTTGTTTATCGTCGGAGCCACCTCGATCATCGGGGCCATTCAATATGCTCAGCAGAAACTGGTTGATTTCAAGACGGGGATCCTGTTTTGCATTCCCAGCATTGCGGCCGTATACCTCACCCGGAAATTCCTGATCCCATTTATCCCTGATCCGGTATTCACCCTGGGTCAACTGGTCATTTCCAAGGAATTGCTGATCATGTTGCTCTTTGCGGTGCTGATGATCCTGGCTTCCGTATCCATGATATTGCCGGTGCGTGAAAAACAATATGAAAAGATTCTGCCGGCCTGGCTTACCCTCCTCACGGTATTGTTGGAGGGTGCCGGCGTCGGTGTACTCACAGGTTTAGTAGGTGCCGGGGGCGGGTTTTTAATCATTCCCGCCCTCGTATTACTCACCCGGATGCCTATGAAAAAGGCGATCGGAACCTCCCTGCTGATCATCGCGCTCAAATCCCTGATTGGGTTTACGGGCGACCTGGGCCACCAGGTTTTGGACTGGAACCTGCTCGTCCTGTTTACGCTGTTTGCCATAGCGGGCATGTTTCTCGGGACTGCCTTGTCCAAGCGGATTGGCGGGGAAAAACTTAAACCGGCTTTCGGTTGGTTTGTTCTGGTCATGGGGGTATTCATCGTCGTCAACGAATTGTATTTAAAACATTAATAAATAGATCTAACCAAATAAACACGTTGTAATGAAAATCGAACAAATTTATACGGGATGCCTTGCACAAGGTGCTTATTACATTACCAGTGAAGGGGAAGCCGCGATCATCGATCCCCTGAGGGAAGTCAAACCCTATCTGGAGCGCCTGGAAACGGACAAGGTCAAACTGAAGTATATTTTCGAGACCCATTTCCATGCCGATTTTGTTTCCGGGCATATAGACCTCAGCCGGCATACGGGAGCCCCGATCGTTTACGGACCCGATGCCGCCTGCGAATTCGATTGCATTTCAGCCCGGGACGGACAGGAATTTAAAATAGGAAAGGTGACCATCAAGGTGCTGCACACCCCGGGCCATACCCTGGAAAGCATCACCTACCTCCTGAAAGACGAAACCGGGAAGGATCATTGCATTTTCTCGGGAGATACCCTCTTTCTGGGAGACGTGGGCCGTCCCGACCTTGCTCAAAAAGCTGCCCATATGACCCAGGAGCAACTGGCCGGCTTGCTTTACGATAGCCTGACCAGCAAAATCATGCCCCTTGCGGACGACGTCATCGTTTATCCCGCCCACGGTGCCGGCAGCGCCTGCGGAAAAAACATGATGAAAGAGACCGTGGATACCCTAGGCAATCAGAAAAAAGTGAATTATGCCCTGAATCAACCCAACCGGGAGGCTTTTATAAAAGCAGTTACTGAGGGACTTCAGCCTCCGCCGGCCTATTTCCCTTCCAATGTGGCCATGAATAAAAAAGGGTACCAGGCTTTTGAAGAGGTGATGAACCACGGCATGCGCGCCCTGAGCCCTGCCGAATTTGAAGTCGTGGCCGAAGAGACGGGCGCCGTGGTCCTGGATACCCGCCTGCCCGGCGATTTCGCCAAAGGTTTTGTGCCCCAGTCCGTCAACATCGGGTTGAAAGGGGATTTTGCACCCTGGGTCGGAGCCCTGCTGGCCGATGTCAACCAGCCCATCCTGCTGATCACGGAAGTCGGCCAGGAAGAAGAAGCCGTTACCCGGTTGAGCCGGGTTGGATTTGATCATGTGCTCGGGCACCTGGCCGGAGGATATGCCGCCTGGGAAGCCTCCGGCAAGGAAACCGACACCGTAAACCGGATCACCGCCGAGGAATTTGCCTCAGCTTTTAAAAAAGAGGAATCCCTGGTCCTCGACATCCGCAGGGAAGGAGAATATGAGGCGGAACATGTGGAGGATGCCTACAGCCGGCCGCTGGCTTATATCAACGACTGGATCAAGGACATCAACCCTGCCCGGCATTTTTATATGCATTGCGCCAGCGGATACCGCAGTATGATTGCCGCTTCCATTTTGAAAGCGCGCGGATACCATAATTTCTCTGAAATCGAAGGAGGATTTACCGCTATCAAAAAAACGGAAGTGACCTGCACCGATTATGTATGCCAATCCAAAATCATTAAACAATAACCTTATAATAATATGTTGAAATTTCTCGAAAGACTGCTTTTCGGTGCCGACCGCGGCCAGGTAAAATCAGCCATTGAAGCCGGCGCCCTCCTGGTGGATGTGCGCACGCCTTCAGAATACGCATCGGGCCATGTCAAAGGCTCGATGAATATCCCCCTGGAGAGCATCCCTAAAAACCTGAGTAAATTTAAAAACAGGGAGCCGATCGTCGTTTTTTGCAGAAGCGGGGCAAGAAGCGCCCAGGCCAAGGTCTTGTTGAACCAAAGCGGATTTCAGCATGTGATCAATGGCGGAAGCTGGTCTTCCGTGAATAAACTGGTATCAAACAATTAAATATTCCGGTCATGAAAACCCATTATCAAATCCTGGTCATCGGGGGCGGCAACGCCGGTCTTTCCCTCAGCGCCCATCTTTTGCTCAAAAACAAAAAGCTGGACATCGGCATTGTGGAACCTTCTGATAAGCATTATTATCAGCCTGCCTGGACCCTTGTAGGAGGTGGGGTTTTCGACATCAACGATACGGTACGCAACGAGGCGGATTTTATCCCCAAACAGGCGGCCTGGATCAAAGACTCCTGTGTTTCTTTCCAGCCCGAAGCCAATCGGGTGACCCTTGCCTCCGGCGCCGTACTCACCTATGATTACCTGGTGGTCTGCCCCGGCATCCAGCTGGACTGGGGATCGGTAAAAGGCCTGAAGGAAGCCCTGGGCCAAAATGGGGTCACCACCAATTACTCCTTTAAGGTGGCGCCTTATACTTTTGAATGCCTTAAAAACTTCAAAGGGGGAAAGGTATTGTTCAACAACCCTCATACGGCCATCAAATGCGGCGGGGCGCCCCACAAAATAATGTGGCTGGCCGGCGATTATTTCAGGATCCACGGCTTGCTGGACAAGGCGGAGATCCACTATTACAGCGGAGGCACCCGGCTCTTTGGGGTTGAGAAATATGAAAAGACGCTTAAAAAAGTGGCCGAACGATACCATGTGCATACCCACTTTTTTGAAAAACTGGAAGAGGTCGACGGTCCCAACAAAAGGGCACGTTTCGTGGGCTTTGGGGAACATAACAAGGGGGTTGAAACCTGGGTGGATTATGAAATCTTTCACGTGACCCCTCCACAGTCCGCCCCGGATTTTATCAAACAAAGCCCCCTGGCCAATGCCGCCGGCTGGGTGGATGTGGATAAATACAGCCTGCAGCACGTCCGTTACCCAAATGTATTTTCCCTCGGAGATTCCTCTTCACTGCCTACCTCGCGGACCGGGGCGGCGGTGCGGAAGCAGACCCCGGTGGTAGCCAATAACCTGCTGTCCCTGATCGGGGGTCAAACCCTGCAGGCCAAGTATAGTGGCTACAGTTCGTGCCCCATCATCACCGGATACGGAAAACTGGTTCTGGCTGAATTTGATTACAATAACCAGCCGATGGAGACTTTTCCTTTTGATCAAAGCAAGGAGAGATGGAGCATGTACCAACTCAAAAAACAAGTACTGCCCAGGATGTACTGGAACCTGATCCTGCGGGGCAGGGCCCAGGGATGATAAACGTTCACTCATACTAAACCATAAATGATCATGAATCTAGTTGAAACTCTTAGTCAGCCGTGGCCATGGTATATCGGCGGTCCGTTGATTGGATTGATTGTTCCGGTACTGTTGATTGCCGGCAACAAAGCCTTTGGGATCAGTTCGTCTCTTCGGCATATCTGCGCCGCCTGCATCCCGGCTAAAATCCCTTTTTTCAAGTACGACTGGAAAAAGGAAATGTGGAACTTGTTCTATGCGGGAGGCATCATCCTGGGAGGTCTGATTGCCGCTTTCTGGCTTCCCAACCCTGCACCGGTTGAAATTCACCCGGACCTGGTCGCGGAATTGGGCGGTTACGGAATCAGCCAGTCGAATTCCTTGTTGCCTGAATCCATTTTCAACTGGAATTCCCTGCTGAGCCTCAAAGGGTTTATAATGATGATCGTGGGTGGATTTTTTGTAGGCTTTGGTACGAGATACGCCGGAGGCTGCACCAGCGGTCATTCCATCATGGGATTGTCCACTCTGCAATGGCCCTCCCTGGTTGCAACCTGTTGTTTTATGCTGGGAGGCTTCATCATGGCCAACCTGATTTTACCTCACCTTTTAAAAATGGCTTAAAATGGAAACCATCAAGACCAAGCCCGAGGCTGAACAGATAGAAAAAAACACGGACTTTGAAGTATGGTCCCTCGACACGGCTTATGTCAATGAAAAAGATTATCAGCAACCCTGGTGGCATGAACTGAAATATGTCCTGGCCGGTATCGTTTTTGGAATTGTGCTCGTTAAGACCGAAGTGATCAGTTGGTACCGTATCCAGGAAATGTTCCGCCTTCAATCCTTTCATATGTACGGTGTGATCGGGAGCGCCGTGGCCGTAGGCGCCTTGTCGGTTTTCCTGATCAAAAAGTTCAGGATCAAAACCGTGTACAAGCAGGAAATTGAATTCCACAAAAGGCCCTTCACCAAAGGCACGATTTTCGGCGGGCTGATTTTTGGCCTGGGCTGGGCCTTGACCGGCGCCTGTCCGGGCCCCCTTTATGCGCAACTGGGCAGCGTGGGTACCGTCGGCATCGTCACCCTTTTGAGCGCCGTGGCCGGAACCTGGGTTTACGGTAAAATCCAGGATAAGCTCCCGCATTAAGATTCAAACCAAACCAACCGAATGAAATATTGGGAAACCTTCGTCAACGGTTATACGGGATATGCGAATTACCTCTGGAATGAAATCCTGAATCCTTCCTGGCACAATTATTTTTATTGGCTGATCGGGATTTCCCTGTTTTTCTGGTTGCTCGAAATCGCCTTCCCCTGGAGGAAAAACCAATCGGCCATCCGAAAGGATTTCTGGCTGGACGGCTTTTACATGTTCTTTAATTTTTTCCTTTTTTCCCTAATCGGGTACAACGCGGTTTCCAATGTCTTCAGCCAGGCCTTCAACGATTTCATCCGCTGGGCTTTCGGTTGGGAAAACCTGGTGGCCATCCGGGTCCATCAGTTGCCCTGGCTGGTTCAGTTGGGCATTTTGTTTATCGTCCGCGATTTTATTCAATGGAATGTGCACCGGCTGCTGCACCGGTCGGAATGGCTCTGGCAGTTTCACAAGGTGCACCACAGCGTCGAGGAAATGGGCTTCGCCGCCCACTTGCGTTACCACTGGATGGAGACGATCGTTTACCGTACCCTGGAATACATTCCCCTGGCCATGATCGGCTTCGGCGTGCAGGACTTCCTGGTCGTCCATATCTTTACCCTGGCCGTCGGTCATTTTAACCACAGCAATATCCGGGTGCCGCTGGGTCCGTTGAAATACATATTCAACAATCCCCAGATGCACATCTGGCACCATGCCGAACATATTCCCAACCGGTATGGCGTAAACTTTGGCCTTACCCTTTCGATCTGGGATTATATTTTTAAAACGAACTATGTCCCCAGGTCGGGCCGTGATGAAAAACTGGGCTTCAACCAACTCGATGCCTTTCCCAAAACTTTTTTAAATCAATTTCTCTATCCCTTTTATAAAAAAAATATAAAAAATGAAAAAACCAACCATCCTGCTCCTCTTGCTGGGCATTCTGGCAGCAGCATGCAGCGGAATCGCACAGGGAAAATTGAATCCGGACCAGTTCAATTCCCTGTTGGCTAAAGACAAAACCGTCCAACTGATCGATGTCCGCACTCCGGGAGAATATGCCGGCGGGCATATCGCAGGCAGTACGAACATCGATTACAACGCCCCGGATTTCCTGGACCGGATGCGGAAACTCGACAAAAACAAGCCGGTGGCTTTGTATTGTGCGGTTGGTGGGCGCAGCGGTAACGCAGCCGTTAAATTAAAGGAACTCGGTTTTTCGAAAATATACGATCTGGCAGGAGGTACCCAGGCCTGGGCCGCCAACAAATTACCCCTGGTAAAATAATTCTCAAACCTCGTTAAACAAGGAGAGTGGATATCCCCCTGATCACGATAACCTTCATCGCCCTGGCCGGCGTGTTGTATGCTATTTCCCAGGTCAGCTTTGTTTTAAAGAACCTCCACCGTCAACCGGAACACCAGGCCGCCTTTTTGTTTGCGCCCCTCAACAAATTCAGGTTTGGACTTGCCTTCCTTTCCCTGGGCCTGGCCTTTTTCCTTGGCCTCTGCTGGATGCAGGGGAGGCAAGCCCATCAAAAACAATTGCTCCAGGCCCGTTCGCAGATCCTCGCCGCCTATGATTCTTCGAAGGTATGGCAGGCCCCGGATCCCTACCTGATCCTGAAGGAAGACCATAAAGACCTCATTTTGTATGGCAGGCAATTGATCAGCAATACTTCCGATTTTCTGGGACCCCGGGGCACGGTGCGCCGCATGTCCAATGGAATGAACTGTCAGAATTGCCACCTGGATGCGGGGACCCGGCCTTTTGGCAATAATTATTCGGCAGTATTGGCCACCTATCCCAAATTCAGGGCCCGGTCCGCGTCCGAAGAAGACATTACCAAAAGGATCAACGATTGTTTCCTGCGCAGCCTCAACGGCGATTCCCTGGAAGCCGGCAGCCGGGAGATGAAGGCCATCACCGCTTACATCCATTGGCTGGGCCAGGCGGTCCCGAAAAATCACATTCCCCTGGGCTCGGGCCTTGTGAAGGTGGACCTCCTCCAGCGCCCCGCGGATCCTGAAAAGGGGAAGACCCTCTACCTGGCCAAGTGTCAATCCTGTCATGGCGCGGAAGGCCAGGGATTGCCAAAGCCGGAAGACCCCTTGTCCAATTATCCCCCGCTATGGGGAAAAGGAAGTTACAACGAAGGAGCCGGCCTGTATCGACTGTCCACCTTTGCGGGCTATGTCAAGGCAAACATGCCTTTTGGCGCCACCAAGGACAATCCCCAGCTCAGCGATGAAGAAGCCTGGGACCTGGCCGCCTTTGTGAATTCCCAGCCCAGGCCCCCACACCCCTTCCTGGCCAGGGACTGGCCGGTGATTTCCCAAAAACCTTACGACCATCCATTTGGTCCCTTTGCCGATACCTTTCCGGCGGACCAGCATAAATACGGCCCTTATCAACCCATCATTGCCTTTCAAAAATCAAAGACCAAATGAAAAACCGGAGAAAATTTTTACAATCCCTGTCCATGGGGGGCCTTGGCCTGACCATGATCGAACCCCTCAAACCGGCGCTGTCCGCTTCAGGGTCACAGGGCGCAAACCCCGGTGAAGCAGGGGGTACCCAAAAAATAACCCTGCTACAAACGACCGATGTGCATTGCCAGATCCATCCCCACGATGAATTGTTTTGGGAAAATGAAAAAATGGTCTTCCGGAAAACGGCGGGGTATTCCCATATTTCAAGCCTCTTTAAACAATACCGCAAATCGAACCCCAATACCTTTATCGTGGATACCGGCGATATGTTCCAGGG